>Ga0123353_10008046_pt1 | contig 14346 bp, 12 predicted proteins | sample TergutLab28metaG_3_FD_92763 | JGI IMG/M metagenome (GOLD analysis project Ga0123353, IMG submission 92763) | Labiotermes labralis P3 segment gut microbial communities from Petit-Saut dam, French Guiana - Lab288 P3 | ecosystem: Host-associated > Arthropoda: Insects > Digestive system > Gut ... | reverse complement strand
CAATGTGAAGCTTGAAGCCTGAGCGGTGGGGATCACCGCTGGTTTAAGAGAAGTACCAGGAAGAAATGCCTGTGACAGGAGACATACATATTGTATAATAATAATAATAATAAATAACAGTAATAAAGTCTCATATTATCTTCATGCTGCAGTAGTAAAAGCAGATGATAGGTGCACACCACTGGACTTAGACCGCGCAAATGGAAATGAACTCCCCACAGACCAAGAATATAGTAACAAATTCAAGAGACAATTGTCCCAAAAAGCCTTGCATGGCCACCATCCATATGACCTCAGCCAATAATATTTAGACATAGAAACGTCGAACCAATGGCTGACAAACGCGGATTTGTTCGCCGAAACAGAGAGCTTTTTAACAGCAATACAGGACCAAGTCATACTAACAAGAAACTACAAGAATTATATTTTGAAGCAGCCAGACACCGAAGAGCTATGCAGAAGATGTGGAAAAGAATCGGAGACAATCCAACACATCACTGCAGCATGTGAGCAACTAGCACCTACCGAGTATGTAAAGAAACACGATGGACTAGCCAAAATTATCCATCAGAAACTGACAGAAGCAGCCGGATTGATTGATGATAAAAGTCTATATTATAAGTACACACCAGCCAATGTACTGGAGAATGAAAATTTCAAACTGTACCGCAATCGCAGCATACTTATGGACAAAAAAATACCTTTTAATCGACCTGACATAACTTTTATGAATAATAAAACAACGAACACCTTTCTGATAGTCATAGCTGTCCCAAATAAACATAATCTCGCCAAAATATGAACCGACAAACAAAACAAGTACCAAGAACTGGCGAATGAAATATGTGCTATGTGGAAGCAAAGCGCAGCACAGGTGATCCCGATAGTAATATCGTCTATGGGAGTAATTCTAGGGTCACTATCACAAAGTCTAACAAGACTTAACTTGCATCCGAATACATATATACAACTGCAAAAATCTGTAATTCTTGACACATGTTCAATTGTAAGAAACTTTTTAAACTACAAATACGACCACCGAGCCTAATCCTGTTGATTACTACATCCCAGGACAGGTGAATATTTCCCAGCGAAAGCTGAGAAGTGAAAAATTCGATGATGATGATGAAGATGACGATGACGACGACAACAACAACAACAGCAACAACAACTTTTCCACACCATGATCCTCCCCCCCCCCTGCTTCTATCCTATAGTTTTTTTCCAGTCCTAGACTATGGGTTATTGCTGTTGTGTCATTTGGGTTATTCAACAGTTCATAGTGACTAACATTCATTGGTACATCGCTATGTCAGCCATCTTGGAATATACTAATTACTATTTTATGATAACTGCATGTATCCAACAAACTTGTTATTTTTTTTTTAAATTTTTAGTCTTCTCTAATTGTTAATTATTAATACTTTTATATTGAAATGAGGTCTGTTCAAAACCGCTGGAATTTTTTACATGAACAGCATCTTCTACTTTTTGCAAATGCACTTCTCCTTGCACTTAATTAAGCATCATGCCATGAAGAAACAAGACAGTGAGGTACAGCTTTTTGCACCATCAGATTGATATGACGACTGAGCTTCACATCCCTACTGCTATAACTCTGGGAGACAGCTCCTTGTAGCCACAGAATAGAAGGATAGGTGTACCCCAGTCACTCTAAATACTGTAGAGAAGAGTGAAATCTCTTTTTCCTGCCTGTAAGTGAAATACCGATTCTTCATTTGTCTAGTCCACAATATAGCAAGCTATCCTAAGAGTCAAAATTTCTCCATTTTCGTGGAATGTGATTTGATAAGAAAGATGCTAAAGTACAGTTCATCATGGCATATTTATTAAATCATCTGAAAATTCTAATCTGGTAACAACACTACTGTCACAGTTATGAACTTCTAAGTTGAGAAGGGAACAGGTGCCACATGCAAATTTAAATTTAACATTTTAGATTTGAGCTACAGAGAAAATTACAAGGCACAGAAAGGTACCTCATGGTGAACTTCATGCTCTGCCCCCTTTACCTGCAGGGAAAAGGTCAACTGGTGACTATTTTATTGGAGGGAGGATGGACTCAGAGCTAATCTAGTCTAATGACAAAAAGGAACAAACCCTGTGGATTTAAACTCTGCTGTCTAATATAGAGTCAGAAAGCTTACTACCTAACCTATTATGGGTCATAAAGAAGTAAGAGCGCACTAAGGAACTCCCTGCAACTTTTTCCACTGTACGACCATTTGATGCCATTAAAAAAGCACATTATGCCCCAGTGAAGAATGATAAAGTGTGGTTCCTGCAGTCTGACTTGGATGTCCATTTACATCCACAGAATAAGTATGCCAGCCCAATCACTAATCCATCTAATTTATAATCAAGAGGAATCCAGTCTGAATTTCAAATGGGAAACAGACCATCCAGACTGATAATTTTTGTGGCCCTCCATGTAAATACTGAAACAGTACTTCATTTTAGGCCAGGGATTCTTCCTTCCTTACACACACACACAGACACACAGACACACGCACGCACGCCCGCCCGCGCGCACACACACACACATACACACACACACACACACACACACACATTGTTGACTAATCACCCTACCCTATTACACTACATAGTCTGAGTTACTAAAATCATCATTATATAAACAAATAAATGCAGAGACAGACTCTCCATATCAAATTTGGAAGTGTCAAAGTCAGTTAATAAATTATACTATAAACAACTTTATTCAGATGACAGCAAATGGATTCTTATCTAGAAAGATACCACAATGAAATTCTAACAACACACACCAGGAAAGATTCCAGGAATGTGTAAAGAATAATCTCAAATGATATTAGTAAATTTCTTAAACAGCATGGGATGAGGAAGAAAACACACACACCCATATTACAGGCACAGCAGTTATGAAGGGCCTCTTACACAGTCCAAGCATGGTGTCAGCTGGCCTGCAAATCTAAAGCTCCAAAGATATCAACAGCTGAAATAAATGTGGGTAAAATCATCCCATTGTGCTACATACATATATATATCCAAATTGACAAGCTCATAATTTACATTGTGGGGACACCTACATGTTATTCCATCTCCTCCTATTCAATCCCATTTCACTTGACAGCTCTCTTTCCTCTGCCTGTACACCCATCAATATACCGACCAAGAAAACAGCAGTATAAACACCACAGCAAACCACTCTATCCTTCTCGGTCTACTTCCATGAACAAAGAAAACGGCCCAAGCCAAGCCAAACCAAGCCAAGACAAACCAAGCCAAACCAAGCCAAGCCAAGCCAAGCCAAGTCAAGACAAAGTGTTAACTGGGGGCGGAGACTTGCGCGAAACGCAAGTCAACATCCCCCTGTATGTTAGCCATTCCTATGTTTGACTGCATCGCTGGGCTCAGTAACAGACACCTAAACTCTAACATGGGGTTATGCTTACGCTAACGACGTTGAAGTCAGGCTGAGGGTCTTGACAGATAGTGCCAAAGACTAGGGACTAGGTTGCCCTGGACTATGTAGAAGAGTGATAAACGTTGGTTGGTAGGCTGTACGGGTTCCGAGCCCAGACTGACTCTGTCGCATACTGGAGTTATGCGACGGTTACCAGGCGCTTAGGTAAAGCCGCCGCGCCTGGTGGAGTGAAGTGCGGGCCGTGCCCCGACTTTGCATCAATACCCTGGCATTTGCCTTACAACTGACGAAAATCAGGGAAAACCTCAGTCAGGGTAACCGAATGGCGCTCGGCTGTTCAGCGCCGAACGCGATTCGTTTAGTCGACTTGGGCATCGCGGGCGATGACCTCGACTGGCCTGCTGTCCCCTGCCGTCCTTGGCTTTCGCGTCAGGTGACGGGGTCAACCCTCGATCATCGTAAGTATGTGCCAAGTTGCCGTACTAGGGGGTTCCCCACATCAGCCAAATTTGAGTCAAAGCTATCGGTCAGGGCTCTGGTGTGGTCGGCAAACAGCGGAACGCCCAGATCCTCGTGTATCTGCCTGTTACTTACGTACCAAGGGGCACCAGTAGCGAGGCGAAGACACCTGGATTGTAACACCTGTAACATCCAGACATGGGAGCGGGCAGTGGACTTCCACGCGGGGCACGCACAGTCCATCACGGGACGGATGAGCTGCTTATATAGCAGGACTCCTTTCCTGACGGATAGATCACTTTTCCTATTCAAGAGGGGGCCTACCATACCCATCCATTGAGCAGTACTCTTCCTGAACTGATCGATGTGAGGCGACCAGTTGAGTCGTGTATCTAGGGTCACCCCCCCCCCCAGGTAAGGAGTAGTGTCAACCCATTCGATTGTTTCCCCGAAGAGTGTTCCTGGTCAGGGCTGGATGAATCGCAGTCCGGCACGCCTGAAGATTATCGCGGTGCTCTTAGAGACACTAATGGCGATTCTCCATTCACTCAACCACCGTTGAAGGTCGTTGAGCTATGACTCCAGGTAGCAAACAAGCAGCGTCGGTTTGCGGGACGTGGCTATGATGTCCGCGTCGTCCGCGTAGAGGGCCAACTCGACGTGGTGCGAGGGTGGGGGCACGTCTATGTCATACAGACTGAATAGGACGTGGGACATACTTGTAAGTCCCCCCTGACCTACCCCAGCCCCCATGCCTCGACGAGATGACGTAGCCGTCTGGAAGGACGCTTCGAACGTCCGATCCCTGAGGTAGGTTAAGATTGTATGGACTATATGAGACGGGAATTTGAGGAGCCTTAGCTTGTAGAGGCCATCGATCCAGAAGGTAGCGAAGACTAGGCCACGTCGAGGAAAACTGTGCCGGTGAGCCTCTTTTCGCCGAAATTTCTGGTTATTTTTTTAACGAGGTGGCCCAGCTGCTATGGCTGGGTATGAAACCAAACTGCTCATCTCGCACCAGTTTACTACATGTAAGATCCCAGTTAGTAGGATCTTTTCAAATAATTTACCAATCGTGTCCAAGAAACTAATGAGCGGATAGGAAGGGGGCAGTGCTGGATCCTTCCCCGGTTTAAGGATAGAGATCACTCGAGCGTGCTATCACGTTTGGGGAGAGTAATGGGTGCGTAGAACCGCGTTGAAGGTACGGGCGAGGAGGGAAAACGCTCGCTTGCGAAAATGCTTCAATGCCCTGCTCGGGATACCGTTCGGAGCTAGAGCCTTGCTGAACTTGAGACCCCTGGTAATTTCGTGAACCTCGTCAGGGGTACTTAAGTGGGGTTCGCTGGCAGGGGTCAAGACGTATGTCCTCAGCGCCACGTCAACCGTCTTCAATAACTGCAGGGATCCAAGGATAGGACATCGGCTGAAAATGAGCCCCCAGATTGTCTTCAAGGGTTTCGGCTTTCTCAAAATCTGAGAGAGCGATTCCTCCTGAGGTCATCAGGGGGGGGGAATGGAGTAGATACTCTCAGCACCCGCTTGGTTATCTCCACATCGATGTTCTTGAGGATCGAGGGATTCGAGTGTAGCGCTCCACTGGTCGTTTCTCCACTCATTGAGTCGGCGGGTCAATGATGTTTGCAGGCGGTTGACCTCGGCTTTCAGAGCGGGTTCCGCTACAATGCAAGCGCTCCCAGCGCTTCGGCCACACGCAGCGTAACTGCGGATACGCACCCCGGTGTGTCGCTTGTGGGGCTCCCAAATCTCCAGTGGATGCTGTACCCCGCGGGATCAGCCTCTGCTATGGCTGCGGGGGAAACCACACAGCGAACTACCGTGGCTCTGTGAAGTGGCAGGAGTGAAGGCGGCTTTTGCAAAGCAAGTGTCCGAACGCAGTCGAAAGAGCGTTGACACAGGCCAATCGGCCGCTCCTAAAGCTCAGGTGGTCGGTCCCTCAGCCGAGCAGATGGACCTGGGCGAGGGGTGGAATCACTTCGGCCGGGGGGGGGGGGCGTGTCGTCAAGTTTACCACGACTCCGTCCACCAACTCCCATCCTAATCCCCCTCCTCAGTCGGTCACGGAGGCTCACGAGAAACCTATAGTCACCGCCACCAGGGAGACGGCCAAGCATAAAAAACCTCAGTTCAAAACCACATCACCCTCTAAACGGACTTCTGGGATGTCTAATAAGAAAGCAGAAGCGAGTGTCAAAACCGCGGCCGCCACACCCACAATACCCAGCCTGGTGGTCCACACCCTAAGTCCCACGTCCCCACTCGAGGAAATTTCAGATCTTCTCGATCATCTTCCCCTCCATGCATGTGTGGAGCTGACTCATCGGCTCCTCACGTCCATCACTTCCCTACCCACAGAGACAGCTCGCCCTCGCGCTTTCATGAAGACCGTCATTCTTTTGTACCAGAATATAGCAGCACGCCGTGGGAGGACAGAGCTGTGTAAAGCCCTGCGCCTCGCCTGCTGGAATGCGAACGGAGTCAGCTGCAGGAAACTTGTATTGGTGCACTCTCTCAGCCAGCACGGTGTCGATATTTGTCTCTTAATTCAGCCATTCCTTAACCCTGGGCAAGCTTTTCGGTTTGCCAATTATGTCTGCCATCGTACAGACAAATCGACAGCTGGGGGCGGCACAGCCATCTTGGTCCGCCGTGGTATAGTCCACCACTCAGTGCCCGTTCCGGGCCTGACCCACTTGGAGGCTACTGCCATCCAAGTCATATTGGACGGCAAACTGGTGTAATTCCTAGCGGCTCATCTTTCACTTTCCCGCCCACTGATCGGAGCGGACCTGACCCCCTGTTTCGGCGGGGGATTGTCGGTCTTGATGGCTGGAGACCTCAACGCCAAACACGTGGATTGGAACTCGCGGCTGAACACGAGACGGGGGAAACTCCTACGTGATTATGCCGATGAGAACTACTGTCTGATCTTTGGACCGGACTCCTGAACTACAAACCCATACAACCCTTCGGTTACTCCCGATGTCCTGGACATCGTGATAACCAAAAACATCTCATTCCCGGTGTATCTGACTTCGTGCTCCGCACTAAGCTCGGACCACCTCCAGGTTCTCATTGACACTTCGTGTCCCTCATCCTTTTATCACCCACCGGATCGCCCGAACTTCAGGCGAACTGACTGCGCCAACTTCCTAACTCACTTGGAAGAACTAATTCCCTTTGATCCGGAATTGAACAACGAGACGGATATCGACACCTGCGGTGAGAAATTCTTCAGCGCCGTTCTTAAATCTCTGTTAGCGTTAACTACTAAGCATCGCCCACGTGACGACACACAGTCTCCTTTCTCGGCCGGCATTCGTGATGAGATACGCCTGAAAAACCGGCTGCGGATGCAGTGGCAGATCACCATGGACCCCTCTCTGAAAGCCGAGGTCAACCGCATGCAGAGGTCGGTAACTTAACTGTAATGCCACACATAATCAAAGGATAACAAAACGGATAAAAATTTCATGTAAAAAAAGAAGGAACTTTTTTATTTTGTAGATGCAGTAATGATTTAAACTTCAAAACATTATAAAAGACACTGCGCAGTACTATCTAAAATAATTCTTACTGCAAAAAAACTACATTATAACAAAATCATTCTTGGTTCTAAGAACAAAATTAAAAGTACATGGAAAATAATAAATGAAGAAAAATGGAAAAAAAAAGCGGTATTGGCATCCAATCTTAGTAATAAACAATAACGTAATAATGGATCAGAATAAAATTACAAATATTTTTAACAACTACTTCATATCAATAGGAGATGCAGTCAATTTAGACAACAACAAACATACAAATACATGTATGACTAATACAATTAACTATCTAACAAACAATTTTAGAAGACCCTTTGCAAAAATAAGTTGGCAGTATGCCTGTACTTACGAAATTGAAAAAATTATAAAGTCATTGAGGACTAAAAATACATGTGGGTATGATAAAATTTCTAATCGCATTATAAAACTAACTACACCATTTATAATTTCACCGTTAATATACATCCATAATGCAGTTCTTAGTACTGGTGTTTTCCCTGATAGAATAAAACATGCTGTAGTCAAACCAATCTTTAAAAAATTAAATAAACAGGAAATCTCCATCTTCATCGTTGCACTGTGCATTTTGTAGAATTATTTAATTAGAACACCAACTAATGCACATATATAATTTTTTTTACATTAAACATTTAAAAATACTGCACGAACACCAAGCTAAAGTTACTAAAGATGAATGCAGCAGTATGGTTTAACAAGATGTGCAAAATTAAACAGCTAAAACCGAGTTACATCAACATCAAGATTAACGGACAAAAACCACAAGAGGAGCAATTTTAAATGTTTTAATGTAAAAAATTTTATATATTTGTATTAGTTGGTGTGCTAATTAAATGATTCTACGAAATGCACAGTGCAACGATGAAGATAGTTAATGCACAACAGGCAAAACTTAACAACAACTACAAGAACACAAACTAAAGTTACTAAAGATGAATGCAGCAGTATGGTTTAAGAAGATGTGCAAAATTAAACAGCTAAAACCAAATTACATCGACATCAAGATTAATGGACAAAAACCACAAGAGGAGAGTTTTTAAATGATTTAATGTAAAAAATTTTATATATGTGCATTAGTTGCTGTGCTAATTAAAGGAAATCTCCAATTACAGACCAATATCTTTATTAACTTTCTTCACCAAGATTATTGGAAAACTCATTTATGCTAGACTCCATGCTCACACCGATATGAATATGTTGGTTCAGGAACAATATGGATTTTGGACTCACTCGTCAACTGAGCAAGCTGCCTTCACTTTGATAAAAAGTTTCCTAACTTCTATGAACAACAATCAAATGGTTGGAGGTATATTTTGTGACCTGCAAAAAGCATTCGACTGTGTCAATCATAAAATATTACTAGAAAAGCTAGAATTCTATGGAGTTGAAGGGAAATTTAAAGTGTAAATTGAATCTCATTTAACAGGTATATACCAAAGAGTAGCACTGAATAATATGACCAATAATAGCAATTAATCCAAATGGGAATTGTTAAAATGTGGCATGCCACAAGTCTCAATTCTTGGCCCTCTGTTTTTTCTAATTTACATAAATGATTTACCTGCAATAAAAAACAATGATAACAATATGGTACTTGTATCATCAGCAAACAATATAGCTTTAGAAACATGTTTTACACTCATTGGTAGATCATTAATGCATATAATAAAAAGTAGTGGGCCTAACACTAAGCCTTGTGATACTCCTTGCTTCACAGTTTCCCAAGTAGAGTAATAAATTTGGTCTTCATTAATACTTAAGTTTGTTTCCTATTTGATAGGTAAGATTTAAACCAGTTTAAGGTTGATTCCTGTATCCCATAATGTTTAAGTTTTGCTATTAGAACATCATGATTGACACAGTCAATATCTTTAGTTAGGTCACAGAAGGTTCCACCAATACAAATTTTTTTTTGTTCCAAGCCATTATTATATTATCTGTAAGTGAGAAAGTAGCTTGTTCAGTTACTCAATTGCAATCCAATCTACAAAAACACAACACCTAAACACTATACATTCTTCATTATTATTTCTCAATGACTGAAATATATTCCCGAGAAATGATAATAAAGAACATAGAGTGTTTGAGTGTTGTGTTTGTGTGGATTGAATGCTATTGATATTAACAGCTTTTATTTTACAATACATTGGTCTGTTATGTACGTGGAACAATGGGATTATGTTGTTCAAGCAATAACTCATTTTTCACTGTATATCAGTGAACACTGCAAAAGTGTGCAGTTAGCTAAACACTGCATCTAAAATATGTTAGATGTGATAACACACAGTCCAGCATAAATTCATAGTTCTGGAGAAAACTGACTTCATCTACAGGGCAGAAAACTCTTTCTCTCTCACACACACTCCTCCAATACCCTTCTACCCTGAACATGGAAACAATAGATTCATCCAAAACAGTTTTCAAGTCCACACAGAATCGGATAATTCAAACAGTATTTTCTGTAGTCACTTCAAACACTACAAACCTGTGATGCTTCAGGAAATCTTATAAAACTTTGCAAAATATGCCTAATTTTTACATTTAAATGTAGTGTAGACTGTGAGAGTCAAATGATGTATACAATGCAGGCACACACATTCAGCTGATACTACAATTCTACTCTAATTATAAAAATGTATTACATTAATAGAATTACACCCAACTTGTCACAGATGATATAGCAACAAACCCCAACCATTATATTACATATACACAACATTGTAACAGGCAAGGAGCATTCTTGAGAAACAAAGGACTCTCAGTACCTCTTATAAGTGTATTTCCAACAAAACACACCAATAAGCTATATCACCATTTGTCTGTTCTCTTGTATAACTAGGCTTCCAATCAATAAATTTTCATAGAAAGTTTACAGACAAATCTTTTCATAAACTTGTGTAGCCATTTTAATTATCACAAAAATTACTTTGGTTTTTCATGCCAATTTACTGCTTTTTTAAACGCTCTACTTTATCACATTTTTATGAGATTTCAATTATAACTTTTATACAGCAATCTAAAATAACATTTTGCACACCTGGTCAACTGTACACAGTAGAAACTATGAGATTGTGTTTGGTGCATATACAGGGTGGTTGGGAAGTAAGTAGGCATTAAATAATAGCTATAATTTTTGTAATATTAAAGCAATCATACTGAAAATAATGTGTATATATACATCACGAAATAGGATCTTATCATTCGCGCGTCGATGGTGTGGACAGTGGCCGAGAGGGGCAGCACGCGCAATAACAACAAAGATGGCTGGCCGCTTGACTGTTGAGGAACGTGCGCAAATTGCTGCACGCTATGAGGTGTGGAATTCAGTGGTTGCTGTGCAGAGATGGTGTCGTAGGGTGAAGGGAAGAAATACCACAATCCGTCCGGAGACAATCAAGAATTGTCATTCGAAGCTTCTGACCACAGGTTCAGTTACGGACGCACGAAGAAGTGCCCGTCCATCCACATCCCGATCTGGGGAGAACGTGGCGTTGGTGCGGGATATGTTCACCCGAAGCCCACGTAAGTCAACACGTCAGGCTGCCCTTGAAAGTGGACTGTCAAGGCACACGGTACTTACGGTGTTAAAGAAAGACTTGAATTTTCGCCCGCGGAAACCCCATTACGTGCAGGAGCTGACACCAGAAGACTGTGACAGCAGAACGGAATATGGGGAGTTGATACTGGGTTGGCACGAGGATTGACCAAAACTCTTTGAAAACATTCTCTGGAGCGACGAGGCCGTTTTCCATATCGACGGTTTCGTCAATCGACATAATTCCCATTAATGGGCGGCACACGATCCCGAAGTGACGGTGGAGAAGATGCACAATCGTCCAAAAGTGACCGTGTGTTGCGGAATGACGGCCACTAAGGTCATCGCCCATATCTTCTGCGTGACACCATGAATGCCGAACGCTGTCTTCAGATGCTGGAAGATTACGCGTGGCCTATCATATATGGCTGGGAAAACATCGATGAACTTGTTTTCATGCATTCTGGCGCACCACAACACTTTGCACTGGGCGTACGTGCCTGGTTGGATCAGAAGTTTCCGGGACGTTGGTTGGGACGACGAGGACCACACGAATGGCCTGCAAGAAGTCCAGATCTCACGCCCTGTGACATTTTCCTATGGGGCTGGGCTAAGGAGGAGGTGTACCAAGCAAAATCTCACACATTGGAACAATTGGAGGACCGGATTCGACAAGTTATCACCAACGTCCCACACGACTTCCTGCAGAAGACTGTGGATTCCATCCCCGGTCGTTTGAGGAAGCTGGTGGATGCTGCCAGTGCCTACGTTGAATTCTAAGTTATGCATCAGTATTCCCATTTAAAAATGTACATGGAAAAATTATTTTATTTATCTTTGCTTTGGAAATATAGAAGTTACGACCATTTCTCAATGCCTACTTACTTCCCAACCAGTTCATAATCATTTATATCCAATTTAATATCAGAACACCTGGCCAAAAATGTCTTACAAATCTGGCAAACAATTTGAAATATATTTAGTCTAAAAAATAAGTAGGATAAGCAATTTCTGGTGCTTTGCCTTGGCCCTCACCTCTGATCACAATGCAGGATATTTTTATTCCTGCTGTCATATTATATCAACATACATCAACATCAACATATTATATCAACACACCAGAACAGGGACTTTTATAACTAATTAACTACAAAGATTTTAAAACTTCTAACATGTGGTTCACCATTTTCTCCATGCCACAAGTGACCAAATGAAACCGCTAACACTCTAGAAGCTAATTCCATACACAGGCAACAAAACTAGTTGCCACTCAACATTTTTCAATCAGTACTATGTTTACATAAAAGATACTTACAGCTTCAATGGAGTCGAAGTCCTGCTTGTCACCACCTGGCCAATGTATGCTCAGATGCAGACTGTTGTCAGCAGTGAGTGGTAGATAATAAGTAAGGGACACACACAATGTATTGGAACTTGGCACAAATGCAGGGCTTGTGAGAGATCCCTCCTCACTTCTAAGTGACCAGACAAAAGGACCATCTGTAACATATTCTCATATTATAACAATGGATCTTAAACATGATTACTTCAGAAGCCCTGTCTAACTACAATAAAAATATGAAAACACTTGTAAGTTTTTAGGTTTCTACAGTAGCGTTTGTCATATTCTAATCATGGTGCCTTACACACACTTACCTACAAGGAAGTAGGTTAAAAAAAAGAACCTTCGAAACAGCTTAGGTTCTGACAGAAATTCAAACTGAACAACTTCTGAACAGAAATCTAGACCATTACTGCTACATCAGCAAGCTTGGTATGGATGATGTACATATCTTAAAGTGGTTTACAAACTAAAGTTTTCAAACCCCATCAAACAAATATGTCGTTTAATTCAATCCAAAATAATTTGTAATATAGCCCAGAAATTTACATTGCATGGCCAGCTCTCTAAGTAGTAGCAAATAGAGACGCAACACTTTTTGTTTTAGATTTGTCACAAAAACATTTCAGTAATGACTCAATGTTCAATATGACTCAAACATCAAAACAATTTTTTTTTATAGTTACAGCATGCAATTGGCTGTTTGAACGGTTTTTCAGTATTTCCTTACCTCAGACATCATAATATCTTAAGTACTGTTGAATTAATGACTTCCAGCTGTGAAGGGGTAACATAAAGTTTGGTAGACAGTCTGTGGGGAAGCATCTGAATCTCACTACAACAACAATCCCACCAAAATAACTTCATCCCTGCCACTGCCTCCCACAAATAAAGAAGTGGGTTTAAAAACTTTAGGTGGTATCTAATATCAATGTGACTAAAATAAATGTGTATGAAGTGTGTGTCTTCTCTGAAGAAGACAGATTGTATTGAAGAGAGATTCTAATAATAACCATTAAAGTTTAGTTTCATTTCATCAGCGCATAAATGTTCAACGTAACATATAATGATATTAGTTGCTGCATATAATATCATACCTCTATAAAACATAATATGAAAAATTTCAATAAAAAATTCAGTTTTGAAGAAGTAGAAACAGACATGACATTTATAACATTAAATTTAATTGTTAACTAGTTTTCTGGTACTGGAAACAGCAAGCTTAAAATAACTAATACAAAGGCCCATCACTCACAATGACATAGGAGATGGTATGTTGATGTTTGAGTCACGAAAACAATTCCACACAATTTAGTAATGTCATCCTACATTTTGAGTCTGAGTTCCTGCTTTCCATACCTTCCTCAAGCAAACTTAAACATTTATCAAAAAGGAGCTTATTATTCGGGGATAAAAATTTTAAATAATTTACCATTGGAGATTACGAATGCTGCTGGTAACCAAAAAAGTTTAAAATTGCTCTGAAAAAAATTTTATATGTTTAATCATTTTATACAGTGGAAGAGTACTTTAGTCAATTGTGAATTATGTACTGTATCACAAGACTTCTTATTATAGTGGTACACTGATTTAAGAGTCTGTCTATGTGCATTATGTAAGTATTCATTGATTGTATATACTGAGCTGATCACATTTCCTTGTATAAACTTGATTTGTTTTATTTATGTACTATAACAATAATAATAATGATAATAATAGCTGCCAAGATTAAAAACAAACAGTAAATTGATAAAACTTCAAGAAGAAATAAATGGAGTAATTGAAGAAATTTTAGAAGAGGATGAAATGAATATAACAGATATAAAAAACCTGATATATGCTGCAGCCACAATCATGACACAAACATTGAATTAGTCTAATAAAAGAAGCAAAAATAGAAGAGAAGTTAAGTTTTGGAAAATAAGAATGCAGAAACAGATAATTAGTTGGAGAAAAGAGTTATCAATAATAGCTGAGAATTGAAACAGGCTCTGATAAT
>Ga0123353_10008045_pt1 | contig 14347 bp, 13 predicted proteins | sample TergutLab28metaG_3_FD_92763 | JGI IMG/M metagenome (GOLD analysis project Ga0123353, IMG submission 92763) | Labiotermes labralis P3 segment gut microbial communities from Petit-Saut dam, French Guiana - Lab288 P3 | ecosystem: Host-associated > Arthropoda: Insects > Digestive system > Gut ... | reverse complement strand
GTCGTTCCCCTCCATGAGGCCGCCCGCAACCGCCAGCTCGTATTCCCCCGGCGGCAGCTGCGTAAGGTCCACGCTGGCCATGAACCGGCCGTTGATGCCGCTGTTGGCGGCGTACACAAACGCCTGCCCGCGCCGGCCCCGGAAGACCAGGTAGGCCCTGCCGAGCAGCCGCCGCTCGCCCTTATACAGCAGGGTGCCGTCGATGATGAGCCGGTCGGCCTCGCGGTGGAGGTCGTGGAACTGCGCCGAAATGGTCCGCAGGTACAGGTTGGGCGGGCTGATTTCGTCCGTCTGCGCAACCGTGTAGCTTGTGCCCAGGCGCTTCCCCCGCGCCTCGCCGAGCCGGTACGCGTAGCCCGCCGGCACGAACAGGGGCAGCCGCCTGGCCTGGTAGGTCTCCGCGGAGGCCGCGCCGGCGCCCTCGCGCACCGAAACCTCATACACCACCTCGCCCGCCCGGGTGACCTCCACAACGCGGGAGCGGGTGGCGATGCTGCCGAACACGCCGCCGAGAATCTCGTCTACGGGCTTATCGTCCGCGCGCAGCTGCCCGCCGAAGGCGATCAGCACCGTATCGCCGAGCTCCTCCGCGCTGCCCAGGAAGGTGGAGTAGTCGTCGCGGTCTTTGCCGTATTGCCACAGCAGCTCCACGGTCATCTCTTTTTGGTTGACGCGGTAGTGCATGGCCCGGGAAAAGTTGTCCGCGGCCGGCACGCTGCCCTCCTCGGTAAAGCTCCTGGCCTGCCCATTGTCAAACAGCAGGATATCAATTGTGTCCGGGCTGCCCGGGTTCGGCAGGATGGAAGAGTCGTGCTGGCACCACTGCCATTCGAAATCCTCGCCAACGGGGGTGAGGAGATATTGCTTCAGCTCATCGTTGTAGCCGTCGTGGGGGCCGAGGATCCAGTTGATCCCCGCGGTGTCGGCATCGATGCTGATGACCATGCTCTGCGAGGGCGAGGACACGACCACGGCGTTGTTCGCTTCGTCGTAGACGGCCGCGTTCATGTGCATCCAGTCGCGGTTGGGCGCGTTTTTGATGTCCGGGCTGAAATGGTGGTAGGGCTCCCGGGTTTCGTCCACGATCTGCCGGAAGTCGTATTCTTTGATCACCTGGCCGGTCTGGCGGTCCAGGACGATGGCCACGTCCTCGCGCGTGCCCGTGGCGAACATGTCGCGGTGGTTGGAGGTGAGCAGCAGGTCGCCGCCGGGCAGCTCAAACACGCCGTGGTGGACGGCGTGCGGGACCTCGTACTCCACGAAAATCTTGCCCAGCCAGTTGTATTCGAACATCGATGCCATGTTGTAGGGCATCATCTTGTATTCGTCGCCGCCGGCCAGCATATGGCCGTTTTCCAGTAGCAACAGGGGCGTGCGCTGCGCCATGCCGGGCGCGGCGATGTACCCGCGCACCTGGCCGTCGCAGTCCACCAGCGCCGCGTTGGAGTGCTCGAAAAACGCGACGAACAGCGTGACGCCGGGGGCCATCCTTTCCGGCTGGGAGGATACCAGGGTATACTGCTGCATGGTGACGGGCAGTGGCTCGGTGGTGATTTTATGTGTGCGGCTCACCGCGCCGCAGGTCAGCGTCACGGTGTTTTCCCGCCCGGCGTACAGGCCGATAACGGGCACCTCGGCGCGCGGGGCCTCCACGGCGTGGGTGTAGGTATAGGTCGAATACGCGTTGTCGCCGTGCACCGTGACCTCCACCTGGCAGTCCTGTTCGGTCTCGAACAGAACCAGCGCGGCCAGGGGATTGAAGCCGTAGGGGTCAAGCAGGATGTACGGGCCGTCGAGCGTATACACATCCTGCTGATAGTCCGCCAGGATTTCCTGCTCCCGCCCGAACTGCCCCTCGAGGATGTCAAACCGCGGCACCTCAGCCAGCTTGCCCATCGAATAGGGGTACACGAACGCGCCGAGCCGGAGCGCGGCAAACGCGGCAACCACGGCCGTGAGAATCACGGCCGCGGTGATAAGCAATTTTTTCCTCATGGGTTGACCTCAAGTATGATTTGCCCCTCGTCGGCGACAAACCGCAGGCCCTGCGCCTCCTTGGGGATCTCGAAACAAACCCAGCCGGATTCCTTGCCCAGGACAATGTCCGCGCTCTTCAGGCGCGGGACGCCGAGGTTGGCCAGAAAGGTGTCGTTGGGGTGGCGGGGATACGCGTTGCCGCCGCCATCCACAATGTGCGCGTCGGCCCAGGAAAACGCCGCCTTGCCCGTCCCGATTTTCTCAACCGCCATCTGCATCAGCAGAAAGGTGTTGCCCTCCCCGGGATTGATTTCGTTTTCCGTGGTCAGTACCCCGCCAACGTATTGCACGGCGGAAAGCACCGCGGTCAGGCTGTCGGCCAGCTTGGCCTCCAGCAACTCCACCCGCCACATATCGGACCGCCCTGCCTGGACAGGTTTTTCCGCCTGCGTGGGTTTTTCGGGCGTGCCGCAGGCGGCCAGCAGCAGCAACAGCAGCGCCGCCGCTGTACAGCAAAGCTTTTTCATCGCAACCTCCATCCCGCCGCGCGCGCGGCGGCAAGCTTATCTTTGCGCGGGGTTCTCCTGCAGGACCAAAACGTTTGTGTGTACGCCGACGCGCAGATCGTTGGCGGCGGCGTTGTACATCGGGTGACGCTCCAACCGGTAGGTGTAAAAAACATTCGGGGAATCGTTTTCACAGAAGGCCGTCCAAACGGTGCCGCCCGAAGGATCGACTTCAATAGCCGTGGCGCTGAAATCCCCATAGACTGCGGCATCGCCGATGTCGGTGAATTCCCTTTCAAACGACCCCAGCCAGTTGCCGTTGGCCAGCAGATTGGCGTCGCCGCAGAAATCGGAATAATACGATGCGCCCAGCTCCTTCCCGAATTGCCGGATCTGCTCGATTGTCTTTTCCTTTTCGTTGATCCTGTAATGCACCAGCCGCGAATATCTTTCGGGGACCTCGACCTTCTTGTTAAACAGCGTCCACTTGTTGTCCAGCGCCCACTGGAATTTTTCGTTGTAGCGGGTATTCCCGTTGTCGAACAGCAAAATATCCAGGGTATCCGGGTTATTGTCAAAATCGGGAAGGATTTCGGGCGAGTGCTGGCAGTACGGCCATTCAAACCCCTCGCCGACCGGTGTGAGCAGGTATGGCCGGAAGTTGGGGTTCCAATCCGCCGGGTCGGCCAACAGCCACTCGATTTCACCCTCCGGCCAGGAAAGCTTGACCACCGCGGACTGTGTTTTCGCCGAAATGATGATGCTGCCGCGGTCATACACGACGGAGTTGATGTGCAGCCAGTCCTTCACCAAATAGATGGGCCAGTTGACCGTACGCGTCCTTTGCAGCAACGGCCTGAAATCAAGCTTGTTCACGATCATGCCGTTTTTGACATCGAACTCATACAGGAAATCCTCTATGTATTTCCCCTGGCTCCCGGTGACCAGCAGGTTTTCGTCCCCGGTTGCCGTGATATCATGGTGGGCCCCATACGGCGAAACATAAGCGCTGAGCACTTTGCCCAGCGAATTGATCTCAAACAGGATGCAATCCCCATGCCAGTCCCCCTTTGAGCATACGATGTTCCCGTTATAGTTGTACAGGGTGGCCTGCATGGCCAGGAAATCATTGTAATACCACCTGTAGTCCCCATTGACGTCAAACGCTGTTTTGCGCGCAAAGGTAAAATTGAAGCCAGGCTGCACCTTGTCCGGCTGCGCTATGTCCGTCTGAATTACATGGTCCGCCAGATCCAGCCCCAGCGGTTCGGTCTGCAGCTCCAGGAAAATCTCTTTTTCGCCGCCGGACTGCGTTTTCGCGGTCAGCTTTACCCGGTTCAGCTTATCCGGGTACAGCCCGTACACCGGTATCATATGGCTTGTGTTGTAGCCGTCAAAGGTGAAATCAACGTCCGCCGCCGCCGTGGTCCCCGGGACATGGACGGAGATATTCAGCGGCTCCCCGCTTGTGAACAGCACCAGGGCCGCCAAAGGGCTTGTCCCATAGGGGTCGACAATCGCAAGCGGTTCTTCAAAGCTGTAGGCGCCGCTGTCCAGTTCAGCCAGCAGCATGTCGTCAACCCGCGCCTGCTTTATAAACCGGGCGTTCAGTTCAGCCAGCAGCTGTTCTTTCAAGGGGGGCTTGAACAAAGGGGGCCCGTTCGCATACGGGCCGCTCCCGAGCGCAACAAGCAGCAAAAACACCAACACCAAAAGGGACACCAGCGTCAGCGCGGTCGCGGCTATTTTTTTTTTGATCATTTTTCCTGCCTCGCCTTTTTATTCTCCCTGTGTTCCTTTTTTAAATACCGCAAACGGCTCACGCCGATTGCTGTCCCCGCCGTCAGGCACGCGAATACAAGCCCAAGCAACAGAAAGCTCAGGGAAAAGCGGGCATTCGCGGTGTTCTCATCCAAAAATATTATTTCATACCCCTGGAAGACAAACATGATGCACATCAGCAGGTTGATGATCAGCGCAAAGACGGCAACGGACAGCGTCAGATGCGCAGTGGAGCGTTTTCCGGGGCTGAACTTGTCATAAAGCAAAGCCGCGGTACAGGCAGGGGCAAAAAGGAGTAGAAAAAGCAGCATCAAACGGCACCTCCAATACTATATAGTATTTTTATTATAGCATACGGCCGCACCGTTTGCAAGTACTTAAGGGCAAAAAATTCCCCGCGCCCTAAGCGCGGGGATAAGCCATATATTTAGTTCGCCTTGCGCACCCCTACGGCCACCTGCAGCAGGTACTGCTCCGCCCCGGTGACGCTCGCGGCGTCCAGCAGGTACACCGTATACGCCGGGCCGCACAGCTCCAGGCCGCCGTGCAGGGCATATTCGAACATGCGGCGGGGCAGGCCCCCTGTCTGGCCATAATAGCAGCGCTCCGTGCCCACCAGGTATTCGCCCGCGGGCCGGGCGTCGGGGCCCTGGGGATCGAAAGAAACCAGCCGCGCCGGCCAGTCCGGCTGCTCCATAAAGTCGTAAAAATCACGCCAGGCGAAGCCCAGCGGGCAGCCCGCGTTGCCGTTCTGCCGGATATCCCCGAAGGCCCGGCGCAGCCGCTGCGCGGCGTTCATCTTGCCGCCGATATCCTCCAGCGCGCTGCAGCGCAGCGGCCGCGCCGGCAGCGCGCGCAGCTCGATTTCGCCGGGGGCGGCCGACTGGCCCTCCTGGATGAGCGAAATGTAGCTGCGCAGCATGTCCAGGCTGGCCTGCCTGTGCGTGATTTCCCGGCTGAGCTGCTCGCTGCAGCGGCCGAGCACCTCGCGGGCCTGCCCGGGGGAACGGCTGCGCCCGTATTCCGCCAGCTGCTGCGCGTTGAAGCCCATTTCCCGCAGCACCTTGAGCAGGTACACCTGGGGGATCAGCCGCGGGTCGAAGAATCGGTAGTTGCTGCTTTGCGCCCGGGGCACGGGCCCGAGCAGCCCCTGGTCGCTGTAATCGCGGATGCTGAACGCGGAGGTCTCGGCGCAGATGGCCAGGTCACTGGTTCGCAGATTCATCTTGTAACATCCTTTTTACGTCCTGTGATTTAGCGTATTATACTTGAAAAGCGTTGTGAATTCAAGTGATAACAGCCGGAAAACGCAAGTTTTTTTTGTGTGCGCGGATGAATTCCCGGATATTGGAAGCGCGGTAAGCGGCTGGCGGCAATCCTAACCTTATAAACGCTAAATTTTTTCGAATTTATTTCGGATTTCTGTTGACAAGAGCAAAGCACCGTGATATACTATGAGTAATACTAGTATAGAAGGGGGGAGTTTCATCCATGCGAGCTTCGTATTATAACTGTGTCGTTGTACCTTGGCGAAGGCCTCCGGAATGGGGGGATACTATCCCTCCCGTTGCCAGGAAATGACAGGCTTCCCGAGGTAACCACCTCGTGAAGCCTGTTTTTTTATCGCGTGAAGGAGTTAAGTGAAGATTGGGAGGAGGAGTTATCCATGTTAGCACAGGAGACATCAATCGGAAGGCTGCCCCTCAGGTTTTTCCCGGGGGTGCCTTCCAGGCAAAACGAAAAACTATGCCGCCACGTCGACAGCCATGTCGGAATGCCCAACGCCCCGTTCGAGGTCACATGCAGCGCCGCGCTGGGCAGCATCAGGCACTATGACCTGGAAGTGCCGTTTGCGGAAGACATACGCGCCTGCTATATGCGTGTCTTCAATAACGGCGCGCCGCCTGAGATATGGGACATTCCCGATGTGAAAATCTCTGCGCAAGGGTTCCCGACCTGCGTGCGCTACCGCGAGGCCACCGTTCCCCAGTCGGCGCGCAGCTATCCGATGGTCGCGTAAAACCACAGTATACATCAGCCGTGCGCAAGCAAACCGACACGCAAGCCACCGGCCCAGCCGGTGGCTTTGACTTGTGCTCTACGTGTTTTCGAAGTCGTATCCATACAAAATCTGCTCCACCAGGCCACCCTCTATAGAAAACTCCAGGATACTCAGGCCCTGGGTGTATTTGTAGAAGCCATTCTCCTCCTCATAGTCCGTGCCCCAGGCCGCGACGACTTCCTCAAGCGTGCTTTTGATGGTGATGCCCCCGGGTGTGGTATACTTATCCTCGGTAAGCTGGATACTGGTAATATAGTCCTCGCCCCGCTCGGGATAGGTCACCGTGAGCACGAAACCGGTGTAGTTGTAGTCGATATCCTTAGCGTTTTGGGCGCAGCTTTTGCATTCGAGGGTTTTCAGGGGTTCACCCAGGGCTTCCAGCACCGGCGCGGGCGCGGCGCCCATGATGATTTTCACGCCATTCGGGTCAAAGAAGATTTCGCTCTGTCCCGGGGCGCTGCCAGTAGTGGGCTGCGTGGGGGTATTCCCTGTTGGGGTGGGGGAATCGCCGTCGCAGGCGGCAAGGGCCAGGGCGAACAGGCCAGCCAAAAGGATTGCGGTGATTTTCTTCATGGGGGTTCTCCTGACTTGTCAATGATTTGCAAATGTGGTATAATACATCACTAAAATTTTTCGGGCACCAAAAAAGTCTCCACCTCGCCGGTTTCGGCGATCTCCCGCTCCTGCGCGGCCTGCATGGCGTAGTACCACGCGGCTTTCACCGCCCAGTCGTGGGCGAGGGCTTCGTCGCCGCGGCGGCCCCCCAATGCGGGGCACTGCGCCCTGAGATACCCGCCCAAATAGCGGGCCATCTTCTCGGCCCCCTGGCGGTTGAGGTGCAGCCCCGCGTCGTAGGTATCCTGCGCATAGTCTAACCCGATTTCCTCGTTTTTTTCCAAGGCGTTGAGGTAGGGCAGGCCATGTTTACGCGCGTACTGCGCGATCTGCTCGTCCCATTGCGCGTACCAGTGGGGCGTGAGGCTGGGGGCCTTGAACAGCACCAGCTGTATGCCGTTCTCCGCGCACAGGGCGGTGATTTTTTCGAGATACGCCCAGGCTATATCGCCGAATTCGTAATTGCGCAGCCGTTTGGGGTCGGGGATCCAGTCCACGGGCAGGACGTCGCTGCGCATAACGAAGCCCGCGATGCCCACCTGCCGCCTGGTGAAGAAATATTGCCAGTCCGTGCGGTCCAGCTCGCTCCACCGGCCGTGGAAACGCAGCAGGGGCAGGAAGTACGACGCGATGGATTCCTCCGGCAGCACAGAGGCCTTTACCGCTCCATATTTCGCGCGGGACCAGCGCAGGCCGTCCAGGGCCATGCGGTTATAGGGCTCGATATCGCCGGTGGGCTCGCCGTACATCATGGCCAGCACGCTCAGCACCACCACCTTGGGGGTTTCGTAGCGCAGGGCGTCCTCCAGCATGGCGTAGGAATGCCACATCAGCTGCTTGGCGTTGCCCCGGATGTAGCTGGGGATGCCGTATTCCTCCCACAGCGTCACGGGCGAGATGTTCTCGTAGACCTCGCAGTCGCCGATGATCAGCACATCGTTACGATGGGCATCGTCGTAGTACTCCCGCGTGAGCATGCCCTCCCGGGAGGCCTCCATATACTTTGGCATGAGGAGGTTCTGCACGCCGGACAGGGCGAGAAGGAAGATTATTATAATTAGGCCAAGCGCGAGAATTTTTTTCATGGTCAGAACCTCGTATAGATGAACGCCGCCGCGTCATAGCCCAGCCCGTACACGCCGAATACCAGGATCGCCAGCACCAGCAGCAGCCACACCGCCGGGGGGAGCTTGCGCAGGCGCCGCGTGCCCAGAAACAGCAGGCAAATACCCAGCCCCGCCACGAGCCAGTCCAGCCAGGGCAGGGTCTGTACGGCCTGCGCCAGCGCGGCGAGCTGCGGCCTGGCGAAGACCGAGGCGAAGCGGGCGAAGGTCAGCGGCACGCTGGCGTAGATATCGAAGGCGCGGATGAAAGCCATCAGCAGGAAGGTGCGCGCAACCTGGAAGGCGTCGTAGGCCCTGCCCCGCATCCTCGGGAAACGTTTATGGAATTTCCCGTAGAGCGGCTGCAGCTCCTGCGAGATGAGGATCACCACGCCGTTGGCCAGGCCCCAGGCGATGAAGTTCCACGCCGCGCCGTGCCACAGGCCCGTGACGAACCACGTGACAATCGTGGCGATGTACACCGGCACGCGCCGCTTCGCCCCCCGGGATTTTAAATGACCTGTAAATTTTTGCAGAGGTTTTGCCACGGAGATGGGGTAGAACACGTAGTCCCGGAACCACGTGCCCATGGTGATGTGCCAGCGCCGCCAGTACTCGAAGATGTTCTTCGAGCGGAAGGGCGACAGGAAGTTCTCCTCCATTTTGATGCCGAAGCACTCGCCGATGCCGATGGCGATGTCCAGCCCGCCGGTGAAGTCGCAGTAGAGCTCCGCGGCCCAGACGGCCATGGTGAACAGGGCCGCCGCGCCGCTGAGCGACAGAAGGCCCGGGATGCTTTTGCCGTGGGCTTGCGGGATAAGCTCCACCATGGCCAGCCGCAGCCTGTCGGCGATGACCAGCTTCTTGAAGTAACCCAGGATGATGCGCTGCGCCCCGGCCTGGAAGGCGTCCCAGTCGAACTTATGCGGGGAAAAGAGCGTTTCGCTCAGAGCATCGTAGCGGCTGATGGGCCCCAGCCACACCTGCGGGAAGAAAATCGTGAACAGGGCCAGCTTGGCGGGATTTTTCTGCGCCTGCGTTTTGCCCCAAAACACGTCGATGAGATAGCCCATGATCCGGAACGTATAGTACGAAATGCCGATGGGTACGATGATGTTGACGCTCAAAGCGTCCTTCAGCCCGGTGCTGTTTAGGATGATTGTCGCTGCCAGGATGCCGATGTTCAGCGCCAACCCCAAAAGGAGCCAGCGGCGCTGGGCGCGCTTCTGTTTCGCGTTGTAGGCCTTGCGCGCCTCCCGGGAAAGCTCGGTGCGGTGCGCGGCCACGTGGGCCTTCTGCCTGCCCTGCATGGCGGCGATGCGCCAAGCGATCAGCCAGGCGCTCAGCACCGTGAACGCCACGTAGCACAGCCCCCACAGCCCCTGCCGGCCCGCGCTGGCATAGAAGCCCCAGCTGGCATAAAAGCCCAAGCTGACCAGCAGCAGCAGGGGCCACTGGGCCTTCTTTGGCAAGGTATAGTACAGCGCGAACACCAGCGCCAGCGCGCCGATGAACGCCAGGGACGTCAACGACAATTATTCGTCCTCCAGACGCTGGATCAGCTCCCAGATGGCCTGCGCCGAGTGGAAGTAGTCGGGGTCGCCCATGAGGCTGGGCGGGAATTCCACGTCGAATTTCTCCTCGATGGCGGTGATGAGCTCCACCATCTCCATGGACTGGATGAGCGGCCCGTCCACGCGGGCGTCGTAGGTTGTGAAGTCCACGTCGGGGTAGAGCTCGCCCAGGATTGCGAGAAGGTCGTTCATAGGTATGTCTCCTTCAGCCCGTTCCGGTCAATTTTCCCGTTGGGCGTCAACGGCAGATTTTCCAGCTGGTGCACCACGTTGGGCAGCATATACTGCGGCAGCTTGGCCTTGAGCGCCTCGTTGAGTTCGGCCCGCAAAATCGTGCCGGCATAGCACAGGACGATTTTTTTTCGCGTGTCGTCGAACAGGCAGCAGGCCGCGTGCACGCCCTCCACGCTGTGGGCGGCGGACTCGATCTCCCCCAGCTCGATGCGGTAGCCCGCGCGCTTGATCTGGTAGTCCTTGCGGGACAGGAACAGCAATTCGCCGGCTTCGTCGTACTGGGCCAGGTCGCCGGTGCGGTAGATTTTCTCGTCATAGCGGCTGTGGAGCGGGTTTTGCGTGAAGCTCTGGGCGGTGCGCTCCGGGTCGGCGTAGTACCCCAGGGTCAGGCACGTGCCGCGGATGCAGATTTCCCCGGGCACGCCGGGCTGCTCGACGCGCCGGTTTTGTTCGTCCAATAGAAATACGTCCGTGTTTTTGAACGGCCGGCCGATGGGCACCTTGTCGCCGCCGAAATCGCCGGGCAGCTCATAGTAGCAGCTCATGCCGGTGGCCTCGGTGGGGCCGTAGAGGTTGAGGAAGCGTGCGCCCGGGCAGGCCCGCAGCCAGCGCTGAAGCTGCTTGACGGGGAAGACCTCGCTGCCGAAGGCGACGGTGTGCAGGTGCGCCGGGCGCAGCTCGTCGAGGATGCGCAGCGCCGCCACCATTGTGAAGGCCGAGGCCACCCAGCACACGGTGTTCACCCGTTTTTCGTTGAGGAACTCCACCAGCTTCAGCGGGAAGCTGAAGTACTGCCTGGGCACGAACCAGGTGGTCGCGCCGAACATCAGCGTGGGGTAGAGCTCCTTCAGGCAGGCGTCCACGTAGAGCGGGGCTTGGTTGCCGAAGACGGTGGCTTCGTCGATGCGCAGCACGGCGGCCAGGTTTTCCACGTAGTCGATCACCGAGCGGTGGCAGGCCGCCACGCCCTTAGGTCTGCCCGTGGAGCCCGATGTGAACACCACGTAGATCGGGTCGGTATCGATGGCGCGGGCGCGGATTTTCCGCAGGGCGGGCTCGTCAATCGCGGACTGGATCAAATCATCGTACGCCAGCGCTTCGCCGTGGAAATCCAGGCCCTCCAGCGCGGCCCCTGTGCTTTGGTCGTATATCACGGCCCGTGGGCGCAGCATTTCGAAGATGAGCTCGATGCGGTGGCGGGGCATCTCCTCGTCCAGGGGGACGTAGAAGCACCCGGCCCGCACCGTGCCGAAGAAGGCCGACACCGCCGCCGGGCCCTTTGCCATGAAGACTACGACCGGCTCCCCATAGAAGCCGCCCGCCGCCAGCGCCGAGCCCACGGCCCGCGAGCGCCTGTCCAGCTCGCCGAAGCGCAGCTGCACGCTGTCGTCGCAGAAGGCGGGCTTGCCCGGCAGCCGGGCGGCGACCTCGTCGAGGTATTCCATTACGTTGATGCGCTGCATGTATCCCCTTTCGGTTCTCAACTGTCAATTGTCAACTGAAGCAACCCCTCCGCCAGCACCCGCATGGCGTCGATGTACACCTCCGGCAGCCCCGCCCGGGCGAACAGCGAAAGCTCCGTGCACCCGAGTATGACCCGCTGCGCCCCCCGGGCGAGCAGCGGCGCGGCCAGGGCCTCCAGCACCTGCGTGCCCGGCATATGCCCCGCCTTGATGCCGTAGATGACGTCCATCAAGGCGCGGCGGCCCTCCCGCGCGGGCGACAGAGGGGTAATGCCCTCGCGTTCCAGCGCGGCGGCGAAGGCCCCGGAGACATAGCTGCCCTCGGTGGCCAGCAGCGCCGCCTTCGACACGCCCGCCTGGCGCAGCGCCCGCGCGGTGAGCCCCAGCATGTCCAGCACCGGCACGCCCGCCGCGGCCTGCATCTCGCGGTGGAAGTGGTGGGCCGTGGCGCAGGGCACGGCGATGGCCCCGGCGCCGGCGCGCTCCAGCAGGGCGATGCCCTCCAGCAGCGCGGGCAGGGGGGATTCCCCGCGCCCCAGCAGCCAGGCCGAGCGGTCGGGGATGGAGGCCTTGCTGTACAGCAGCAGGTCCGGGTGGTCCTGGTCCTGCCGGGCGGGGCGCAGCCGGATGAGCAGGTCGTAGAAATAACAGCTGGCAGCCGGCCCCAGCCCGCCCAGGATTCCAAGGGTGGTCAAACGCAGGCCCCCTTTGCGCTTATCTATAGGGGCGGCGCGCCAGCCGCCCGCAAATCGAAAACACGTTTTTCTGGCTGTTTTGGACAATTGTATTGATATACTCGGACGACCGCACGCCGCCCCTACAGATGATAAGCCCCTACTCCACGATCACCACACCCTCCGGCAGCAGCTCCGGGATATAGGTGTAGAAGTCGGGCTGGTGGGTGGCCTTGCAGAAGGCCTGCGCCTGGCTTTCGGTCATCATGAAGCCGTTGTTGGGCCGGTACTGCGCGGCCTTGACCCGCGTGGCGTCGAAGTGCCGCCAGCCCTCGCCCAGGTCCACCAGCAGCCAGTAGTGCGCCATGTCCGTGCCGGGGATGCGCTCCATGTCCAGGCTTTCGATGCCCACGCGGCTCAGCAGGTACTTCGAAAGGGCGTAGTAGGTATAGCAGTCCCCCCGGCGCAGGGTCAGGCCGTTGAACGCGCCGTCGAGGATGTCCTCCTTCTCGCCGTCGTTGTTGTAGGCGATGTTGTTGAGCACCCAGGTGTGGATCGCTTTGGCCTTCTGCGTGTCGGTCATGCCCTCGCTGATGATCTCGGCCAGGATGGGGTCGGCCCTGGCGGCGACCTTGTCCTCGCCCACGGGCAGCACCGTGACCTTCACGCGCACCTCCACGGTCTGGCCCGCGCCGTCCACGGCGCTGTACAGCGCGGAGTACTCCCCGGGGAAGTCGGTATCCACCCCGCCGCTGTCCACCGTCAGCTCCAGCTCGTTGCCCCGGGCATCAAAGGCCTTCACGCCCGCGCGGTAGGCCACGGCGCTGTAGCGCTCCACCTCGATGTCCTGCGCGCCGGTGATGATGGGCAGCACGGCGTCGCCGGTGATTTTCAGGGTGGCCTTGACCTCCGTGCGGTTGTTGCCCGCGTCGGTGATGACCACGGTGATGTTCTGCGTGCCCCGCAGGAAGAAGTCCGGCGGCGCGGCGAAGCGCAGGGTCACCTCGGAGCGGTCGGTCACATTCTGCACGAAATCCTCGGGCGCCCATACCTGCCCGGGGAAGCCCTCGCGGTTCACGGCCTTGGCGCTGGGGGGGATGGTATCCGCAACAAGCAGCTTCAGGCCGAAGCTCTGCTGGTCCATCCGCAGAGTGACCTGGTATTCCCCCAGGGCGCTCAGCGCGGGCGGGGGCTCGGCGAAGGACACGCTCAGGGCGTTGGCGCTGTCGAGCAGCAAATCCTGCGGGGTGAGCAGCGTTGGGGCCTCCCCCAGCTCGAAGGTGAGGTCCCGCAGGCGCAGCAGCCGCAGCCTGGAGGTGACGCGGCCCTTGTGGCCCTGCTTATCGGTGAGCAGCAGGCGCACCCGCTGCGCGCCATGCTTGGCCATGTCCGGCGCCTTGCGGAAGCTGACCTCCACGCCCTGCGGCGCGTCGGCGAAATCCTCCGGCGCAAGCGCGCACAGCTGCGAAATGCTGACCCTTTCCACTGCCCCGGCCTTAATTTTCCCGCCGGGCAGCATAAGGCAGAGGATCACCACGGCCGCTGCGGTCATGCCCACAACCACGACCGGCAGCGTTCTTCTTTGTCTCAAGAAAATACCCTCTTTCACATCGAGAACATCCTGTTTAATATGTTTCACATACACCTTAATTATACCATATATGCGCGTGTTTGTCAAGTGCTGCGCAAGATTTTGCGGAGGTATTGCAAAACGCGCGGGGGTGTGATAAAATAGAAAAAATACTATAAGCGGAGAAAACAGAAAGGACATCCCCCATGACAAGCAAAGAACGCGCGCAATTGCGCGGGCAGGCCAACACATTGCAGGCGGTGTTCCAGGTGGGTAAAGAGGGCGTCAGCCCCGCGGTGGCCGCGCAGATGCTCGAGGCGTTCCATACGCGCGAGCTACTAAAAGGCAAGGTGCTGCTGGAAAGCTGCCCGCAGGCCCCGCGGGAGGCCGCCGAGGCCCTGGCAGCTATGACTGGCAGCGAGGTGGTGCAGGTGGTGGGCGGCAGCATGGTGTTTTTCAGGGAGAACCCCGAGCTGCGCAGAAAGCTATCGGAAAAACTGATGGCGGAAAAATCCGCGAAAGAGAGAAAATAAGTTTGCAATTTCCCCAACAATATGTTATAACATAACATGAAATATAAAGCAAGGGGAAAATGCATGACAGAAACCAAATCGGCCCGGGGCGCCTTTATCGTCGGCGGCAGCCGCGGCATCGGCCACGCCACCGCCGCCCTGCTGGCCCGGGAGGGCTATGACATTGCCTTCACCTACAACAGCTGCGAAGAGGCCGCCGCCGAAACCGCGCGGGAAATCGAGGGGCTGGGCCGGCGCTGCTTCTATTACCAGGC
>Ga0123353_10008044_pt1 | contig 14349 bp, 11 predicted proteins | sample TergutLab28metaG_3_FD_92763 | JGI IMG/M metagenome (GOLD analysis project Ga0123353, IMG submission 92763) | Labiotermes labralis P3 segment gut microbial communities from Petit-Saut dam, French Guiana - Lab288 P3 | ecosystem: Host-associated > Arthropoda: Insects > Digestive system > Gut ... | reverse complement strand
TTATTTATGAAAGTCGTGCTGTTTGCGTTAAATTCATCCTACATCCACACCAATTTAGCTGTGAGATGCTTGCAAGACGTGCTCCGGAAGAACAATATCGAATCGGTTATCGTTGAAAAGAATCTCAAAGACTCGCACAACAACGTTCTGTACGAGCTTTACAACCACAAAGCGGACATGTACGGTTTCTCCGCATACATCTGGAATATAAACGAACTGCTCAATTTCGCTTCGGAGTTGAAATCATTGTTGCCGAATTGCATTATCTTTTTCGGCGGTCCGGAAGTATCATTCGAAGACTACGACTTTTTCAAAGCGCACAATTACGTAGATTATATAATCTGCGGCGAAGGTGAATCCGTCATCGCGGATTTTTGCACGTCCCCTTTTAATTATAATAAAATTATTCACAGTAGTCAATACGCAGACTTCACATCGCCGAATATTTTTTACTCTAATTTTAATACCCCGCGCAACATTGTATACTACGAATCCTCTCGCGGTTGCCCGTATGGTTGCTCGTATTGTATTTCATCTACCACTCATGGTATACGCAGTAAATCGGTTGAAACGGTAATTCACGATTTGCAAAAATTTGAAAATTGCAACGTTATCAAATTCATTGACCGCACGTTTAATTATGATATAGAGCGCGCTAAAAAGATATGGCGCGAACTTCAGAAAGATATTTACGATAAAAAATATCATTTCGAAGTTTGTTTGAACTTATTGGATGATCAATGTTTTGAGTTATTTAGTCCTAAATTTCAATTTGAAATCGGTATACAAAGTACAAACCCCGAAACGTTAAAAGCAATCAACCGCAAATCGGACAATCTTGAAAATCTAAAAAGATTAAAATCTATGGATAACATCCACATCCATGCGGATTTGATTGTCGGGTTGCCGTTTGAAACTTATGAGATATTCAAAAAATCCTTCAACGATGTGTTCGGTCATTGCGACGTTTTGCAAATCGGGTTTCTTAAACTTTTAAAAGGTACGGAAATCCGCAAAAACGCCGCTAAATATAATTACGTCTATTCTCAAACCGCGCCTTATACCGTGCTGGCGAACGATTTTTTAACTTACGACGAAATATACAAACTGCAAAAGTTCGAAACCGTGTTGAATAGATTCTTCAACAGTAAAAAGTTTTCGCATATAATCGATTATCTAATACCAAAATTCGAATCACCGTTCGCCTTCTTCGAAGGTTTAGCCGAACATTTGCCCGACATTTCTAATTTGTCGCAGATAAAAGCGTATGAGCTGTTCTACTCATACGCGGCAACTTTTAATATTGATTGGGACGTTTTAAAGTCGTACTTTGAATTCGATTTCCTGCTAAACGAAACAAGCCAATGCCCCCGGATATTCGCTTCAAATCAATCAGGAAACGAATACCGCTTCGCTTTCGACACAGAACACGTTTATTTAATCAATAGGAAGAATCATTTGTATTATCTCAAAAGCATCGTATAAATCGTCGGTTATGTAATCCGCTCCCGCTTCTTTTAATTGTTCACGGTTAAATGACGTTGTCAACGCTATGCACTGCGCTCCGGCAGCCTTCGCGGCTTTCACGCCGGACAGAGCATCTTCTATAACCACAAACTCCTTCGTGTTTAAAAAAGACTTTTCTGCGGCTTTCAAAAATATATCTGGCGCGGGTTTCTTATTCTTCACGTCGCTGCCGGTAATTATCGCGGCAAACGTTTCGTTCGCAACGCCTATACATTCTATATTGCAATTAACTTTTTTAAAATCAGAAGCGGACGCGACTGCGAGCGTGTATCCGGCTTCTTTTAATTTGAGGATTAAAGGTTTCGACCAATCAAAAACATGTACGCGTTTTGCGGCTTTCTCGCAATATATTTCATATGCCCGCGCTTTCATTTTCAAGTCATATTCGGCGCCGTATTTCTCCGCGACTTTTCCGATAAATATATCGTCGCCCATGCCCGTGTACGGCTTGAAATCGTCGAATTCCGCTTTCACGTTCCATTCTTCAAGCGATTCCATACAGGCGTATATCGTCGCGGGTTCGGAGTCGGTCAACACGCCGTCCATGTCAAATATAATCAACTTTTTTACATCCATAATTTATCAGTTCACCATTTCATAAGATAACGCGTCGGGGATATATATCTTCTTCATATCCGCGCCGACTCCGCATAATTTTCCTACGATGTTGTCATAGCCGCGCTCGATATGATGTATCTCCTCGATTTCGGTTCTGCCTTTAATTGTCATACCGGCTATTACCATAGCTACGCCCGAACGCAAATCATGCGCCCTTACATGTGCCGCCGATAACGGCGCGCCGCCTTCGATTATTGCGGTTCTGCCGTCAACTTTTATCGATGCGCCCATGCGTTTCAATTCGTCAACATATTTAAACCGGCTTTCAAAAATTGTTTCTGTCAAATAGCTGACGCCGTTCGCAAGGCATAATAATATGCACATCTGCGGCTGTAAATCTGTCGGGAAGCCCGGATACGGCAGTGTTTTGACATTCGTTTTGACTAATTTATTCTTCCTGCTGACGATCATATAATCGTCGTATTCTTCCACTTCGACACCCATTTCTTCAAGTTTCGCGGAAATTGCTTCAAGGTGTTTCGGGATTACGTTGGTGATTTTCAGGCAGCCGCATGTAGCCGCCGCGGCAATCATATATGTTCCCGCTTCGATCATATCGGGAATTATCGCGTATGTGCAGCCGTGCAACTTTTCAACGCCCCTGACTTTGATCGTGTCGGTACCCGCGCCCGTTATGCGCGCGCCGCATGTATTTAAAAAGTTTACCAAATCGACGACGTGAGGTTCGCGCGCGGCGTTTTCGATCACAGTCATACCTTTTGTTTTAACCGCCGCAAGGATTACGTTTATCGTACCACCGACTGTGTTATCGTCAAAATAAATATTCCCGGCTTTTAAGCCTTTCGGCGCGGTCGCTTCAATATAGCCGCCTTCGATAGTGACTTTCGCGCCTAACGCTTCGAATCCTTTGATATGACGGTCTATCGGGCGTAAACCTATGTCGCATCCGCCGGGACAGCCTACATACGCTTTTCTAAACCTTCCGAGTTCAGCGCCGAGCAGATAATATGAAGCACGCATTTTCCTGACAAGTTCAAGAGGCGACGTACCGCCTGCCGCGTTTCTCGAATCGATTTCAATAGTATTTTTATTCAGCATCCTGATTTTTAGACCCATCGCCTGCAATATTTCAAGCGATACAGTGACGTCGCTGATGACCGGTAAATTTTCAATTACGCATATATCTTCGACAAGTAAGTTCGCAAATATTACGGCAAGCGCCGCGTTTTTCGTCCCGCTTACTTCTATTACACCATTTAATGGGATATTACCGTTTATAACTATCTTCTCCATTAACGCACCCTTCTTAAAAATTATATCTCTGATTTTTATTATAACATACATTTTTGATATTGGAAAGTTTATTTGTTTTTTTTACAATTTGTTAATAAATACTGCCGTCAACGGCAATGCGTATCCTTGTAATACCGTTATCATATTCAATACGCCACGCGGGCAGTAAATAAAACATATTACTTTGATAATTATTCCAAATTATATAATATTCCAATTCTAAAGATATTATTGTTACTTTTTCATAATCCGGTTCATTTTTTCCGCGCATTTCGTCAATATACGCTTTTTCAACGAATAATATATTTATCTGATCGATAAGCGGCGTTTGAGACACGTTAATATACTCAAAGAATATTACGGTTCCTGCAGCATAACAAACTATATTGTCTTTTATTATAAATGTGCTTTCACATTGTCCGATTTTATATGAATCAATATTCTGGCTGCAATATAGAATATATTGCATTTGTTCCGCATCGTAATAAATTCTGTTTACCGTAATTATATTATCGTTATCAAAACCTAAAAAACGGTTTATTATATTGGTATAATTCCGCAGTTCGCTTTTTTTTAATTCGGATATCATACCTTTATCCGGCGCCGTTCTATTATTTTCATCAAAACCGCTTTTTATATATTTAATACTGAATATATCAGGGTTATTTACTTCCAATATATCATAATTTTTGCTTATATATTGCGTCTCATTATTTACTGTACGCTCCGAATAATTTCCCGTTCCGAATATTTGATCCGCGACAAGTTTATCATAATATTCGTCAAAATTACTTTGATACGCTTTCATTATTTTTTTATCTGTGGGAATTATATTAATATCAATATAAATATCGTCTTTTTTAAGCAATTCCGTTACGGAATTGATTACTTCTTTATCGAAGCTGTATAAATTGTTATATTGAGTATAAAGGCTGTAACCGAAAAATATATTAACGCCGAGTAATAATATAATTATTACTGTTTTAATCTTGGTCCAATTCATGACGGTTCCTCATAAATATAAATCCATTCAGGTATAATTATCTCCATGTCCGTATCTATAATATATCCAAGTTTTAAATCGCCGGCAACGGATTGCTCGCTGAACATATCTTCGTATATTTTTATCATTCTGCTTTGCGTTAAACTTTTTCTGTTCGCTTTCATATCGCGGATATCTACGGCATTGATATTCACAGCTATAAAATAACCGTCTTTTATCACAAACCTATACGCGATAATTGGTTTAGGATTATACTCGGAGTCATACAATAAAATCCCGTTAAAATTATATACGTATTCAATTATTAAACTATCGTTCTGCGTATAAATCTTATATAAATTAACTTCCGCTTCCCCGCTTTTTACAAATCCGTCAATAAATTTTTCCGTCGCCAATAACATGTGAATAACCGTATATTCGCCGCTGTATTTTAGATATTCGTTGATTTCGATTCCTGCGCCGTCATAACTTATAACGCCGGATTCATTTATCTTGATCGTGTTTTTTTCATCGACGTAAATACTCGTGCGCCCGTTGTCTTCCTGATAGGTGTTCTTTCTGTCCAGATTATATTTAAAATATCTTAATATTACATTATGGTCAATGTAAAAATCCGCGGCATTTATACCTTTGACAGTTATATCACTGTCAAAGAGTATAGTAGAATTATAAAAGATATTATTCGAAAAATTAAATTTAAAATTACACGCCAGATTATTGTAGAAATTAAGAAAAGCGGTATCCAAATATTGAAGAGGGGTATCGTCTTCATCATAATTATATATAAATTCGGCTGTTGTCCCTCTGCTGTCCCTTGTATACATCGTATATGAATATTGGTTAAAATTAAAATTATTCAAAACGATTAGTATTTCGGTGATATTTACCGCGGTAGTCATATTTTCAATATATATATCATTATTTAAATATGCGTAGATCAATGTATTCGGTAATTCAGAATTGTATTTTATATAAATATAATTATTCCCGTTAAGACGTTCTTCCCACACACTTTCGTCATCTGTTATCCGACATTCCGCATTGCTTCCCAATAGTTTTATTAAATATATTGATAATTCACTATATAATTTCTTAATATTGTTATAGTCCGATATAATTCCTTTCGCCTGATTGTTTTGAATTTTATAACCGATGAAACCGGGGAGATAATGCGTTTCATTTAATTTATTGTTAAATATATCGCTGCCTATTACCATCGATAAATTATCTAAACTAAAATCAAAGTTATCAGAGTGCAGTAAAATTGAACTCTGCGCGCGAGTGATGTAAACTGTCGCTAACGTTACGCTGCATATAAATAACGAAATCATAAAAATTGTCTTGATCTGTTCCAATAATTTTAATTTAAATTTTTTCATTATCATCACCTTCAAGAACGGTTGTAATCGGCAGTTCGATTGTTACTTCCGTACCCTTATTTAATTTACTGCGCAAACCGATCCGGCCTCCGTGCGCTTCGATATATTCTTTGGCTATAGCCAAACCAAGCCCCGTTCCGCCCGCGTCTGACGTCCTCGATTTTTCCACACGGTAAAAACGGTCGAAAATTTTTAACTGATCCTCGTTCGGTATCCCGATCCCGTTATCTAATATTTTTATTATAATAATATCTTCGTCATTTACGCATCCTACCCTGATAATTCCGTCATCTTTCGTATACTTGATCGCGTTTGAAATAATATTGATAATTACTTGCTTAATCCGGTCTTTATCCGCTGTTATACAGGGCAAATTTTCATTTTCGTAATAAATGATTTGTTTATTTCCGATATTTGTGTCCGTTTTCATCATATCGCATGTATGCTTCAAAAATTCATTTGTATCAAAACTGCTTATTATCCATTGCGTTTTTTTATTATCAACCCGCACTAAAGTAAGAAGGTCGTCGATTATTCTGTGCATATGGTCGCTTGATTCGATAACAACTTTCAAAAATTCTTCTTTCGTTTCAATCGTCATGTCAGGATACATCAAAACCGATTCCACATAAGTTCTGATTACAGTCAACGGCGTTTTTAATTCATGCGATACATTCGCCACAAATTCTCTCCGCGATTTATCCAATTCGTATCTGCTTGAAACGTCATGTATAACAATGAGTTTTCCGTCGCATGACTTGTTTTGCTCCATATATTTCAATGGGCTGAATGTAATGTCAAGAATTTTTTCTTCAAAGTGAACTTCATTGATACCAGTATTTTTCTTATCATATTTAATGCCGAGCGTTTGTATCATTTTATCAAAATTAAAATCCGTGTCATAATTTTCGCCGAATAAATCCAATGCGCTTTTATTGATTTGAATAACTTTCCCGTTTGCGGAAAACGCTATAACCGCGTCTTCCAAATAAGACAATACCATTTCGAGTTTTTGCTGTTCGCCGGTTACTTCATCAATTTTACTTTCTATTACTTGTTGCATCTCATTAAACGCGTCTGTCAGAAACCCTATTTCGTCTTTGGCATGAACGTCAAGTTTTTCCGTAAATTTACCCGCTGTGATTAATTGCGCCCCTTTCGTTATGTTCTGTATCGGCGACGTTATCGCTTTCGCAAGAAGGAACGATAAAATAATCGCTACAACCAAACCAAACAGAATAGCCACCAATATGAGCGTAAGCAAGTCTCTGATTAACTGACTCATTTGTTCCTGAGTATCTTTTATATATATAATGCACTCTTTACCGTCATTCTCCAAATAAATTGCAAAATCTGTAAATTCTGATCCCAACAATTGTTCTTTACCGTCGAGTTTACCCATCGCCGAAATTAAATTAGGGCTTTTCGTCAGTTTTTTACCTTCTTCAACGTTAGAGCCCTCAAGATACTCTCCGTTCATATCAAGTATATAATAATCTCGGTGTTGAGAGAGACCCAATTGTGTGCTGTAAGCGTCTAAGATTTCTTTCTGAGCATATATAAAGTCGTCTCCGGTCATAGCGTCGGTAAGTTTTATTTTTAAATTTATTCCGCTGTAAAAATGATCGCTCATTTGCGTTTCAAACTGATTCATATAAAAGTTGAAAACACTGTTCAACAAGACCATTCCGACTACTGTCATAACGGTCACCATCAACACGAAAAATATTAAAATGATTTTGAAATATAAACTTCTGTACATTTAATTTTTAATTTTTATTTGAAATAATATCCTATACCGCGTTTGGTATGTAAATATTCCGGTTTCGCCGGATTGCTCTCGATTTTTTCGCGGAGCCTGCTTATACTGACGTCAACAGTACGTACGTCGCCGTAAAAACCTTCATATCCCCATACGCTTTCCAAAAGCTGCTCGCGTGAATAAACTTTCCCGCTGTTTTCAGCCAGGTATCTGAGTAATTCATATTCTTTCTTCGTCAATAATATCGTGTCGTCGTTTTTCGTAACTTGATATCTTTCACTGTCAATAATTAATTCCCTGACCGTTATAACATTTGGATTTTCAGAATCGGATTCATTGACGACAGTTTCGTTGGAAGCCCGCCTGATATTAGCCTTGATATGCGCGAGCAATACTTTTATAGCAAATGGTTTCGTTATATAATCGTCCGCTCCGATGTCAAGACCTAATACTTTATCAACGTCGTCATCGCGGGCCGTAACCATAATAATAGGAGTCGATAATTTCGCGCGTACTTTACTGCAAACTTCAATTCCGCCCATTTTCGGAAGCATTACATCAAGCAGGATTAAATCAAATTCTCCGGAATATGCTTTTTTTAAACCCTCTTCGCCGTCAAAAGCGATATCGTACTCATATCCTTCCTGCATCAATTGAAACGCCATTATCTGCGCGATTTGTTTCTCGTCTTCAATAATTAAAATCTTTTTCTTTTTTGTTTTTTCGTCCATAATATTAACATCCCTTCTTAGATTGATTTAAAAAATCAAATTTAATATTTCCCTACAAAATTCACTTCGGATGCAGCTGGCGTAATTGCCGCCGTTTTATATTGCTCATACTTTTTGATATGTTCGATTATATCCGGTAACGCTTCCGCTGTGGCTTTGGTGCAATGGAATCTTATAACAGACCTGTCATATTTTTCGATTCCGGCAATAGCGTTTTCCAATACAGATTTAGCGGAACTGTCCTCCGGTATTATAACGTTCCAGTCCCAGATTCTGTATCCTAAATCTTCCAATATCTGCTTTTGTTCTACGGAAATTTCAAAATTTTCCGATACCGAACCGTTAGGCGCTCGTATTATTCTTGATTTCTGTTTGATTAATTTATACAATAAATCGTTTTGCTGATTTAATTCAGCTATGAATGAATCGAAATCCTCGGCGAATTTTTTTTCGTCATGCGTCATCGTGTGCAAACCGACCGAATGTCTGCCTACGATTATTTTTCGCAGGACGTCTGTATTCTCAAGTATTTCCTCACCAGTTAAAAAGAATGTAGCGTTAATTCCCGCTTCATTTAATAACCTCAAGACTTCTTCTGACGGCACTTCTTCGAATGTTAAAAATATCAGCCTGTCTTTGATAATTTCTATCGGCGGCAGTTCGGTAACAGAAGGTGTTTCTTCCGTTTCTGTAACTATCGAATTGGTTACGGTAGTTATTGTCGTAGTCACAATCAACGCGGGGTTGTATATTCTCAAAATATCGTTTAAAGTTTTTTTATTGTCGTATTCGCTGATGCGCATTGCTTTTCCGTCTTCAGTAACTTCAAATTTGAACCCGAAATACGCGCAGACTTCTTCGGCGGGAACCCATAATACATCGCGGATTATTTCATATGTCCTCATATATTCTTTTACGCCGTTTTTATACGCGAACTGTTTTGTTATCCTGTCAAATACCATTGTGATATCGCCTGAACTCATTGTGACTTCTTTTTTGTTTCTGTCCATCGATATTTCTATAAAGTCAAATAATTCGAATACGGTTATCGGCACATAATAAGCGCTTGGAATAAATACCCATTGAAATTTTTTATCCTCATCGTTCCACGGAGTATCGTTCACGAAACATGTCGGCAGTTCCGCGCTGTATATATTATATCTTGCAAGCGTAAATATTAATACAAAAATTAATATTATACAAATTATCGATATAAAACTTTTCCTTTTTAGATTAATTTCATCCATCGATATTACTCCTATAGTACGCGACCGCTAAATCAACGACCCTGCCGTAACTCTTTCTGCCGTCAGATTGTCCCTGCAATTTTAAAAACGTGTCGTTAATCGTAGCGCTTACTCCCGATACGACCGAACCTTCATATTTTTTAAAGAATTGGTTGTACGCGATCATTTCGCTTCTTATACGGTTATCCATTCTGTTTAATAAAGTCATATACATTTGCCTGTCAGCTTCGTACAACGCGTTGGAAACGTACTCGAACAAATGGAGATACGCGCTGTATAGGATGTACGGGTCGTCGCTTTCGATACAAATCAAGAACGCCATGAAGTTCGCTTCGTCTTCGCGCGCGATCCCTCTCTGATGTGACAATTCATGCGCGGCGGTGAATGGTAACGTGTAATCCGGGAAGCTGATATTCAAGTTCGCTTCGCCTGTATAGTATGTGTAAACGCCCGATATATGCGTGTAGCTCAACCAATCGCTCAACAACACATATTTAATATTCGACTTTAGATTCGGCAGGAAACTATGTTTTTTAGCGAGTTTGGCATACGCATCGTTCAGCTTGACGTTCATTTCGTCGAGCGAATACGGCATTACGGAATGTCCGCCGTAAATGTAGTCGATTTCGGTGATGTATTCATATGCTTTTTTAAGTAACAACTCCGCGGTATCGTTTAATTCTTCTACCGATATTTCCGTTCGGTTTAAATCGAGCTTGTCTTCGAGCGTTGATCCGCGGTAGCCTGTAGCGAAGTTGAAAACGAATATAGTATAAACCAATGTGACTATGGAAAACATAAATGTTAAAAAACGAAGCATTGATTTTAAATCTTTACTGTATTTAAATGATATCACAAAAACAATTACGATAATAACCGGCAAAAACATTATTATAAATTCAGCCAAAGAAAACGGCAGCAGATTCGTGAGTTTTGCGAGTATCATTCTGAAAAACGCGCTGATATTCTCGTTGAAGAAGTCTGAAAACCATTTGCTGATGAGGGAAAGTAAGTGAATCACTCCAGCCAAAACAAACAATATATATAAAATTATTGCAGGCAGAGGGATATATTTTTTTATTATTCTATATATTTTCTTCATTTAACCATGCCTCATATAATACTTTTATATCTTTTGCTACCGAAGCGGTCAATTTCAATCGTTCGCCCGTTTCGGGGTGATTGAATTCGAGCATTTCGGAGTGTAACGCTTGGCGGTTGATTTCATCGCATGCCGTACCGTATAATGTGTCGCCGTAAACGGGACAGTTCTTGTACGCAAAATGCACTCTTAATTGGTGCGTGCGGCCCGTTATCGGGTAAGCGTAAACAACGCTCATTTTGTCATTCTTGCCGATACAGTGATATTCTGTTTTCGCGTATTCGGATTCTGTTCCCGTTTTAGAGACTTCCCTCTCGATAATACTGTCAGGTTTGCGCTTGATGTACGTTTCAATTATGCCGTCTTCTGGTTCTATAATCCCCGCTAATACCGCAATATATCGCTTTTTTACGCCGCCTTTTATTAGTTTTTGCGACATTTTATATGCTGTAAGTTGATCTTTTGCTATCAATATAAGTCCGCTTGTATCTAAATCTAAGCGGTTTATCGGACGGAATGTTGCTATTTTTCCGCTCAAAACGTTCGCCAAAGTATCGTCAAAGTGGCTGAAAGATGGATGCGTAGGCATGTTCGAAGGTTTGTTTACGGCGAGAAGATATTTATCTTCGTAGATAATTTCGATAGAATCCCCCTCGGCTGCGGGCGACATCCCCCCTTTGGCAAGGGCGGACAAGTGGGATTCCCATTCATCCTCCACCATTAAGGATAAAACATCGCCGGCGTGAAGTACCGCGCGAACGGTGACATTTAAACCGTTCACACTGATACCTCCGCCGGTTTGCTTCAAACGTATTAATAACCGGCGCGACATTCCGAGTTCTTTTTTAACAAAGTCAAGTACGGTATATCCGTCGTGTTTATCTTCTACGATAACCACCATTTAAATCTTTACGCTCCAACCGAACGGGTCGGCGATTTTGCCCCATTGAATACCCGTTAAATTATCGTATAACTTTTTCGAAATCGGACCGATTTCGCCGTTGTTCAGAATCATTTTGTCGCCTTTGTTGTTGAGTTCACCGATAGGCGAGATAACAGCGGCGGTTCCGGTTCCGAACGATTCGTTTAATTTGCCGGCTTTTGACGCTTCCACAACTTCTTCAAACGCCAGTTTGCGTTCCGTGACTTTAACGCCCCAACTCTTCAATAATTCAATACAGGATGATCTTGTTACGCCGGGGAGAATATTGCCTTCGCTCAATGTAGGCGTTATAACTTCACCGTCGATAACGAAGAAAACGTTCATTGCGCCGACTTCATCGATGTATTTGTGTTCGATGCCGTCAAGCCACAAAACCTGCGCGTAACCTAATTCGTAGGCTTTCTTCTGTGCTATCAATGACGCGGCGTAGTTTCCGCCGACTTTCGCGAAACCTGTTCCGCCCCTTACTGCGCGGGTATATTCGTCTTCTATATAAATCTTAACCGGATTGATTCCCGTCGCATAATAAGCCCCGACAGGTGATAAGATTATTATGAACAGATAAGTTTTCGAAATAGCTACGCCGAGAAATTCGTCGGTCGCGATCATGAACGGTCTGATATATAATGACGTTCCTTCCAATTCGGGAACCCAGTCTTTATCATAGTCGACTACCGCTTTGATTGCCTGAAGCGTATCTTCTATATCAAGCTGAGGCATACACATACGGAGATTGGTGCTGTTCATGCGTTCGACGTTCTTTTCCGGTCTGAATAATAATATTTCGCCGTTTTGTGTTTTATACGCCTTTAACCCTTCAAACATTTCCTGCCCGTAATGAAATACCATCGCGGATGGGTCTAACGCTACCTTTTGATACGGAATTATCCGCGGGTCAAACCAGCCCTGTCCTTCTTTATAATTCATTACGAACATGTGGTCAGTGAAATAATTCCCGAACCCTAATTTACTCTGGTCGGGTTTATCTTTTTTATTTTGAGTTTGTTCATACCTTATGTTTAACATTTTTTTATTCCTCCAAATGATTTCATTATAGTATTATAGTATTATACTACAAAATTTATAATATTTCAATGACTTTTTTATAAAATTTATAATAAATTATTGTTCGATAGTTTTTCAAGCAATGTTTTATCCGGCGTTACATAAGCCGTCCAGTATGTTAAATACGTTACGAATCCGGGTTTGGAACCGTTAGGCTTTTTGATGTTTTTCACCAGCGTGTAATCGACGGGAACGTTCACGCCGTCGGCGGCTTTCGAGTAGAAAGCTGCAACACTTGCAGCTTGGGTGAAATCGAGTTCAGACGGTTCTGTATCCGCGACCTGCATTATCACGTGCGAGCCGGGCTGATTCTTAACGTGGAACCAATAATCCGTTTTCTCCGCCACGCGAAGCGTAATAAAATCGTTTTGAATGTTGTTCTTGCCGCAATAAACTTTAAATCCGCCGTCGGTAACAAATTCAAGCGGTTTTATTTTTTGATTTTTTTGAATCGGCTGATTCATCTTTTTAATGTAACCGGATTCGTATAATTCGTTACGGATTTCGTTGATGTCGTTTTCGTTTTCCGCGCGTGAAAGCGAATCGATAACCGTTTCAATGTATTTCAAATCATCTTCGGCGATCGCGATTTGCTTCGTGAGTTCGACTTCAGCGGTTTTGGCTTTGTTGTATTTTTTGAAATATCTCTGCGCGTTCTGCGACGGAGTTAAGCGGAGGTCGAGCGAAATCTCAATATTGCTGTCGTCGTAGTAATTCAAAAGTTCTGCCTTATCCATACCTTTTTTTAATTTGTAAATATTTGAAATTATCAAGTCGCCGTACAATTTAAACTTGTCTTTTTCGGCGCACGATTTCAAATCCGTTTTCAGGTTTATGATTTTTTTAATCAAACGGTTTTCAATGTTGTTCAGCGTTTTCGTGATGTCGGCGGATTTTTGATTGATTCTGTCGGTGCGGTCGCGGGTCATGAAAAACGTGTCGATGAGTTCGCTGAACGAATCCATGACGGTTACGTTCGCGGAGTTTCCGTACTGCGTGATAGGCATGAACGCATATTCGATTGGTTTGCCCGTTAGGTCGGAAACCAGTACTGGCGTGAAATTTTTCGTTTTTATTATGTTCACGACGTTGGTGAAATTGTTTTGCGAACCATCAATCTCTCTCTCTATAAGCTGAGAGAAACCCAAATATTTTGCGGTATTTTTAAATTCGGTTTCTTCGAGAGGGTTGATTTTATCTTGAACAGGAGGCATTTCGTAAATCATTCCCGGCAAAACCTGACGTTTCTGACTCGTTGAGAAGTCGATGATTTTTATCGCGTTCAAAATTTTTTTGTTTTGGTCGCAGAAAATTATATTGCTGTGCTTGCCCATGATTTCGATGATGACGTATTTTTTGCACTCAAACCCAAGCTCGTCGTGCGCGTTGAACGCTATCTCAATCACGCGCTCAAACCCGTACTGCGTAACGGATTCAATCCGTGCGTTGGACAGATGTTTCCGCAGCAGCATACAAAACATCGGCGCGGCTTTGGGATTTTCGAGCGTAACGTTCGTCAAATTGATACGCGGGTTGTTGGCGTTTGCGGACAAAAAAAGCCTGTAATTTTCGCGCTCGTAGTGCAAAACCAAAACTATATCGTCGCTGCCGGGCTGATGAATCTTTTCGACCTTCGCGCCGGCGATTTTGTTATTCAGTTCGTTCGTGATTGCGGCGACCATGCCCGCGTCAAATGCCATAATTTATTCTCCGTTTTT
>Ga0123353_10008043_pt1 | contig 14350 bp, 11 predicted proteins | sample TergutLab28metaG_3_FD_92763 | JGI IMG/M metagenome (GOLD analysis project Ga0123353, IMG submission 92763) | Labiotermes labralis P3 segment gut microbial communities from Petit-Saut dam, French Guiana - Lab288 P3 | ecosystem: Host-associated > Arthropoda: Insects > Digestive system > Gut ... | reverse complement strand
GATGGAGAAGTTCAAATATTTGATGAATATATTCACTTCTTTATTGAAGTAAACCAAAATTATTGGAGATATACTAATGCTGCTACATTTGAGTTTAATATGATTGGGAATTGGCCAAATGCTGGTTATCATACTAGAGTTGTATATCAAAGTCCAGATGGTTCATTTCATTATAAATATGAATTTAGTGATAGGTTTAATTTTATATTAAATCCATCAAAAGATATAGTATCTTTTGTAGAACCAATAGGTAATCCTAAGAATGTTGTAATTCCTGAAAGTATAGAAATTAAAAATCTAGTAGGAGCAGTGGATGAGAATGGTGATTTTATTGTTATGCCTGTAACTAAAATTGCTGATTATGCCTTCTTTAGATCTGCTCAAATTGTCAGTATAAATATTAATACTAGTAAATTAGAGACTATAGTTATTCCTAATACTATAACTTCTATTGGCAATTATGCTTTTGCTGCTTGTACAAAACTAAGAACGATTGATATTCCATCTAGTGTAAGAGAAATAGGAGAAAGAGTTTTCTTTAATTGTAAGAGTTTAACATCTATTACACTAAATTCTGAAAATAGTCATATTCCTTCAGATTATAGTGTATCTACTGCATTTTCTGAAAAAGCATTTGCTGATGGTAGTAGGTTAGCCTTTACAGTTCCTAATTATCTATTCCAATATGAAGTTATACAGTTGAAAACTACTCATAAAGATGAAGTTAGATGGGAAGTTAGTAGCTCTGGTTCAGTTTCTTTGGCATCTATTAATAGAGATACTGGGGTATTAACTTTAAATGCTGGTGTAACTAATGGAGTAGGAAATCTAACTATCAAGGCTACTATGAAAAATGATAGTAGTATTAGTGCAAGTATTGTAGTACCTGTTAGAGCTGTAAGTTCAACTACTGCTACAAATGCAAATACATTTGAAAGAATTAAAAATCTTCAAGAATTAGTAATTAATGCTTATAATCCTGTAACTTTTAATTTTAGAACAGCAAACAATAATCCAAATAATATTTCTAGTTCTGCTAAAATAATGGTTCCATACACATCAATTGATAGTTATAGAGTATATATGAGTTTAACAACAACTCAACTAGCTCCAATTGAATCTACGAAACCTGATATGGAAAAAGTTGAAATGTTAAAAGAAATGTTAAAAGAAATAGGTTTAGATAAAGAGCTTAACCTTAATTTATTAAACCAGGCTAATATGTTATTTGAAGAATTGAATTTTGCGGGGCAATTAGAAGTAGTAAATCTATATATTTTGATTGAGAGAAATAAAGAGTAAGATATATATCTATAAAATATTGTACAACTAATTTTCTATATAAAAGAAAGTTAGTTTTTTAATTTAAAAAAAGCAATTACTAGTATTAGTAATTACTTTAAAATAAGATTTTTAATTAATACATATCATTTGGCATAGAAGGAGTTTCTTTTTGGTCTTTTTCGTTAGCTACAGCAACTTCAGTAGTTATAAATAATGCAGCTATTGAGGAAGCATTTAATAAAGCACTTTTAGTTACTTTAGTAGGATCTACAATACCAACTTTAAACATATCAACCCATTCACCTTTTTTAGCATCAAAACCAAAATTCTTTTTAGCTTTTAATTGCAATTCTATTATTTCATTTCCATCATATCCTGAGTTCTCTGCAATTTGATATATAGGAGTTTTTAGTGATTCAACTACTGCGTTAATCCCTTTTTGAACATCAATAATTTTAGATTTTAAAGAGTTCTTTACTTGATTGTAGATTTCTATTAAAACTGCTCCACCACCTATTACTATCCCCTCACTAACAGCAGCTTTTGTAGCATTAAGTGCATCTTCGATTCTCAATTTTTTATCTTTTAACTCAGCTTCAGTTATAGCTCCAACTTTAACTACAGCTACACCATTAGTTAATTTTGCTAATCTTTCATTTAATCTTTTTGCTTCATATTCAGCATTGGTATTTTCAATAAGTTTTTTTATTTCATTAACTCGTTTAGTTATTTCTTTTTTATCTCCATTACCATCTATGATAGTCGTAGTATCTTTTGTAATAATAATTTTCTTTGCTGACCCTAAATCTGCTGTTGTAAGATTTTTAAGTTCCATATTTAAGTCTTTAGTATAGAGTTTAGCGCCAGTTAGACAGGCTATATCACTTAACTGTTCTTTTTGATTATCGCCAAAACCTGGAGCTTTGGTAGCTACAACATTAAATGTTCCTCTTAGTTTGTTTACAATTAATGTGTTTACTACTTCATTTTCTAAATCATCAGCAATTATTAAAAGTGGTTTACTTTGTTGAACTAACTCTTCTAATACTGGAAGAATATCTTTAATAGAAGATACTTTTGAATCAGTTACTAACACATAAGTGTTTTCTAAGATAACTTCCATTTTCTCGCGATTAGATACCATATATGGAGAGATGTAACCTTTATCATATTGCATACCTTCGACTAATTCTAAGTATGTATCAAAACCTTTTGATTCATCTACATTAATAATTCCTTCCTTACCAACCTTGTTCATAGCATCAGCAATAATATCACCGATTTCTTTACTACCAGATGAAATAGTCGCCACACTAGCGATATCTTCATTAGTTGCTATCGCTTGAGACTTTTCTAATATCATTTTGGCGATTTCTTTCGCAGCATATTCGATGCCTTCTCTCATCAATACAGGGTTAGCTCCTTTATCGATAGCAGCAATTCCACTATGTATTATGCTTTGAGCTAAAATAGTAGCAGTTGTTGTTCCATCGCCTGCAACATCATTAGTTTTATTAGCAACTTCGTAAATGATTTTAGCTCCCATATTTTCAAAAGGATCTTTTAATTCTATTTCTTTAGCAATTGTAACTCCATCATTTGCTATTAATGGAGTGCCATATTCTTTATCTAAAACCACATTTCTTCCTTTTGGCCCTAATGTTATTTTTACAGTATTTGCTAGGGTATCTATACCTTTTAATAGTGCTATTCTAGCATCTTTTGAAAATTCAATTTTTTTGCTCATATTTTTCTCCTTATTCTATTTTAGCTAGGATATCCTTGCTAGCTATTACCATATATTCTTTATCATCAATTTTAACTTCTGTTGTTGAGTATTTTTTAAATACTACCTTATCGCCAACCTTTACATCAATTGGTTGTAGTTTACCATCAACTACTATACCAGGACCTACTGCTGCGACTACTGCATATGCCGCATCTTCCTTAGATTCACTAAGGATTATACCACTTGCAGTTTTAGAATCTTTTTTTTCTTTTATTAGTATAACGTTATCTTGTAATGGTTTTAACATCTATTCACCTCCTGTTTTAACCTTTAATATTATAACATATTTTAAAGATTATATAGTATAAATTAAGTATATATAAAGAGTTGTACATATTTTGTTTATTAATATGATATAATATTATGTAGACATAAAAATAGGAATGGAGATAAAGAATGGATAAAATGATTATTTTTTTGGCTGCTATCGATATAATTATTCCCATAGTGGTAGGTATTGTAGCACTTGTAATTGGTGTTGTGATTGGTTATTTATATATCAAAAAACAAAATAGTAAAGCGGAACTAAATTCTAAAAAAATTCTTGAAGAAGCTCAATTAAAATCTTTAGAGATTATTAAAAAAGCTGAGAGAGAAGGATTAGAAAAACAAGATAGTTTATTAGCTGGTGTGCGTAGTGAAGTAAGAAATTTAAGAAAAGAAGCGGAAGCGGAATGTGTTGAAATGAAAAGGTCAGCACAACAAGAAATACGAGAAGCAGAGGCTGAATGTACTGGTATGAAAAAAGCTGCACAACAAGAAATAAATGAAAAAAGACACAGTTTAAAAATGCAAGAAGAAAAACTTGATAAACTTGAAACTAAATTGGAACTTCGTAGAGAAGAAATCGATTTGAAATTTAAAAAAGTTGAGGAAAAACTTGAAACTGTCGAAGAAAAATCTCGAGATTTAGATGCTCAAAAGAAAGAAGTTTTAAATATTATTAAAGAACAAGAAAAGAAATTATATGAAGTAGCATGCTTGAATGAGGATGATGCTAGAAAGATGATTCTAGAAAGAGTTGAAAAACAAATGGAAAGTGAAATAGCTCTAACTATTAAAAATGCTGAAGAAGATATGAAGAGTACAGTTGAATTAAAATCGCAAAGTCTACTTGCGAATGCAATTAATCAATATGCTTCCGATGTAGTTAATGAAAGAGCTATTACAACTATAAGTATCCCTAATGATGAAATGAAGGGAAGAATAATTGGTAAAGAAGGACGAAATGTTAAAGCTATTGAACAAACTTTGGGAATTGATTTAATTATTGATGATACACCTGAAGTTGTAGTTATATCATGTCATGATCCTGTTAGAAGAGAGATAGCAAGGAGAGTGTTGGAAGTATTAGTTGTTGATGGAAGAATTCAACATACTAGAATAGAAGAACTTGCTGCTAAGTATACTAAGGAAGTAGAAAGTGCTATTAGAGAAGCTGGAGAAAAAGCTGTATTCGATGTAGGTATTGGTAAGGTTAATCCTGAAATGATCAAATTGTTAGGAAAATTGAAATATCGTCATAGTTACGGCCAAAATGTTTTACAACATTCAATTGAAGTTGCATATTTTGCGGGAAAATTAGCGGTTGAAATAGGCTTAGATGAGAAATTAGCTAAAAGAGCTGGATTGTTTCATGATATAGGGAAAGCTCTTGATCATGAAATAGAAGGAAGTCATGTTGACTTAGGGGTGCAAATAGCAAAACGTTTCACAGAAAGTAATGCAGTGATTAACTCTATAGCATCACATCATGGTAATGTTGAAATGAACAATCCAATATCATTTTTAGTTAGTGCTGCAGATACTATATCTGCTGGAAGACCAGGTGCTAGGAATGAATCTATTGAAAATTATCTACAAAGATTAACTCAATTAGAAGAAATTTGTAAACAAAACACTGGAGTTGATAAAGCATATGCTTTGCAAGCAGGTAGAGAAGTAAGAATAATGGTAAATCCAAGTCAGATAACTGATGATCAAGCTGTCATTTTAGCTCGTGATATCAAACGAAAAATTGAAGATAGAATGATGTACCCTGGTTCAATTAAAGTAGTAGTGATTAGAGAGACTAGAGCGGTTGATGTTGCAAAATAAATTTAAGATTTTGATAGTGGGAGATGTCTTTGGTAAAGTGGGAAGAGAAGTGTTAATGCAAACTCTAACCTCTTTAAGAAAAAAAGAAGATATCTCTTTTCTTATAGTTAATGGTGAAAATACTACTAATGGTAGAGGGATAAATAAAAATCACTATAACTTTTATAATGATTTAAATATTGATGTTATTACTTTAGGAAACCATTCATTTGATGAGTTAGAAATTTATTCATTTATCAATGAATCCAATAATATTATTAGACCTTATAATTTGATTGGGAAATATCCAGGAGTTGGATATAAAATATATAGTAAGTTTGGTCTTTCTATTAGTGTTTTTCAATTTATCGGTAATACTTATATGAAAGAAAGAAATGAGAATCCTTTTTTAATAGCTGAAGAAGTTATAAAAAGGGTTGAGAGTGATATTAAAATAGTAGATTTTCATGCAGAAGCAACGAGTGAAAAAGTTGCGTTTGGTTATTTGTTGGACGGATTAGTTGATTTAGTATATGGTACACATACTCATATACAAACTGTTGACTTAAGAGTTTTGAATAAAGGTACTTACTATATTTCTGATATAGGAATGACAGGAGATTTAGATAGTGTTATTGGAATAGAAAAAGATAGTTCCATTGCTAAGTTTAAAGATGGAAAAATGAAAACCATTATAAAAGAAAATTATAATTTAACACAATTTAGTGCTTTATTATTAGATATAGATTTAGATACTAAAAAGATTAGTAATGTTGAGAGGATATATTTAGTTAATGGAAAAGATTGAGTTATATACAAAAAGATTATGTTTGAGAAATCTTAGTTTGGAAGATGCTAAAGCTATGTTTTCTTACGCTAAACTTGAGTATGTAGCAAAAGCTGCTGGTTGGCATTTTCATTGTAATATACAACAAACTAAAAATATTATTTCATTAATGATGCAAGACAATCCTAATAGTTGTGGAATACTAAGTATTTATTTACTAAATGGTAAAATGATAGGTACCATAGAATTACATAATTATAAAAGAGGAATAAATGCTGAACTTGGTTATGTTATAAATCCCAAATATTCAAATAGAGGCTATTGTAGTGAAGCTTCTATCACTATAATGAGATGGGGGTTTTTATATAAAGAACTACCTTATATTAATGTTAAAGCAGCTATTGATAATTATCCTAGTCTTAGGGTTATTGAAAAAATAGGTTTTAAATTTTTACATGATATTAGTCATATAGCTTTCGATGGTAGCAATATTATATTAAAGGTTTTTCAAATTAGCAAAGATGAGTTTTTAGAAAAATATGGAGAATAACAAGTTTAAATTATCATCATTTAAAGACGCAAGAAAAAGAAGTAGAAACACTACTTCAATTTTAAAATATGAATTTGATGATGAATATTTGAATATTTTTAAGGGGAAAAAATATTACTTAGTTACTTATGGATGTCAGGGTAATGTAGTTGATGGAGAAAAAATAGATTATATTTTAGAGAGATTAGGTTTTGAAAAAGTAATAGATGCTCAAAGCAGTGATATTATAGTGTTAAATACATGTGCGATTAGGGAAAATGCTACTAATAGAGTTTATGGTGAGTTAGGGAGATTTAAAGCTTTAAAAAAGCTTAATCCTAATTTAATTATAGCAGTTGGTGGTTGTATGCCACAATTAGAATTTGAAACTACTAAAATAAGAGAAAAATATAGACAAGTAGATATATTATTTGGTACACATAATATTAATTTTTTAGCAAAATATATTGTGGAGTGTATTAACGAGAAGAAAAAAATGTATGAAGTATTCTCATGCGAAGGAGATATTGTAGAAAATAATGGTATTAATAGAAGTAATAAGTATTTTGGATATGTTAATATCATGTATGGGTGTGATGAATTTTGTAGTTATTGTATAGTTCCCTATACTAGAGGTAAAGAAAGATCTAGATTAAAAGATGATATATTGAGAGAAGTTGACGAATTAATAAAAAATGGATATAAGGAAATATGCTTGCTAGGCCAAAATGTTAATGCATATGGAAAAGATTTTGAGAGTAATAATTATCTGTTTTCTGATTTGTTGAGTGACTTAATGTTGACTAAGATAAGAAGAGTTAGATTTACAACTTCTCATCCTAAGGATTTAGATGATAAAACTATTCAGTTGATTGGCAAAGGAAATATAATGCCACATTTGCATTTGCCTGTACAATCAGGTAGTAATCACATATTAAAAAAAATGAATCGTAAATATACTTGTGAAGATTATATTAGTAAAATTGAGTATTTAAGAAAATGTTGTCCAAATGTATCATTAACAACTGATATTATTGTAGGTTTCCCAGGTGAGAGTGAAGAAGATTTTAATTATACTATGGAGTTAGTTAAAAAATGTGATTTTGAGGGAGCTTATACTTTTATTTATTCGCCTAGAAAAGGAACTCCTAGTGCTTTATTTGAAAATAAAATAGATATTGATATTGCTCATAAAAGACTATTAATTCTAAATGATTTAATCAACCAAGGTTTTTTGAAAGGTAATAATAGATTTATAAATAGTATAGAGGAAGTATTAGTAGTTGGTAAAACTACTAAGAATGATAGTTTGTATTATGGTTATACTAAAAATAATAAATTAGTTAATTTTGAAGGAGATGACAGTCTAATTGGTTCAATCATAAATATAGAAATAACTAAGGCTTTTACTTGGCATTTAAGAGGAAAGATAGTTTAACTCTTTCTATCTTTTAGTACTATTTTCCCTAAAAGTGGTCTTCTTGACCTATATATAGCATTTTTTGGACAAACTTCTATACAACAAAAACACCTTATACACTTGTTTTTCTTTAATTTTAATTTTTTTTCGTTTGAATTTAATTTAAGTGTTTTTGCAGGACAAATTTTTACGCATTCTTGGCATTTTATGCATTTTGTTTTAAGTATTTTTGGATGTTCTTGTAGTAAGTTAACTAAAAATTTTATTCTTAGTACTTTCAATCCAAAAATAGATAAAGAGTTTTTGGGAGGAATAAATTGTATTTTCACATTATTAATATCATCTCCCACTAGGTCTATTTCACTTATATTAGCATACCCTAGTTCTCTTTCTTTGATTACTAAAGGTATTATATTCTTACTTGGGTCTAGTTGCATTATTTCACATGCAACAACATCAACTGCAGAAAAATCAATGCCTCCAATTATTATATTTGAGTTAATTGGTGTTCCGCTAGTACTAGGTCCTTCACCTTGTAGACCTAAGATTCCATCTACTAAACTTAGTATTTTTTTATTTTGGTATTGAGTAATAAAGGTATGATATAAATCAGCCATTAGATTTGAAAATTCCAATGGACTCTTAGCTCTAATATGCCAATTAGATTTTGACAAACCATATATCAATCCAAACATATTTTTAATTGAGCAAGTTATGTATGTTAATGAATGAGTTTTTAATTTTGGTAGGTTTATAAAGACATTCGCATCTACCATATCTTTTGATACTTCAAAACTTTTGAAGATTTTAGAATCTTTATTTTCAATTGAGATTAACTCTTTCGATAAAGATAATACACTTTCTTCTTCAATTACTTTTCCTATTCCGCTTACTTTCATGCAAGTTTTTATTTCTTTAATTGCAGGATTGTCCCCTACAATGATATTATTAGTTCTTGTTTTAACTAATTGAATAACTGCTTTCAAAAAAATAGGGTGAGTTGTTATAGCTTGGTCAGGAGAGTGTGGCCCTAACATATTAGGTTTGATAAATACTTTATCATTTTCTTTTATAATATTTTCTATTCCACCAAGATGGTTAAATATATCTGATATAGCTTGTTTTAATAGTTCTAAGTCGTATTCTTTACATGTTTTTATGCATACTTTGTTCATAAGTTCCTCGTTGTATTATAGCAGATTTTAGTTAATACTATATGAAAAAACACAAATATCGTTTAAATATTTTTTAAAAGAATATTATATATTTAATATAATTATATAAAGGAGTGTATATAAATTTTTAGATTTTGATTGATTGAAAGCTAAAATTGAAAACGATAAAAATGGAGAGAATAGTAATAAATGACAGATTAATTAATATTTATTTATTCTAACTAATAATTAGTTTTTAAATAACTAATTATATATAAAATATTATTGAATTTCTTATAATTGATGTGAATTATTTATAATTGTATGATATAATTACTTTGAGGTGATAAAAATGAATAAAATCTTAGAAGTGAAAGGGATAACTAAAAGTTTTCATCTTTCAAAGAAACAACAAAAGATAAGTAAAACATCTAAAAAGGTTATAGTAGCTGTTAATGATGTAAGTTTTGAGATTTACGAAGGAGAGATTTTTGGTTTGTTAGGACCTAATGGTGCAGGTAAAACTACAGCTTTAAGAATGATTGCTACATTAATAAAACAAGAAACTGGAACAATAATAGTAGATGGTATTGATAATAGTAATGGAGTGGAAACTAGAAAGAAACTAGCATTTCTTACTAATGAATTGAAATTAGATGAGCAATTTACTCCTAATTATATTTTTGATTATTATGCTTTGTTTTATGGTCTAAGTAAAGAAGAGACTTCAAGAAGAAAACTAGATATATTTAAACAATTTGGAATAGATGAATTTGCGGAAGTAAAAATTGGTGATTTATCTACTGGTATGAAACAAAAAGTTTGTATTGCAGTGAGTTTAGTAAATGATCCAAAGATAATAATATTTGATGAACCTACTAATGGGTTAGATGTAATAACTGCAAGAGTTGTTATTGATTTTCTAAAAAATCAAAGAGACTTAGGAAAAACTATTATTATATCAACTCATATAATGGATTTAGCTAATAAAATATGTGATAGAGTGGGAATGATAATTAATGGTAGCTTAGTTGAATGTGAAGCTTTAGATAAAATATATGAAAAATATGGTGATACTGACTTAGAAAATATTTTCTTTAATATATATGATAAAGTTAATGAGGTAAACAAATATGAATAATATATGGTATGTTGTAAAAAAAGAACTAGATAAAATATTCAAATTTCCTAAGATGATATTAATAACTATTCTATTACCAGGTTTGATGGTGTTTTGTATATATACATTGATGGGTTCTGTTATAAATGAAGGTTTAGAAACAACGGGTAATGTTTATGTTGTTAATGCACCTATTGAGTTTTTTAATGGTGTTGGTGATATAAAATTTGAAGACGGATTAAATTTACTCCAAAAAGAAAGTTTGACAGATGAAGAAGCAAAGGAATTATTAGAAAATAATAAGGGTTGTGTTGTATTAATTTTCCATGATAAGGTTGATAGTATATATGAGTTAGATAAACCAAACAAAATATCTTTATATAGAAATAGTGCTAATACTATATCAGCTACAACTTATAGTTTAGTTTATGTTAGATTAGTTATTCTAGACAATACCATTAAAGTGTTTAATGAAGATATCATAAATTATTTCCCTGAGGATATTAGTTTAGGGGGAGGCGATATAGCTACAGAAGCGGATTTTTCTAAGATGTTAATTTCTATGATGTTTCCATTATTTATTATGATAGGTATATTTGCAGGAGCATTAAATATTGGAGCTGATGCTATAGCAGGCGATAAAGAAAGAGGAACGCTAGCTAAATTATTAATGACACCAATGAATAGAAATAATATCATTATTGGTAAGGTTATATCAACCTCTATTATAGCCTCTTGTACAGCTATTTCAATGTTTGTAGGTATAATTACTTCTATAGATAAGATATTTGGAAGTAGTGGGATGTTAGATGCAATTAGTTATAATTTCGTTGACTATATTCAAATATTAGCACTAGCCTTAGTATTAGCTTTATTTGCGGGATCATTCTTATTAGTTCCTTCAGTTTTAGCTAAAAATACAAAAGAAGCCTCATTGATGGCACTCCCTTTATACTTAGTAGCTATAATAGTTCCTGTAGTGGGGATGAATTTATCTGTTGATGCTACTCCACTGTATACATATATGATACCTATATACAATATATCAATGGCTTTAAAAGGAGTATTAACTTCTACCTTAGCTATGGATCAATTTATAGTTACTATAGTATCTACTTTAGCTTGTGTAGTTTTAGTAACACTAGTATTAATTAGATTATTTAAAAATGAAAGGTTATTGTTTGCAAAATGAGTGTGATTAAAGTAGATCATCTTACAAAAGATTATGGAAATCATCGAGGAGTTTTTGATGTATCTTTTGAAATAGAAAAAGGTGAAGTATTTGGATTTTTAGGGCCAAATGGTTCTGGTAAAACTACAACTATTAGAAATATTCTAGGTTTTTTAAAACCAGATAGTGGTAAAACTTATATTGAGGGAGTTGAAGTTTGGAATAACACACACATAACTAATAAAGATGTGGGTTATATTCCTGGAGAAATTAATTTTCCTGACAAAATAAAAGGTGTTGATTTAGTTAAATGGCTAATGGAGTTTAATAATTGTAAGAATTTATCAAAAATGAATATGTTAGTTGAATTGCTACAATTAAATAATGTAGATAATTTAATAAAGAAAATGTCAAAGGGTATGAAACAAAAACTAGGAATAGTATGTGCTTTTTCACATGACCCAAATATCTTAATATTAGATGAACCCTCAAGTGGTCTAGATCCATTAATGCAAGATAGGTTTACTAACTTACTAAAAAATGAAAAAGAAAAGGGTAAAACGGTTCTCTTATCTAGTCATATCTTTTCTGAAGTTGAAAAAACGTGTGATAGAGTAGCGATTATTAAACAAGGTGAAATTGTAGCATTATTTTATATGGATGAAATAAGAAACCCTAAGAATAAAGTGTTCTTAGTTAAATTTAATGGAATTGGAGAAAGTAATAAAATTATTCAAGAAGCTCTAACTTTTGATGAAATTAGTCATGCTACTAATACTGTTAGTATTAGAGTTGCAAATGAAAATATTAAACAATTATTAGCTATATTAAGTGCGTATGAAATTGAATTTATATCAGAAATAAAATTGACATTAGAAGATTACTTTATGAAGTTTTACTCTGTTGAGGGAGATAAATAAGATGTTTTCAAAAGTATTATTTAAAAGAACTCTAAAAGAAAATTTTAAGTTTTGGATTTGGATTACTGTTGCGTTATGTTTGTTGATGCTAATGTTACTAGCTTTGGCTGGTACTTTTATTGATAGGTTTCCTCCTGAAGTAGCACAAGAGTTTGATGCTTCTAGTTTTATAAGACAGTTTTATGAACAATTCGCAATATTATTACCTATGATATACATAATTAGTGTTGCGAATAAATTAGTAGCAGTTCAAGTTGATAGAGGATATTTTGCTTTTGTTTTATCTAGACCAATTAAACGAAATACAATAGTATTTACTCAATTTATTTTTTTAATGGGTTCTATTATTGTAATGTTTATAGCTATTATGATTGTGGGATTTGTATGTCATGGATTGTTTGGAATAAATTTAGATGTTGGTAAGTTTTTATTAATGAACTTAGGGGTAGTGTTATTATTGTTTGCAATAACTGGAATATGTTTTATGAGCTCATGTATATTCAACACATCTGGTAAATCGTTGTTGATTGGAGCTACTATACCAATAATATCTTATGTTTGTGATATGTTAACTAGCTTTTCAATGCTAAATCCAGATATGGAGTTATTTAAGTATTTTAGTTTAAACACTTTATATAGTTTAGAAAATATTTTAGCAGGTGATTTTATTGTTTTTTATCAATTATTAATGTTGTTTATTATAGGTGGTATTTGTACTAGTGTAGGAGTTATATATTTTATTAAAAAAGATATACCAGTTTAAAAAATGATACACTTCTCAATATTATAAGTGAACAATTGTGTGAAAATATCTGCTAAAAAATGATATAATGAGTTATGAGTATCCTTAAATTAGACAGTATAACAAAAATCTATAAGACTGGTGATGTTAAATTTGAAGCATTGTCTAATGTTTCTGTTGATTTCGAATTAGGAGAATTTGTATCTATATTGGGTCCATCTGGATCTGGTAAAACTACTATGTTAAATATAATAGGGGCACTAGATACAGCTAATTATGGTAAGATGTTCTATAATAATATTGATATGACTAACTATAGTACTAGTGATTTTAATAATTATCGTAATAAAAATATTGGATTTATATTCCAAAACTACTATCTAGTTCCTCATTTAAGTGTTAAAGAAAACATTGCTTTAACTTTAAAATTTGAAAATGTTAGTAAGCATGAAAGAAATAGAAGAATTGATGAAATGCTTAGTAAAGTTGGAATGTTAGAATATAAACATAAAAGACCAAATCAATTATCAGGAGGGCAAATGCAAAGAGTTGCTATAGCTAGAGCGTTAGTATCTAATCCTGATATTATTCTAGCAGACGAACCTACTGGAGCTTTAGATTCGAAAAACAGCACTCAAATAATGAAACTATTAAAAGAGTTAGCGACTAATAAGCTGGTTATTATGGTAACCCATAATAAAGTGTTAGCTAATGAATATAGTACTAGAATAATCGAAACATTAGATGGTAAAATTGTAAAAGATACTATACTAGAAGAAAAGAGTGTTGAAAAAACTATTATAACTAGTAAAAATAAAAGTGTTCGCATGCATTTTTTTACTGCTATAATATTAAGTTTATTAAATCTAATAAAAAAGAAGATGAGAACTATAATGACTATGCTTGGGGGAGCTATTGGAATAGTGGGTTTAGGTTTAGTTTTTTCTTTATCTTCAGGTATGGATTATTTTTTAAGTGAAGCAAGTAAACGCCAAATAGGTAATTTTCCAATAAATATAACAAGTCAAACTGTCCCTAAAGCAGCAGCTGGTGGAACCAGTTTTACGATCTATTATCCAAATGATGATATTATTAGAGTTCGACAAGGTGAGAGTCAAACATCAACCTTTAATTTTATTGAAAATGAATTCATTGATTATTTAAAAAATCTTGATTCAACTAAGTATAAAACTATAAACTATAATAAATCAGTAAATTATCGTTTTGTAACTATAAATGGAACTCTAAATGAAGATGGCCCCAATAGTTATAGGACAGTTAATAGCTATTTCACTGAAATGTTTGATGATGTTGAATTTATTGAAGACCAATATGAATTAATAGGAGAGGGAAAGTTT
>Ga0123353_10008042_pt1 | contig 14350 bp, 3 predicted proteins | sample TergutLab28metaG_3_FD_92763 | JGI IMG/M metagenome (GOLD analysis project Ga0123353, IMG submission 92763) | Labiotermes labralis P3 segment gut microbial communities from Petit-Saut dam, French Guiana - Lab288 P3 | ecosystem: Host-associated > Arthropoda: Insects > Digestive system > Gut ... | reverse complement strand
TGCCGCCGAAAATCTTCGCGTTGCCGCTGGGGCCGGTTTCGAATCTGGCAAACGGCATGACGCGCCACAGGTCCATGACGGCATTGAACAGGGGGGAATCGCCAAAGGTGGCGACGAGGTTGATGATGGCGGGCATGGAAAGCGCGAGGCGGTTGGTCAGCAGATCGCCGATCACGGTGACGCCCTGGTAGGAGCCGCTGATGAGAATGAGCGTCTCCAGCTTGTCATAGCCATTTTCCATCAGATAGGTCGTCACAACGCTGGTGCCCTGGCTCATGCCGGTCAGGGCGACTTTGTCGTGCCCGGTCTCTTCGATCAGATAGTCGATGAACTCGCCCAGCTGCCCGGCGTTGGTGAAGGGGTCCATGCGGTAATCGTAAAGGAATTCATGTTCGGTCCCGTGGTCGCTCGTATCCACCGGCACCCAGTGCTTTGTGATATCCAAAACGCTTTCGCCCTGGTCGTTCATCAGGAAGTGCCCGAGCACGAACGCCTCCCGCTGCTGCGGCGTGTCGTATTCGTAATACAGCGGGTGCAGGAAGCCCTTCACGAATACCTGCACAACCTCGCCGCAATCGCACGTGCCGGGGGCAGCCTGTTGCGTCAGAGCGTCGGGCCCCTCCTCCGCTGCGGCGGGCGTCCGCTCCGCATCGGGCTCCTCCGGCATGTCCTCGGGTTCCGCCTCCACAGCGACGACGGCTTCCTCCAAAGCGTCGGGCTCCTCCTCCACAGCGGCGGCGGTGACAGCAAGCGCCGCCACCAGACACAGGCTGAGCAAGAGGGCCAACAATCGTTTGATCTTCATTGCCTGTTCTCCTTCTCCATAGTAAAAATAATGTATGTTATCATGCCAAATGTATTATACTACTATCTGCGGGAAAAAGCAAGAGCAATAATTTTCATTTTTATTTCATTTTTATTTAACGATTTGGCTATTGTCAAACGCGAGGGGATCATGTATAATTGACTCCTACCAAACAAAATCGCAAAAGGAGAGGTTTATTATGAAACGAAGTGTGAAGATCATCCTGATCGCAGCGATTGCCCTGGTTGTTGCCGCGGGCCTGACCGCGCTGTCGATATGGGTTATCGCCCCGGCGGCGAAGTATGGCAAGGCCGGTTCGCTGGAGAAGGATGGGAACGTCGCGGGGGCCTATGAGGCCTATGTGCGTATGGGTGACTACCGTGACGCGCTGGAGGCCGCGCGCAGGCTGCAGGACCAGGTCGTCGCCTCCCGCTCGACTGACGCCGTGAAATTCGCCGGCTATGACTGGCTGGTGCTGGAGGAGCGCGACGGCAAGACCCTGCTGCTCATGAAAGAGATTCTCGAAATACGGCCCTATCACGCCACGCTGGCCGAAACCACCTGGGAGAACTGCACCCTGCGCGCCTGGCTCAACGGCGCGTTCTTCAACGGCCTGCCGGAGGCCGACCAGGCACGCGTGGTTGAAACGGCGCTGGTCAACAGCGACAATGCCGAATACGGCACGAGGGCCGGCGCCAACACGAGGGACCGCGTCTTCCTGCTGTCCCTGGCGGAAGCGAACCTGTATTTCAGGAACGAGCAGGCGAGGATAGCCCGTCAGGGCAACTCCGTCAAGTTCTGGTGGCTGCGTTCGCCGGGGCTCGATCCCATCCTGGCGTCCATCGTCACCAGCGACGGCAGCCTGGGCTTTGCGGGCAGCGGCGTGAACTACACCACCCGCGGGGTGCGCCCCGCGCTCTGGGTCACGCTCCCGGCCGAATAAGAAGGGATTTCACGGTGCACAATTGGAAGAAGGCCGCCGTTATCGCGGCCGCCGGGCTGGCCGCCGCCGGGCTGGCTGCCCTGAGCGTATGGTTGATCCCCCCGGCGGTGAACTACGCCAAAGCGGATTCGCTGGAAAAACAGGGGGACGCCGCCGGCGCCTACGGCCTCTTTGACCGCCTGGGCGGCTACCGCGACGCTTTTACGCGCGCAGACAGGCTGCGGGACGCGGCGGCTGACGCCCGCACGGCGGAGACCATGGAGTTCGGCGGGTACGACTGGCTGGTGCTGGCGGAAAGCGGCGGCAGGGCGCTGCTGCTGATGCGGGATATCCCGGAGAAGCAGCCCTACAACGAGGCCGAGGACGACGCGCAGACGAAGACCTCGTGGGAGGCCTGCACCCTGCGCGCGTGGCTCAACGGCGCGTTCTACGACAGCTTCGGCGAGGCCGACCGCGCCCGCATCGCGGAAACGGCGGTGCGGGGCAGCGGAAACGGGGAATACGGCGTCCGGGCCGGCAGGGATACCCGGGACCATGTCTTCCTGCTCTCGCTGGAGGAAGCGGCGCTCTACTTCCCGGACGACGCCGCGCGGGCGGCCGTCGGCCCGGACGGGAGGCCCTCCTGGTGGTGGCTGCGCTCGCCGGGGTCGGACGCCGGCCAGGCCGCCGTGGTGACCGGAGAGGGCGCTTTGGGCGCCGCGGGCAACGGCGTGAATTACTACGACAGAGGCGTGCGCCCGGCCATGTGGGTCTCGGTGCAATAGCAGCATTCAACAAATTTTCATTTTGTTGTAAATAAAACAGAATTGTCGCGCCGAATATGTTATACTGCACGTATAATACATTGAAGGAGGCGCATTTTATGGAGATATTGATGAACTGGCTGGATTGGTGGCTTTTCGAGCCCTTCTGGGACGTCGTTGACGTCATCCGCTGGATTATCCAACTCATCTTCGGGATCCCCCGGGACTAAAAGCATTCCCGGGACTTTGCTCCGGCAAAGCGGCGTAGCTGCCGAAAACAATGACCGCCCCGGCCTGGCCGGGGCGGCTTTGCTTTGTGCAAAACAAACAAAATGTTAATGCATTTTTAACGTATTATACAAAAATGTGTCTCCCTCTATTCTTTCGTTGACAACCCAGCATAATGATGATATCATAATACTGTCTCCGTCTAATTAGGCGGGAAGGGTTTTTTATGCAAGCAAACTGATAAGATGGACCTAAGAAAATGGAGGGGATTTTATGCATTCAGCAAAGAAACTGTCCAAGAGAACCATCAGCGTGCTCCTGAGCATCGTGATGGTGATCACCGCGCTTCCACTTTCGGTGGTGCCGGCGTCTGCCGTCTATTTTGCGCCGGGCTTGAAAGACGTCCTGGACGACGCGGGAAGGCCGGCCCACCCGGATGGCGTGCTCAACATTGCCAACTACTGGAGTGTCAGCGCGCTCAACCAATATGCCAACACCACCGCCATTACCCCGGCCGTTGGCTCCTATTTCGGGTCCGGCAACGAAACCTCGGGCAACTGGATGACCTACGCCCTGGACCGCACCGGCGCCATCTGGGAGATGGCGCAGGCCATGGGCCAGGAGATCGCCGCCCTCAGGGCCCCCACCTTCGATGACAACATCAACCAGAACTACTACAAAGACGCAAACGAGACCGACAACGTGGTATGTCACGAAAGCACAAGTGACAACTTCTACGAAGTGCTGTCCTCGCCCGGCGGCATCATGGCGCGGATCCGCAACAGCATGGGCGGAACCTATGCCTCTGACGGCAACTTCCTGCTGGGTACGGGCGGGAACCCTGCTGCCGGCCCATTGGCCGGGGTCGCGAGGAACGCGTGGCGGGGCAACCAAACCGTGAGGGCCGGCGCGTTCTTCGGCGGCACCGTCAACCGGAACTACCGTTTTCAAAACGAGACCGGCATCAAGGTCTTCGGCATAGGCAATTACAGCCAAAGGTACAGCGAGCCGCACATGGGCATGGTCGTGCACATGGACCTGCTGGCCGCCCTGAAGATCAACCTGCGCGCCAAGGCCTTCTGCGACGTGGACCCGGCCAGCAACGCCATCACCGGCGTCACGGTTCCCGCCAGGATTCAGGATATGGCCAACAACCTTCACCTGACCAGGCAGGTCCTCGTGGAGTACGACTGGGACGACAGTGAGGGCACCTTTCTCGGCACCGGAAGCTTCGGCGGCTGTCACGAGATCCGCAACGTCTCGGTCGTAAACGGCATGCAGACCGCCCGCAACCAGACAAGGGTATACCGCCAGGCCAACCTGGTCGACTACAAGACCAGGCTGAGCCAGTACGAGTCGCGGGTATCCAACCGTATCAAGAGCACGCCGAATCCCTACGCCCTGAGCTTCGAGACCGCGCTGCAGTGGTACAAGGAAGTCAAGGCGGAGATCAACGCGCTGGATAACTTTAACCCCGCCGGCAACTGGGACTTCCGCGGCACCAACGAGGGCGTCAACGGCGGCGGCGGCAACAGGTTCCGCACCGCCTATAATAACTGGGACGCCGAGATATTCATGCTGCTGGGTCTGGAATCCAGGACCAACGCCGTCCAGTTCAGGGATACTCTGTTCGAGGTGATCAAGAACTACTACAAGGCCTTCGTCGAGTATTTCCACTATGATCCCCCCGTCCCCGTGCCCGGCGTGCTCCAAACGCTGGCCCAGTTCAACGACCCCGAGATCGGCATAGCCGAGGACCCCCGCGTTGACCCCGCCTACAACAGCATCAACGGCGGCGGCCTGGCGGGCCTGGAGAGCCTCCACTCCACCGCCAAGCGGCAGTACGACGCCATCTATTTCCTCGAGCATTCGGAGACGGACCCCGACCTGCGCGCCGCGTGGGCTTCCATACAGAGCGACTACGGCAAAAATGCCGCGCAGATCCTTGACCCGGAGGCGATCTGGGTGAGGAACCTCAAGCGGGTCATAGACCTCTGGAAGCTGCTGCAATATAAGGATAACCTGGAAGCGTTGCTGGTGACCACCGCGGAGTGGTACGACGGCCGCGTGATCCATCCCGATAACCTGTACCCGATCGATGACCCGGGAGACAGCGATTACACGTATCCTGCCGGTACGATACGGATATGGAATCAGCTCATCGACTATGAGTTGAACTTCCTGATGAGCTATATCATGGGCCTGCCCCCCGGCTCTGACCTGCGCGTCATGGGCGAAGCGCTCTACTTCGAGGGCGGCGTGCATGACGACCTGATCCTGCGGGCGCAGGACCGCAGCTACTGGCTGGGCAAGGAACTGGACTACCGCCAGGGCGAACTGGGCCCCAATGGGGCCAACGGCTATGGCGAAACCACGTGGGTGAGATACCGCGATTACTTCAACAAGCTGTGGCTGATGGATCTCTCCGTCATGAACACGGCGGATCTTCTTTCCTGGCTCCAGGATGAAACGAAGTCCGTCAGAGACGACCCCAATACGCCCGAAGACGAATCCCTGAGGGGTGCGCCCATGTACTCCAAGGGCTTCCTGGGCAACCGCGACTACTATATCGGCACCGTGATGCCCAGGGCTCTGGCGGAGCTCAACGTTTTCGATCCCATATTCGGCGAAACGCTGTATAACCAGCTTTACGGCAATTTAAATGATCTCGTCTGGGGCATAAATCACCGCATGTATGTTGCCCTCGGCGACGCCTTCTCCCGGGAGATCGACGAAGCCTGGGACATAGTCACGGGCCTGCAGGGCCAGGGCCGCATCTCGATCTCTGCGGGCTCCCCCGCCATGCTGGTTGTGTTCGACTGGGAGGACTACGGCAAGCTGCGCAGGCTGGCCGGCATCGGCGACGATGCCCGCGCGGCGCTGCTGGCCGGCACGGGGTCGGTCGAGCACTGGCTGGATACCTACTGCGATACGAACATCCCCGGCGCCACCACGACCTGGCGCCATGACGTCCTGAAGAACCAGGTGAAAGCGGCCCTCGATATGTTCGAGGCGAACCCGCACAACTATTACCACCGGACCATCGTCCCGCCGGCGCAGCGCATGAGCGCCAACTGGACCGAGGACATCATCAAGATTCCCCCCCATGACTTCATCGATAACCTGACCACGACGGACTTCGTCACCTACACCCCCCAGGCTGACGGCGCACTGTATGAGCTCATCGACAGGCTCGACACCGTGCTGGGCGCTGTGGGCAACCTGACCCCGCTGCTGCAGATGGTGGGCATAACGGACATGCTGGAGGGCATCGGCGTCCCCATCAACACGCCGGGCTACCAGGCCAACATCAAGAACCTTCTCAGCGATATCCTGGCCACCCAGCTGTATAGCGACAGCATCATCAACATGCTCATCGAGATGCTGTACCCCATGATCCTCTATATGCTGGAGGACATGTGGATGGACCAGCTTGTTTCACAGGTGCAGAATATATCCTTCCTAGGCATCAGCATAAACGTAGGCCTCAGGCACCTGTACTTGCTGACCACGCAGCAGGGCCTGCGGGGGATCAGCATCTATCCGGACCAGCTGGGGCAGATCGTCCCCAAAGACAAATTCCCCTTCGCCAGGGCGGCGCTGATGATGGTCCCCGCGCCCAACGTGAACCAGCCCAAGAGCGCCGTGGGATACCCGAAGAACGAATGGGAGCAGGTGCACGCGCCCTCGCTCTATGACGACGACGGGAATTTCAATATCCCCTGGTATATCGACACCTATGCCCCCGGCGAACCCGAGTACGACCCGCGTAACCCGGGCAAGCTCCGCGACTCCGCGGGTAGAAGAGAGCGCTTCAGGGATGCGCTGGTCATCGTGTTCAACGGCATCTTCCCGGTGGTCGGGCCCCTGCTCCTCGGCCAGGGCGCAACACTCTCGCACAACGCCGTGGCCACAGCGATGGGGTCGAACGTCGGGGTCAACCTGACCTTCAAGGGGAACCCCGGCTACGCCGCCGTGCTCACCCCCCTGTTCGAGGCCCTGCTGGGCGAGGAGCTCTCCGGCGACTTCATTCCCCCCATCCCCGGGGCTCCCGCCAACACCGACTCGGGCAGGGCCTATGTCCCGACCCAGGCGCGGCTTGGGGCGATGACCTCCGCCGCGCAGTTGGTGGACGAGGGCGTGCTGCGCCCGCTGGACGCCGTCATAGCCATGATTTCCCAGGCGCCGATCTCCAAGATACTGGAGCTGATACCCAACCTGTGCTACGCCCTGACATTGGATAAGTTCGTGCCCCTGCTCAACAACCTGCGCATCGGGCTCAGCATCGATCTCAGCGGCGGCCTGGCCTGGCTCATAGATATGATCATGTCCATCCCCGACGTCGATATCAATATATATGATGAATTGACAAAGGGCGGGGATATCGACCTGAGCATGCTCAGCGACCTGGAGGGCCTGATGGGCATGGTCACCGGCCTGGTGGGTGTGGAGGGCGAGCTGAACCTGCCCGCCTTCAACCCGGGACGTATCGCCACCTATGGCCAGTTGGCGACCTCCAATGCGCGTACCAGGCCCACGGCGCCCCTCCAGTGGGGCCATCACCTGTACACAAGGCGCGCCATCGTCACCAACTATAACCCAAACGGCGCCTGGACCATAAACCAGACCAATAACCGCCACTATATCTACGCCGATAAGGGCGCGGTGATGCACCGCATGCTCGATTGGGCGCTGGGCAGCGGCTTGCTTGACAACCTGCTGGGCGACCTGCTTGGCGGGGACGGCGGCGACGGAGGCCTAATGGGCGGCCTTGAGCTGTTCCCGGGGGATACCGACGAAGTAATCGCGGCCCTGTGCGAGTTGATCCTGCCGCGGAGGTACCCCGCCCCGCCCTTCGTATACGGCACGCCCACGCCGGCCGTGGCGCCTTACCCGCCGTGGTGGGACGGCATATTCCCCGAAGGCGGTGAAAAAGCCAGGTTGGACGGGAACTATCTGATCCAGAACGCCGACGCCTTGCTCAATATTCTTTGGAGTGCGCTCCATCCGATGAGCCCGGGGGAGAGCCTCGGCGACGGCATTGTCAGGGCGATCGAAATCCTGTTCGACGGCCAGATGATGGTCGATATGACAGAGATGATCCAGGATGCGATGATCATGCTGCTCGAAAGTGAGTTGCTCGAGGGCTTCGACCTCCTGGGCCTGCTGGAGATGCTCATCCGCATCGACGGCAAGAAACTGGATCTGAACGCCTTCTTCGATTATCCCCTCGCCGTGGGCCAGAGGCCGGTGCTGACCGACGCCTATCCCGGCGGCGAAGCGCAATTCGAACTGGACCTCAAGGCCTTCCTTACAGACCCCTCAAAGACAAGGCCGCTGGAAGCCAACTTCAGCAGCAACTCGGCATACACCACCGCCCTTGGGATATATGAGACGAATGTAGAAAACTACTTCGGCGCGGGCGGGGCCGGGGAAGTCGAAAGCGTCGATGATTTCTTCGACGAATTGATCCGGCTCCTCGATCCCATAAACCTGGTCCTCGATGTCCTGCTCAACGGAAAGATGCTCGAGCTGGTCAACCTCGGCGACGATAGGGGCCTGCTCAACGCGCTGGGCGGCAACGGCGCCGACTCCCTGTCCCACATCATCGGGATGCTCACCGGGCCGCTGGGCGTCGTTGAAAGCGACTGGCTGCCACCGGAGCCCGTTCCCGCAATTCCGGGATCACCCACCCCCGCGGAGCTTGAGGCGCACGCGAAATGGATGCGCAAGAACTCCGGGCTGGGGCGGATCCTGTTCCCGCTGGTGGCCTGCCTCAACAAGCTGTTCGAAAGCCCGATCAAGAGCCTGATCGCCGTGCTGCCGAACATCGCGTATTTCGTCCTCGAGCCGGTGCCGGGCCAGGCGAGCCCGCTGCAGCAGGCCCTGGATAACTTCCTGCGCCCGCTGTATATACTGCTCGATACCCTGCGTCCCGTCATCGGCCTGGATGGCCTGCTGGGCGGCCTGTTGTCGGATATCGGCGACATACCCAACGGCGTCGACCTGTTCCCGCTTCCCATCAAGGTGAACGTGGATAAGTTGCTCGCCGACCTCCTGGGCGGAGACGGCATCGAGCTGTTCGAGGGCGTGTCGATCAACCTGGACCTCAGGGCCTTCCTGGTGGGCAATGTGGATAATCCGGCCAACCCGACGAAATGGGTTGCCGACCCGGCCGGGGTGCTGTTCACCCTGCTTGACCAACTGGGCCTGCTGGACCTGATCTACGACATGGGCATGGTGGGCGTCACCAAGCTGATTCAATACGCGAAATTCCCCGAACCGGCCATGATCGACTACACCAATGAGCCGGTGATCGCGCCCAAACCCATCTATAACACAACCGATACCAATATCCCCGGCCAGGTACCCAAGTGGTTCAGGCCGTCCCACTCGCAGTATCTGGTGGACAACACGGACGCCCTGCTGGAGTGGGCCTGGAGAGAGTTGATCAACCTCGATCTCAACGGAGACCAACCGCTCAAGGATCTCATCCAGAATGCGTTTGAAGATTTCCTCCCCGGCCTGATCGTGGGAGACAGCCTAGTGGAGACCATCGAAACCATCTGGGCCGTCGACGACGTGAAGGAAGCCCTGTCCAGCGTGCTGGCCATGGTGCTGGGCCTGGAAAGCATGATCGACGAACTGGACGAGGAGCTCAACGGCTTCCTTGAAGGTTTGTCCGACGAATTGGACCTGGGCGACGTGGATCTGCTCGGCCTGGACCTGGCCGGCCTGCTTGAGGGGTTGCTGGGCGGCATCGGGCCGCTGCGCATTGCGGATATCCTGAAAAAGCTCATCTTCGTTTATGATGAGAGCAAGCCCGCGGGGCCGAACAACCCGAAGGCCCTGGATCTGGACGAATTTTTCGACGGGTTCCGCGACGCGGATGCCCTGCTGGCGGGCGTGAACACCCAGGCCGATTTCGAGGCGACCCTGCAGACGCTGTTCAGGCCGCTGATGCCGCTGCTGCGCGTCTTCCTGGCCGACAGCAACCTGTTGCTGCTCAGCAGCCCGGAGGTCACCGTTCCCACCGATGACGAAATGCCGGCCTGGACGGATATCGCCGACGGCAGCCTCATCGACCAATCCTTCCTGCGCGCCTACGGCTACAACGGATACGAAACCGCCCTGCTGCCGATCTTTATGGGCATCGGCGCGGCCGTGCCGGGCTTCGTGGGCTCGCTGACCCCGTATGGCGACTTCAAGGCCGCCAGCGAGGACGACCAGATACTGATGATCCTCCGGCCGATCTTCGCCCTGCTTGACGCCCTGGCCAGAAACCCGGTGCACACCCTGCTGCAGGTGGTGCCCAACCTGGCCTACTTTGTCAGCGATCCGGTCGCCGGCGTGTCCCTGATCCAACAGGCGATCGACAACCTGATCTACCCGCTGACCGTCCTGATCGGGCAGTTGGCGCCCACCCCCGTGGACCCGGTGAATATGCCCAGCCCGTGGCCAACCGCCCTCGGCGTGCCTCCGTACGCCGAAAAACCCGCGGTGCCGGATGACGCGCCTCCCTTCGCGTCGGAGCCCGCGCTGCCCAAGCTGTTCGCGGAGCATCAGGACATTGTCGTGCCGGGCGGAAACGCTTCCAACCCCGCGTGGGTGGAAGCGCAGGCGAAGTACAACGCCTATCAGGCGTGGCTGCTCACCGACGCCGGCGTCGCCTACCTGGCGAAGGTGGCCGCGTACGACACCTGGCAGACGTGGCTCAACGGCGCGGGCACGGGCTACAGAGACGCCCTGGCCGCGTACAACACCTGGCAGACGTGGCTGAAGGGCATCTCGGTGGCCAAGAACTTTACCGATCCGGGCTACCTCGAAGTCAAAGACTATATTAAATACAAAAACTATTTGATAGAGAAGGCGAACTTCGACGTGGGCGCCCTCGGCGGCATCACGAACATGCTCAACGCCCTGGAAATCGGCGATACGACGCTGAATATCAACAACCTGGGGATCGAAGGCATGCTCAACGAGATGCTCGACGAGCTGCTGCCCGGCTTCAAGATCAGCGATCTGATTGTCGGCGATATCGTGCCCCTCATGAGCATGGATCCCGACTATGTGAATCCGCCCGAGTACGATGTTGACCTCGGCGCCGCGCCATACGCCGCGATTATCTCCGCGCTGCTTGCCGGGGACGATATCGACGACGTGAGCGAACTCAAGGGGCTGACCGCCGACGAGATCAAGGAACTCGACGGCTACTTGCCCGCGTTCGATACGGATCTGCCCGCGCTTGTGGCCGCGCTGAAGAAAGCCCAGTACGAGGCCATGGACCACCTGGCCTACCTGAACGGCCTGGGCAGGTTCGGCAAGGACCTGCCGATAGAAGCGCCCGGCGTGAAGTATCTGGATGTGGACATGGCCGCCGTGCTCACGAATCTTCTGCTGCTCCTCGACGCGTTTACGATGCTCGAGGAAAACAACCTCGCGGGGCTGGTCAAACTGCTCAACGTCTGGGACCGCGAGGAGGACAGCCCGGGCAGCGCGCTGCCTATCGACTATGCGCTGGCGCCGAAGGCGGCGACCGTGCTCCTGGACGATCTGGCGTGGCTGAACGAAACGGTGGTCGTCTTCCTGCTCGACAACGCGGACGCCGTGGTCAACTGGGCGTGGCGTCAAATCGTGATGATTGAGAAGGCGAATCCATCTTTTGATTCGATGAGCCCCGTAAGCCCGACGAACCCCGAGACCGTGCAGCCGTTGAAAACGTATCTGGAGGAACTGCTGTTCACCCTCCTGGATATTGATGTCGAGCTGCAAGACACGATAGAAGCGACCGTTGACGGCATCCTGGGGAGCACCGTGTTCAGCCAGACGGTCTTCACGATGCTTGCCAAGCTGCTTGCGGACCTCGGGCCCGAGCTGCTGGGCCTCGAGATTGAGGGTCTGCCGATCCTGGAGCTGCTGAGCAAGCTCGTGACGATCGACAACAAAGAGCTGGACTTCCCCGCGATGTTCGTGTTCCTGGAGCACTACATGGACGCGATCGCGGACTTCAATGACGAAACATTGGGCGCCGCCGCTACGCTCATCGATTACTTTGAAGCGGACCCGGTGCTTGAGGATGTCGCCGCTGACCTCATTATCAGCGACAAGGCATCCTTCATGAACGCGCTGGCCATCCTGCTCGGGCCCTTGGTTCCGGTGCTGAAGGCCCTGCTGATCGGCTACCCGATCGGCCTGCTCAACGTGGACACCAAGAACGGGAGCGTCATCCGGGGCTATGACGGCGAAGGCACGCCTGCCAACGACAACAATCCCAAGCTTGGCACCGAGATTCTCGGGAAGGGCTTCCTGATTATCGACGGCGGCGACGGCTACAAAACGGGCCTGCTGCCTCTGCTGATGGCCATCGGCGCGGACGTGCCGGGCTACCTGGATAGCCTGTGGGCGCCGGAGGATATCATCGAGGACGGCGACCTGATCGCCGCTATCTTCGATCCCATCCTGAGCCTGCTGGGCAAGCTGGCGGCCCGCCCGATCGATACCCTGCTGCGCGTGCTGCCCAACGTCGCCTACTTCTTCGTCGCCGATCCCGGAACCCCGGCGATCCCGGCGGATGGCGACAATCCCGCGGTGCCTGCGGTGCCCGGCAGCGGCATATCGCTGCTGGCGCAGGCGGTCAACAACCTGCTGTACCCCTTCATCGATGTCATAGACATGATCGTAGGCCTGCTGCCCGATGATATGGACCTCGGCGATTTCGACCTGTCGGGCCTGTCGAACCTGGGCGGTATGGTGGACAGCATGCTGATGGGTGCCCTGGAGGACATCGAGCTCGAAGGCTTCGAAGATCTTGACCTGCTGGCGCTGCTGGTGAAGTTGATCGTTGGCGAGATCAGGCTGTTCGCCGACGGACCGGCGGCCGGCCAAATTCGCACGGATCTGCCCAAGCCGGGCCTTGCCGCCCTGGGTGTGTACAACAGATGCATCGATACGTGCGACGATGATTGCGCAGTGCACCACAACATGGCTTCCTATGTGCATGTGGATACGGTGAAGCTGCTCTACCAGGTGTTGCAGGTGATGGCGGAGGAGGAACTCCTCGCTATTGACGGCGACACCCAGTCCGTCATCGAAGCCATCATCTCCATCCTGAACATCGATAACGAGGCGCCGGATCCGGTGGGCCGTGTCGACTATGGCAAGGCGCCTGTGCCGGCGAGCACTTACCCGCCAAACACAACGATGCTGCAGATGTATGCGCAATTCCTTCTTGACAACGTGGACGGCGTTCTTGACTGGGCGTGGAGCGAGCTCCTGTTCCAGCCCGGAGTCAAGGACGAGATCGAGGGCCTTCTGGACTTCCTGCCGGCGGGCTGGATGAAACAGACGCTGACGGAGACGATCCAAGGGGTTCTTGGGGAACTGTATACAGATGAAATGCTTGGTACGGTCGCGGACGCGATCAAGAGCCTGATGTCCCCGACAGGGATGCTGATGTCCGATCTGGCGCTGAGCGACGAAATCGTGCTGCCCATTTCGCTCGTCGATATCCTGGGCAAGGCGATCTCGATCTATGACCAGAGCAAGCCGACCAATTACGACCCGGCGCACGCGACGCTGGACCTGAACCCCGTGCCGCTGGATCTGGTGGCGCTGCTGGGCGGCTTCACAGGCTACACGACCAGCGCGGTGAACAGCCAGACGACGTTCGCGCTGAAGGAAGCGGAATTTAAGGCGGAACTGGTGGCGATGCTGTCGCCGCTGGCGCCGATCCTGCGGGTCCTGCTGGTGGGCGGCGAAGACCTGGTGCTGATCGCGGACCCGGAGGTGAACTACGGGAACGGCCTGATCAAGGTCTGGGGCTCGAACGGTTACGAGAGCGGCCTGCTGCCGCTGCTGATGGCGCTGGGAGCGGACGTTCCGGGGTACTTGGAGACACTGAAAACCTACGATGAGATCAAGGAGAGCGACGATGCGATGATCGAAGCGATCCTCGACCCGATCGTATTCCTGCTCAACGAGCTGGCGACCAACCCGGTCTCGACAGTGCTGAAGGTGCTGCCGAACCTGGCGTTCTTCTTGCTGCCGGGCGCAGGAACCCCGGCGATCCCGGCGGACGGCGACGAACCCGCGGTGCCGGCGGTACCCGGGCAGTCGCTGCTGGGGCAGGCGCTGAACAACCTGCTGTACCCGCTGACGACGATTCTTGGGAAGTTGCCTGCGGAGTTGATCCTGGGGCTGCTGGAAGACATGGACGACTTTGACCTGAGTGAGTTCGGGATCACAGACGCGATGCTGGAGAACCTGGACTTCGGGAACCTCGGCGGCTTGATCGACGCGGCGCTGCCCGCGCTGCTGGAAAACCTGGATATGGGCATTGTCCTGGATTTGCTGGGCGGCCTTGTGGCCGGCGAGGTCAAGAGCTTTATCACGAAACTGGCCGATATGGACGAAGAGGACCCGGGCTACGACGACCTGGAGGCGCTGCTGCTTTATCTGGATAGCGTGGGCAAGCAGGATCTGGGAGCCAAGTTCCTGGCAGTGGACGAAGCGCTAATGCTGATCAACCTGCTGTCACAGCTGGAACTGCTGGAAATGGTGCAGAGCTTCGAGGACCTGTTGGGGGCGCTGCTGAACGGCGGGTGGCGCTACGACGAGGAGGGGAACTCTCTG
>Ga0123353_10008041_pt1 | contig 14351 bp, 7 predicted proteins | sample TergutLab28metaG_3_FD_92763 | JGI IMG/M metagenome (GOLD analysis project Ga0123353, IMG submission 92763) | Labiotermes labralis P3 segment gut microbial communities from Petit-Saut dam, French Guiana - Lab288 P3 | ecosystem: Host-associated > Arthropoda: Insects > Digestive system > Gut ... | reverse complement strand
CGCGTCGTCGGCAGGCCGACGTCTGCGACGAGCAGACGGCACAGACCGTCGCGGTGCGACGAGGCAGCGCGGCGCTCGTCGGCAAGCACGCGCAACGCAACAGTCCCGCCGTCGTCGACCAGCGCGGGGTACCCGCGCACAGGCCCTACCGGGGTGTCGACGCTCACCTGCGCTGGTAGCGGCCCGTCCAGACGCGGCCACGACGTCAGCCCGGTCTGCTCCAGCCCGGCGCCAGGACCAGGGCCCGCCGGGCCGGGCCGGTCCGTCACGCGGGGACGGGCCATGGCGGCTGGTGACGCCTCGTCCACCGCGGTGCGCACGGCGGCACGCACAGCCTGGGACACAGCGTCTTGGGCTTGCCCAGCAAGCTCACGCTGGACGACGCGCAGGTCCTTGCCCTGCGCGAGCACCGCCCCGGCGTCGGAGACGACACAGAACGTCATCCGCAGGTGGGCGGGCAGCGTGTCGTCGTCGAACGCCTCGTCGGGGACGACGACCCCCCGGACCGCCATGACCGCCTGGGCGAACGCCGTGCGGAACGCACCATCTGTGCCGTGGTCGTCGAGCCAGGCCGTGACGTCGGCGGCGGTGTCAGGGGCCGGCACGAGGGCGACGCGCACAGGTTTGGGCAACGAGCGGATCGTCGCGGTCACCAGCTCACGGCGCAGCCCGGGGACCAGCCACGTAAAGCTGTCGGGGTCCAGGCGCGGCAGGACGGCGATCGGCACGAGCACCGCGACCCCGTCGGCCGCACCCCCCGGGTCGAAGTGGTAGGTGACGGCCAGGCGTGCGTCACCGGCCGGCCACACCGTGGGGAACGCGGCGGTGTCGACCTCGTGCCCCTCAGGGCCGACGAGCAGCTCGCGGGTGAAGGTCAGCAGGTCGGGGTGGTCGCGGCTGGCGGTTTTCCACCACCGGTCGAAGTGCCGGGCCGAGACGATGTCGTCTGGCAGCCGCTCGTCGTAGAAGTCGACGAGGCTCTGGTCGTCGGCGAGCAGGTCCCGCCGCCGGGTGCGGGCCGCAAGGCCCTCGGCCTCGGCGAGCAGCCGTTGGTTCTCTGCCCAGAACCTGTGGTGGGTGGTCCTCTCCCCTTCGACCAGGCCGTGGCGGATGAACAGCTCGCGGGCAAGGCCGGGGTCGGTCCTGGCCAGCGGCACCCGACGGTCGGCGACCAGCGGCACCCCGAACAAGAACACCTTCTCGGTCACCGTCGCCGCACCCGCGCGCCTGGACCACCCCGGGTCGGTGTGCACACGTCTGACCAGGTGCGCCCCGGCCTCTTCAGCCCACTCCGGGCGGATCTGGGCCACGTCACGGGCCCACAACCGCGACGTCTCGACAAGCTCGGCGGCCATGACCCACGTCGTCGGGTGTTTCGCCAGCGCCGAGGCGGGCCACAACGCGAACCTCGCCCCCCGCGCCCCGAGGTACTCGGTGCGCTGACGGGCGCGCGCCTCGCCTGACTTCGTCGCCCGCACGTCGGTCACCTGCTGCATCCCCACCTGCGACAACAACCCTGCGAGCACCGACCGGTGGATCGCGTCAGCGTCCCACGCCCAGGTTGTGCGCTGCGCCGGTGCATCGGTGGATCCAGGCTCAGTGGGGGTGTTGCGTCCGCCCCGGCGTCCACCTCTGGTGGCTGCCTGGGCCGGCGCGGGGTCGGGCGCTGGGCGCGGCGCGCCTTTGGCGTCGATCCCCAGCTCGGCGCACAGCTCGCGCAGCTGGGCGACGACGTCCTGCCACTCGCGGATCCGCAGGTGGTGCAGGTACTGCGCACGCAACGTGCGGCGCAACGCCGACCCCGACAGGCCGCGGCGCTGCTCACGCAGCCACGTCCACAGGTTCAGGTACCCGAGCAGGTCAGAGGTGGGGTCGACGAACCGTCGGTGCATCGCGTCAGCGGCCTGACGCTCGTCGGCGGGACGTTCACGAGGGTCGTGGACCGACAGCGCCGCGGCGATGACGACGACCTCACGTGCGACCTGCCGCCGCCCAGCCTCGACGATCATCCGTCCCAGCCGTGGGTCCACAGGCAGACGCGCGAGGGTGCGCCCCACCTCGGTGAGCCCGCCCTCCGGACCAACCGACAACGCCCCCAGCTCGGTGAGCAGCGCCACCCCGTCACGCACCGCCCGGACGTCTGGCGGGTCGACGAACGCGAACCGCGCGACCTCCTCAGGGGTTGCCACAACCCCGACGGCGATCATCTGCAAGATCACCGCAGCCAACGACGTGCGCAAGATCTCCGGTTCGGTGAACGCCGGACGCGAAGCGTAGTCGTCGGCCGAGTACAACCGCACCGCCACCCCGTCGGCGACACGTCCGCACCGTCCCGAGCGCTGGTCGGCGCTGGCCTTGGAGACCGGCTCGATCGGCAGACGCTGGACCTTGGTCGTCTTGGAGTACCGCGAGATCCGCGCGGTCCCCGGGTCCACGACGTACCGCACACCTGGGACGGTCAGCGAGGTCTCGGCGACGTTCGTCGCCAGCACGACGCGCCGGGTCGTGTGCGGTTCGAACACCCGGTGCTGCTCGCCGGCCGACAACCGCGCGTACAACGGCACCAGCTCGACCGCCCCGGGGTGGCGCGGGTCGGTGACCCGCGGCCCCAACGACGCGCGCAGGGCGTCGGTCGCGTCACGGATCTCCCGCTCACCGCTGGTGAACACCAAGATGTCACCAGGCCCTTCGGCGACCAGCTCGTCCACGGCCTCGCAGATCCCGGTCATCAGGTCACGTTCTGGTGCCTGGCCAGCCCGCCGACGACGCGGGCCCGTGCCGCGCTGGGTGGGCACCGGCTCGTCAGGGTCGTCCGACGCCGGTTCAGGTGCCAACGGACGGTACCGGACCTGCACCGGGTAGGTGCGCCCGGTGACCTGCACGACCGGGGCCGGGACGCGCCCACGAGGACCGGTCGTGCCAAAGTGCGCCGCGAACTTCTGCGAGTCGATCGTCGCCGAGGTGATGATGACCTTCAGGTCAGGCCGGCGCGGCAGCAGGTTCGTCAGGTACCCGAGCAGGAAGTCGATGTTGAGCGACCGTTCGTGCGCCTCGTCGATGATGATCGTGTCGTACGCCTCCAGCAGCGGGTCACGCTGGACGCTGGCGAGCAAGATCCCATCAGTCATCACCTTGACCAGCGTCGCGTCCGAGGAGGTGTCGGTGAACCGCACCTGGTACCCCACCGCCAGGCCCAACGGTGTGCCCAGCTCTGCGGCGACCCGTTCAGCCACAGCACGCGCCGCGATCCGCCGGGGCTGGGTGTGGCCGATCTGCCCAGCGCGTCCGCGTCCCAGCTCCAGGCAGATCTTCGGCAGCTGGGTCGTCTTTCCCGACCCGGTCTCCCCCGACACCACGACGACCTGGTGCGCGGCGACCGCCGCCGCGATCTCCTCACGCCGGGCGCTCACCGGAAGCTCTTCGGGGTAGGTGACCGGCCCGAGCACCACCGCAGCGCGCACCTCCGCGAGGTGGGCAGCCCGCTCATGCGAAGGACGACGACGCGCAGACACGCCCCCCATTGTCGTTCCTTTTGCTTGGGGAGGGCGGGGGGCGGTTGAGCCTTCTTCGCTTGGGGCGGGCCCGGCGGGGGGCACCAGTTCTGCCCGGCCCGCCTTCGGCGGGCTTTGACGCCCACCACACCGGAACTGGGGTGGGGCGGTTGAGCCTTCCTGCTTGGGTCGGGCCCGACGGGGGGCACCAGTTCTGCCCGGCCCGCCTTCGGCGGGCTTGATGCCCACCACACCGGAACTGGTGCCCCCCGCCGGGCCCTTGCGAGTCAGGCTCACCTTGGGGGGTCTTGAACTGCCCGCGGGGCTGGGTTGCGGGTCAGGCTCACCTTGCCGGCGGGTGAGTGGGGCGGGGGTGAGGCGCCCGGTTGCGGGGTGGTGGGCCGGGGGCTATCGGGACCAAAGGCGCTCGTGGCGGGGCGGCTAGGCCCCGGCGGCGGCGGTGTCGGGAGGGGCGACCTTGACCAGGCCGGCGAGTCCGACGAGGGCGAGGGTGCTGAGCAGGACGCGCTCGGGGTCGTACAGGCTCAGGTCGACGCCGGCCTCTTGCATCGCACGGGCCAGCTGGATGACGAACGCGACCCCGGAGGAGTCGACGAACGTGGCGCCTGACGCGTCCAGGACGACCGGCGTGCCACCCATGAGCGCCAGGCCCATGGAGTCGCTGGCCTGCTGGCGGAGCGCTGAGTCGATCGCGCCGACCAGGCAGACCCTGGTCTCTGCGTGACGGTGGGAGACCAAGATTGCCCCGGACATCGTCCGGTCCTTCAACTCCGTCATCTTGCCGCTCCGTTCGAGCCGCTGTGCTGGTTCGGGCCGCCGCATCGCGTCGTTCCCAGGTGTCCACTCTGCCACCGATCGACCACAAGAGGCAGGGCCCTAAGTGTGTGGAGACCGTGAACGCCGGTGTTCGTCGGCAGGTTCCCTGGTCCAGGGGTTAGAACGACCGTATCTCCGGCGTGTCGCACGGCGTGTCGCGCATGACGGGTGCCTGGAAAACGGGGACGAACTGTGACAGCACCGGCGCGTGGCGGCGTCGCCTGGCCGGGTCACAGTGCCCCGAACGGCGGTCCAACCGTACACGTCCGGCGCACAGCGCCAACCACGACAGGCGGACGACACCCAACACCGGCACCATGGCGACGGCGGGGGCCTGACCCCGGGGAGGGACCGTGCTGGAGAGCCTGCTCATGGGGGTGGCCGGGCTCGTGGCGCTCGCCGCCGTGCTCGTCATCGCCCGCGGCCCACTGTTCGGCACCCGGATCTACCGGCCGATGCTGCTCAACCTCGCACTGTCGGTCACACCGCTGGTCGTGCTCGCCGGGTCCATCATCATGTGGGCGGTCGCCACGGCGCTTGGAGCCCACGTGGTCGCGACGGCCATCGTCGTGGTGTGCGCCGTCGTGTGGCTGCTGGCGCTGCCCAACGCCGCGTACCTGGTCACCGAGCTCAACCTCAACCACCGGCGCCCAGGCGAGCACGTCCCCGAGTGGTACGACGTGCTCCTCGTGCTCGTCCTGGCCATGTCAGGGGTGCTCAGCACCGTGCTCAACGTGTTCTTGGTCCAGCTGGAGTACACGCTCGTGCGGTCCGGTGACACCGCCGCAGGGCTGACCGCCACCGACGTGCGGGTGCTCGTCGGCGTCGTGCTCGTGCTGGTGTCCTTCGGGGTGTGGCTCGGACGCAACGTCCGCGTCAACTCCTGGGACGTCGTGCGGCCCTGGCGCCTGGCCGCACGGGTCGTCGCGCACCTGCGCACCCCGGGGACCGCTGTGAACGCGCTGGGGTTCACCGTCGTCGCCACCGCGTTCTTCGCCACGATGTACCTGGTCGTCATCGGCCCGGTGATCCAAGGGCTCATCGCGATCGAACAGGCCAGGGGGTCGTGAGCGGCTCTCGACGCCGTCTCACTGCTCAAGCTCGTCGGCCCAGGCGAGAGCGCCTGTCCTGATGGCGTCCACAGCACGGATCGCACCCGTCGCTGCTGAGACCGCCGGGCGGAGCAGACGTGACACACGCCCGATCGCTGCAAGCGTCGTGAGGGCCTGCTCTTTGTCTGCAAGCTCCCACTGCGCGGCAGACTCCAACAGCTGTTCGCGTGTGAGGACACCGGCGAGGACGGGGCGCAGGGCTGGGTCTGCAAACAATCGGAGCGTTGCGTCCCAGCAGCGCGCGAAGGTGTGTGTCGCGCTGGTGAGGTCTGCGGTCAACGGATCGAGCCTGCGGCGGAGCAGGGCCACGTGGCCCGGATCCATCGCGTCGGGCCCCAGGTCGCCGAACCCCTCTCCCAGGGCATCCATGAAGCTGGTGAAGGAGCGGAAAAACGCGTCGGAGGCTGGCCCGAGGTCAGCGACGACCTCGAACACGTCAGGGCTGTCCTGTGGCGGACCCGCGGAGACGGGACCCGGCTGTGTGCCCTGTTCCCGAGACGTCACGGTCTGGTGGAGCCGGTGGACGACACGCTGGAGACGTTGACGATAGGCAGCACTGCCGCGTTCGAGCGTTGCAAGGTCTGCGGCGTCTTCCCACTGGCTCTCGCGTACCAACCGCAGCACAGGGTCGGCCGGGTCGACGATGTTCAGGTCGTCGATCGGTGACCACATGAGCGCAAGCACAAGCCGGGCGTCTCCGGCCGCGCTGGCTGCGGTGGCAAACCGGGTGATCTCCTCACGGCAGGCTTCGCTGGTGAGGAACCGAGGAGTGACGTTGGCAAGCAGGAAAGACGTCTTGTCGATCTCGGCAGCCAGGCGCGTCATCCAGCTCTCGCCCCACCGCACCGACAGTGTGTCGACGAAGACGTCGAGCGTCCGGCCGTAGGAAAAGTGGTACTCCTCGGCAAGATCGGTCGCGAACGAGGTGATCGCCCCACGCAAGTGCTTGTCATCGGCGCGGACATAGCTGACGAAGATGGTCGCGGCGACGTCCGGTGCGCTCTTGAGGCTCACGGGCGTCAGCATATCGGTCGTCTTGCCCGGGTCCGTCGGGCGGCTGTGTGCCCACCCCTGGAGATAGGCCGGCACTGGCAGGGCCCAGACCCGTTCCCCAAGCCGGACGAGCTCACTGCCGGGGTAGACGACGTACCCGGCGTGCAGGCCCCCGGACTCGGCGAGCGCGTTCAGGCCTCGGGCGTCGGTCGGGTGGACGCTGGTCGACAGCTTGACCTCTACCCCGACCCGGGAACCGTCCTGCCTGGCGAGCACGAGGTCGACCTCGCGGTCCCCGCGGCTGGTCCGCCACGAGAAGGCATCCACCTTTCTCTCGGCGAAGGGGCACCCCGCCAGCGCCTGGTTGACGACCCACGTCTCGAACAGCAGCCCAGTCGTCGTCGTCTGGGTCAGCACCGCAGGGTCGGCGCTGGCGAGCGCCTGGCGGGCGATGCTGAGGTCGACCGCATGCACCTTGGCGTTGCGACGGGCCTGCCTGGCAGGGTTGAGCGCAAGGTTTGGCAGCAGCCGGACCAGGAACCGCCGCTCGAGCACGTCGAGGTACTTGTTGACCGTCCGGGTGTCCATCTCGAGACGCTGAGCGACCGATGTCACGTTGAGGGACCCGGCTGGGCTTCGCAGCAAGCAGTCGAGCACCCGGTTCGCAGCCGCCAGGTCGAACCGTTCTTCAGCCAGCACATGCTCAGTGAGCACGCCGTCCCGGTAGGCCCGCGCGACCTGTTGCCTGCGCGCATCAGACAGCGCCCCGATCGACCAGGTCGGAAGCCCTCCGGTCGACATCCATGCGCTGGCAGGACGGGTTGGCCACACCCGCGGCGTGTTCTCCCCCGGCACGGGGCCGAAGAGCCTGTCGACCATCCGTGCCAGAGCGTCGGCGTCACCGCGGACCTCAGTCGCCGAGAGAGGGTCCAGGGTCCACGGCTCGACCCGTCCCGTCAGAGGGTCGGCACCTCCCAGCCCAGTGCGGGCGATCCGGGCTGAACCGGTGAGCAGGAACCGCCGGTCCGTGCCTGGGCGGTCGACGACCTCCTTGAGCGCCAGGCTCAGCGGCTCGCCGAGCAGCTGGGCCTCGTCGACCACGGCGCGGGGTCCGAGGTCGTCGACGAAGAGCCTGATGTCTGCCTGGGCGCGCGCAAGGGTGTCCGGGTCAGCAAGACTGACCATGCGGTCGTAGAACCCTGCCGCCACCAGCCCCATCGCGACGGTCGTCTTGCCTGCGGCCCGGGGCCCCTGGAGAACCTTGATCTTGATGGTGTCGTCTGGGCGCAGGAACGGCTCCACAGCGCGCGGGAGGACGACCGGCGGGCTCAGGGTCTGCTCCATACACATTATCCTACATGATGCATGTAATTTCATGCATCCGATGCAGGGAATTTCCTACATGATGCATGATATTGTCGGCTCGTGTCGACGTCGAGACTGAGGCTGGGGCCCCGGCCGTCAAGCAGCGACAACGCCGCTGTGCGCCGGCCAGGTGAGGCGCAGCCGGCGCACAATCGGTGGAGCCAGGCTGACGCGTCCCACACCGTGGGCAGGGGCGGCAGCCTGCGGGGGTTGGGCGGGGTGTCGTGGACGGGGTGTGGGTGGGTGGCCGTACCGTCAGGGGCATGCGGCTGCTGCACACCTCGGACTGGCACCTGGGGCGCATGCTGCACAAGGTGGACCTGCTGGAGCACCAGGCGGCGTTCGCCGACCACCTGGTCCAGGTCGTGCGTGAGCAGGACGTGGATGTCGTCGTCGTCGCCGGCGACGTGTACGACCGGGCGATCCCGCCGGTCGAGGCCGTCGAGCTGCTGTCGGACCTGCTGGCGCGGCTGGCTGGGCGGACGACCGTCGTCATCACCTCGGGCAACCACGACTCGGCGACACGGCTGGGGTTCGGCGCGGCGGTGATGCGCGATCGGGTGCGGGTGCGCACTGCCGTCGCGCGGGTGGGCGAACCGGTGGTCGTCGACGATGTGGCGGTGTACGCCGTGCCGTACCTGGACCCGACGACGGCGCGGCACCAGCTGGTCGACGACGACGGGCAGATGCCAGAACGGTCGCACGAGGCGGTGCTCGGCGCGGCGATGGACCGGGTGCGCGCTGACCTGGCACAGCGCGGACCGGTGCGGTCGGTCGTCGTCGCGCACGCCTGTGTTGTTGGCGCCCACCTGTCGGACTCTGAACGCGATATCCAGGTCGGGGGCACTGACGCTGTCCCGGGGCAGGTGTTCGCCGGGGTCGACTATGTCGCGCTCGGGCACCTGCACTCGCCACAGCAGGTCGTCGTGCCTGGCCCGACCGTCGCCCGGTACTCGGGGTCGCCGCTGGCGTACTCGTTCGCCGAGACCGAACCGAAGTCGTCGGTGCTCGTCGAGCTTGACGCCGGTGCTGTGCGCACGAGCCTCGTGCCCACCCCGGTCCCGCGGCGGATGTCCCAGGTGACCGGACGTCTGGCGGACCTGCTCGGCGCCGACGGCGAACCGTTCGTCGACGACTGGCTCAAGGTCCGTGTCACCGACCCGGCACGGCCACCAGACCTCGTCGCGCGGTTGCGGCGCCGGTTCGCGCACCTGCTCGTCGTGCAGCACGAACCGCAGGCCGACGAGCAGGCCGCGTCGTGCTCCATCCGCTCGGCGGTCCCCGCCGCTGACCGGCCCGGCGCCGACCCGTTGGTCGTCGCCGGCGACTTCGTCGCCCACGTCACTGGCAGCGGCCCGAGCGACGCCGAGCTTGCGGTGCTCACATGCGCGTACGAAGACGTCCTCGCCACCGCGGCAACGGTGTGAGGAGGGCCCCGTGCAGCTGCACTCGATGACGATCGCGGCCCTGGGGCCGTTCGCTGGGCGCCACACCGTCGACGTCGCAGAGCTCGGGGCCGACGGGCTGTTCTTGCTCGAAGGCCCGACGGGGGCGGGCAAGTCGACGCTCATCGACGCGATCGTCTTCGGCCTGTACGGCAAGGTCGCCTCCGACGCGGCGTCCGACGACCGTCTGCGCTCAGCGTTCGCCGACCCGGGCGACGAGACGTTCGTCGACCTCGTCTTCGAGGTCAGCGCAGGGGTGTTCCGGGTCCGTCGCACCCCCACCTACACCCGGCCGCGACGCCGCGGCCCAGGCACGACGACCGCCCAGGCCACAGCCCGGCTGTGGCGCCTGCCGGCGCACTGGGCAGACCTCGTCGCCCAGGGCGCGACCGCACCTGGCACCCCGGCGCTGGCCGGGGCCTGCCCCGCCGGCACTGGCACCGAAGACCACCTCGACGTGCTCGACCGCATCGGCGAACCGCTCGCGACGCGGATCGACGAGGTCGGGCACCGGGTCGCTGGGCTTGTCGGGCTTGACCGCACCCAGTTCGTCCAGACCGTCGTGCTGCCACAAGGTGAGTTCGCACGGTTCCTGCGGGCGCGCCCTGAAGACCGACGGGTGCTGCTGCAACGGATCTTCGGCACGCAGGTGTACGAACGGCTGGCTGAACGGCTCGCCGAGATGCGGCGCACCGGTGACCGGGCTGTGGCCGCAGCCCGCGCCGACCTGCTGGAAGCCACAGCCCGGCTTGTCGGCTGCGCACGTGTGGCTGACGACACACTGGGCCCAGCCGTCGCCGACCTCGTGCCCACCGGGCTACGTGACGCATCAGACCTGGTCAGCGGTGTGCACAGCCTTGTCGAACCGCTGCGGACCACCTGTGCGGCCGCTGCATCGACCACCCGCACCCACGCCGAGCAGGCCCGTGGCGCCGCGGACCAGGCGGCAGCCGAGCTTGGCGACCACGAACGCCTCGGGGCGCGCCTGGCCGAACGTGACCGGCTCGCCACCCGTGCCGCCGCGCTGGCAGCCGACGGCGACGCCCACGACCGGCGCGTCGCCCAGCTCGCCACAGCGCGGGCCGCCCGGGAGGTCGCCCCGCTGCTCGCCCAGGCCGACGCCGCCGCGGGCACGGTCGCCAGCGCGACCAGCACCGCGCTGGCCGCCCACGACGCTGCCCCGCGGCACGTGCTCGCCACGCTCGCGCCGCTCGACGCTGTGTCGTGGCACGTGCTCGCCGGGGTCGCCGTCGCACGTCCCGGCCCGGGCTGTGCGGTCCTGGGCGTCGGCGACGAGCAGGGCTCGGCCCGCACCAGCACGTCGGTGCAGGCAGGACGCGGCGACCAGAGCGACGACCCGTTCGCCATGGCTCAGCCAGGCCCCGGCGACGAGCACGCCGCGCTCACCAGCGTGTCCCTGCGCGAGGTTGTCGAGCACGGGCACACCAGGGCCGACCGCTGGGGTGCCGGCACCGACCCGGCTGGTGTTGTCCACCACGTGGTCGAACGGCTCGCGGTCGTCCACACCGAGGCTGTTGGGCAGGTCGCGGCGTTGGACGCGCCGGTGCGCACCGAGGCGGGGCTGCACGACGCGACCGTTGCGGCCACCGCGCTCGCCGACGAGGCCACGCAGGTCACGGCGGCGCTGCGGGTCGTCGACGACCAGCTCGCGGCCCGGCCCCCCGCCCGGGCGCAGCTGGCTGCACAGGTCGCGCAGGCCCAGGTCGCTGCGGCGCGGACCGACGCCGCCGAGCGTGCTGTGACCCAGGCGCACGCGCTGGTCACCGCCCTGGACGACCTGGCGTCGGCGCGCACGACGCTCGCCGGCGCACGTCAGGTGCTGGTCAGCGCACGCCACGACGCCGCCCGGGCCGTCGACGCCGAGGCAGCGTTGCGCCGCGCCCGGATCGCCGGGCTCGCAGGAGAGCTCGCCGCCGGGCTCGTCGAGGCCGCACCGTGCCCGGTGTGCGGCAGCACCGAGCACCCTGCCCCCGCGGCCCTGGCGACCGACCATGTCGACGCTGCGACGGTGGACCAGGCCGAAGCGGCCCGCCGGGACCGTGAACGCGACGTGGCCGAGCTGGCCGAAGCCGCCGCACGCGCCGACGAACGTGTGACCGCCATCGCCGCCACCGTCGGCGACCAGACCCCTTCTGGCGCCGACGACGCCCTCACATGTGCCCAGGTCGTCCTCGACGCGTGCCGGCAGGCCGCCGCGCAGGTCACTGCCGGGCAGGCTGCGCTCGTCGAGTTCGACACCGCGACCCACGCCCTGGACGACCAACGCCAGGTGCTGGCCACCAGGTGCACGGACCTGGCCCGCGCCTGGGAGGTCGCCGCGGACCGCTTGGCCCGCGACGAGGCGACCGTCGCCGCCGCACGCGGTGAGCACCGCAGCGTCGCCGCACGCCAGGACGCTGCGGCGCTGACGGTCAGTGCCACGGCGCGGCTGGTCGACGCCCTGCGTCACCTTGCCGGGGCGTGGTCTCACGCAGCCGGGTGCGAGGCCGCGTTGGCCCATGCGCTGACCGCGCGGGGGCTGGGCTGCGCTGGCGACGCACGCGCCGCGGTGTTGACGGACGACGACCTTGCCGGGCTCGAACAGGCGGTCGTCGACCATGAGGCAGCCCGGTGCCACGTCGCCGACGCCCTCGCCGGGCTTGGCGACCTGCCCGAGGATGTCACTGCGCAGGCACAGCAGGTGCTCACCGACACAGCCCGGGCCCGTGCCGCCGCGGCCCGCGCCGACGCCGAGGCGGCTGAGGCTCGCGCCGCTGTGGCCGCGCAGGTCCACGCTGATGTCACGACCGCAGGTGAGCAGGTGCTCGTCGCGGCCAACACCCTGGCCGACACGGTCGCGGCCAACGCTCCGGTGGTGCGTATGGCCGGCCTGGTCTCAGGGCAGGGCGCGGACAACGCCCGGCACCTGTCGTTGGCCACCTACGTCCTGCAGCGCCGGTTCGCCGATGTCACAGCCGCCGCGAACGACCGGTTGACGACCATGTCGGACGGCCGGTACGCCCTGGTCCCCTCCCAGGTCAAAGAAGACGTCTCGGCGCGGACCACAGGCCTTGCCATGCGCGTCGTCGACCACTGGACGGGCACCGAACGCGACCCACGCACCTTGTCAGGCGGCGAGGCGTTCTACGTGTCGTTGTGCCTGGCCCTGGGCCTGGCCGACGTCGTCAGCGCCGAAGCCGGCGGCATCGCCTTGGGCACGTTGTTCGTCGACGAGGGTTTTGGTTCCCTCGACGAGCACGTCTTGGACCAGGTGCTCACCGAGCTGGGGCGCCTGCGCGCCGGGGGACGCACCGTCGCCGTCGTGTCCCACGTGGAGACCCTCAAACAAGCGATCGCCGACCGCATCGAGGTCCGCATCACCGCCGAAGGCCCAAGCACGTTGCGCGTCGTGGGCTGACGAACCGTCCCCACCACCGGTGCCCGTCCACTACAGTGGTGGTCACGGGTGTTCGTTTCGGTGGCGGGCACAGGAGGGGCAGGTGGTCGCCGTGGCAGACCGGATCGCCGTTGACGCTGATGTGCTCATCGGGCATGCCACACGTGTGGAGCAGGTGAGCGACGACGTGCGTGCGGCGGCGGACACGACCGGCTGCTCACCGCTGGAACCTGGTGCGCTTGGTCCGGTGTGCTCGTTCGTGCTCGCCCCGACCCAGGACGCGACAGCAGCTGTGCGGGCCACGCTCACCGCAGCGGCGGCGATGGTCGAGTGGACCGGGCAGCGGGCGCGGGCGTGGGCGCGCCAGACGACCGACCTTGAGCAGCAGGCGCTGGACGCGCTACGTGGGCTTCACGCCGACATCACGTGACCTGGACCAACGGCAGCAGACGTGGGCTGAGCAGACCGGGACGGTCACGAGACCTGGCCGGCGCGGCGCGGCACACCCCACCAGGCGTCCCAGCGGGCGCACACGGCGGCGAACTGCTCGTCGTCCAGGCCGTAGGTCGACAGCACCGCGTCGATACGTCCGTTGTTGTCGTGCGCGACCGACGGGTGCTCCATGACGACGAGCAGCGCGTCGGACGCACCGTGCAGGCGCAGCCCGAACTGCAGGTCGGTGCGGTAGACCAGACGTCCGCCGACGTGGACACCGTCAGGACGGACCGTCTCGGTGTGCCCGTGCACCGGCAGGCCGTGGACCCCGTGCAGGCCGACCCTGTCCAGGAGCCGGTCTTTGCGCGGCCCGGCGTCCAGCCCGATGGCTGACCAGGTGCGCCGTTCGGTGTCGGGGTGGACGGCCAGGGCGAACTCCAGCTGGTGCACGTCGGCGACCCAGCGTTCGTCGACCGGGTCGCGGACCCCGTCGTAGTTCGACAGCACGTCGCGGCCGGGCCGTTCGACGGTGATCGTCGTGCGGTGCGAGTCGGCCGTCGGGGCCAGCAGCACCGCTGTGCCGTCGGACCACTCCAGCTCGCGGCGCAGCCCGTCAGCGAGCGTCCGTGCCGTGGCGCCGAAGACCCGGTCGATCTCGGCGTCCAGACCGTCATGGTCGTAGCCGAACCACCGGCGGATCAGCTCGGGGCGGCGCAGGTGCGCCCAGGCGGTGTCAGAGTCGGCCGCGAGGTCCAGCGTCTGGATACGGCGTCGATCGAGCGTCATCATTTCTCCTCACCCTCACACGCGACCCTACGCCCCCTACCCCCCCAGGGCCAGGGTCAAATGTCTGAACTACACCCATATGCCTGACACGGGCGACTGCGCTGTGGTCCACCCGCAGGCACACCTGCCCGGCGGCGTGGGTCCCCGGTCCGGCCCACGCGGTGACCTCACCGACACCGTCGACGACGATCTTGACCTCGGTCCGCCCACGACGGTGCGTCGTGCGGACGACCTGTCCGCGCACCGGCCCGTCGGGGTCGAGGACGAACGCACCGGGGGCCACGGCCAGCTCGCCGTCACCGGGCACGTCGAACACTGCGGCACCACGCACATCAGGTGCGACGAACGCCTCGTACCCGAGGAAGCTCGCGACCTGGCGCGAGACCGGGTGGCGCCACAGACGTTCGGGGGTGTCCACGGCCAGGACGCGTCCGTCAGCCATGACCGCGACACGGTCGGCGACGGCGAAGGCCTCGTCGTGGTCGTGGGT
>Ga0123353_10008039_pt1 | contig 14353 bp, 13 predicted proteins | sample TergutLab28metaG_3_FD_92763 | JGI IMG/M metagenome (GOLD analysis project Ga0123353, IMG submission 92763) | Labiotermes labralis P3 segment gut microbial communities from Petit-Saut dam, French Guiana - Lab288 P3 | ecosystem: Host-associated > Arthropoda: Insects > Digestive system > Gut ... | reverse complement strand
AATATCAAATATGTCCATTTTATGCGCTATCCATGATATAATGTCCTATGGAATACGCATTTTACTATAATTACCAAGTTTAACGCAATAGATGTTTATTGCGCTGTAGTACTAAAGCCTATATAGAAAATGGTGCCGGTTGATTGTGTTGGAAAGAATTAAGTTAGCCGGGGTAAGAAAATTTTTCCTGTTCTTCTTCGCCAAGACGAGGGAGACTGGGGAGCAGGATGGTGAATTGCGTTCCATGTCCCGGTTCACTTTGAACGGCAATCAGACCACCATGACCTTCAATGATTTTTCGCGTGGTCGGCAGACCGAGACCTGAGCCTCCCTTTTTTGTGGAATAAAAAGGGTCGAAAAGGCGTTCCATTGAAGTTGCTTCGATCCCACAACCGGTATCGATTAAATCAATGGCAACACGGTTGCCGACGATGCGCGTTCGAACCACCAATTGTCCCCCCTCCGGCATCGCCTGTTGGGCATTGATCAGCAGATTCAAAAACGCCCGATGAAACGAGCGTCTGTCCAACATGATCGTCGGAAGACTGCTTCCGAAATACTCAATCGTCTCAATTCCCGAATTTTCCGTTTTGGGACGAAAAAAAATAAGAGTTTCCTTGAGGAGGTTGTTGATGTCGACAGGTTCGAGTTCCAGTTTGTGGGCTCGGGCAAAATTCAGGAAGTCGTTGAGCAATTCTTCCAAACGCACACATTCCCGTTGAACGATTTCGGCCTTGCGAAGTGCCCGTTTGTTTTGAGGTGAATCTCCTTCCGCCAGGTCTTCGACCAAAAGCTCGATATTCAGACGAATCGTGGAAAGCGGGTTTTTGATTTCATGGGCAAGTCCGCCGGCAAGCTGGGCAATCTCGGCATATTGCTTAATGAGTCGATCATGAATTTCGGAAAGTGTCTGTTCACGAGCCATGAAAATTTACCACAAAATCAAAGGAAAACGACTGTCATTTTTTGAATTTTCTTTGTATCATCAGGAAATTCTTTGTCAGCCAAAATGAAACCCTTCCAAAAATGTATAGACCATGCCTGAAAACAAGAAAATCGGCTTCAAAACACGAATTATAGCAAATTTTTTGCTTTTTTTCAGTCGTTCACGTCGCAAAACATCCATCATTTTGCTTTATGCCATTTTTGCGATGGTCACTTGGAAATCCATCCCCGTGTTTGAGCCGCACCTTATTGAAACGAAATATTCTTGTGCCGTGACACGGTTTTTTCTCAACTCGTCAAAAATTTGGGGAAGTTTTCTTTTGTTTGGGATCGTGCCGCTCGGTTTGATCAAGTTTTTGTTTCGTGAGCGGATTTCCGATTATGGATTTCGCTGGGGAAACCTTCGACGCGGACTTGCTTTTTTTGTGATTACGGTTCCACTGATGGTTTGGTTTGCCTATCTGGCCGGTACAAACTCGAATTTTTTAAAAGTTTATCCCTACAATCCTTCCGTACTCGCTAATCCATCTATTTTTCCTATCTATGCGATTTCCTATTGTGCCTACTACTTCGGATGGGAGTTTTTTTTTCGGGGATTTCTTCAAAACGGACTTCGCGGGAACTTCGGAATTGGCAACGCTATTCTTATTCAAACATTGGCATCAACCTTGTTACATATCGGACATCCGACCATTGAAATTTTCGCAAGTATTTTTGCCGGAATCTTTTGGGGGATTGTCGCCTATCGGACACGATCGATTTTGTCCGGTTTTCTCCAACATGCCTCTCTGGGAATCATGCTCGACTGGTTTCTCATCCGGTTTTCCACAGGCACGTGACATGCCCCGGCAAAAACGCCAGGGCACTCTCGTCATCAACAACCGATGTACTCAAACCTGTTAGAAATTTCCGAAGCTGGGCATGAAAAGCCCTGCATCGCAGGGCGTTTGCGCGAGGCCGAAGGCTAGTGCCCATACCGGCTACGGTATACCCTTTTATTGGACTTTCTCAACAGTCATGGTCGAAACAGCCTTGGTCGTGATGTGCATTTTCATTTCCTGTGGTGCATCCTCCTCGACGGGCATGGTCATGTCCATTTTCATGGTCATGTCCATTTCGATTTCGCTCTTGGTTTCAAAAACAAGACCGGTTTTGATGTTGATGCTTGTCGTCGATGCCATATTCATGTCGCCCTTCTCGATATTGAGTTTGGCCGGTCCCATTTCCATTGTATTGCCCTGCATTGTGATCTTTCCATTGATGACGATAACGGCGACATCGTCCTTGACGGACTTGAGCGTGTGATTCAATTCGAAATCCGATTTTCCAAGGAAAGGAAGTGTCATGGACTTGACTTCAGTCCATTGGTCGCCAACGGCTCTCGGTTTTTCGCCAAGAGTGTTTCCAATACCGCCTAACGTATGGGAAAGCATTTCATCGCCCATGCTCTCCTTAAACGATTCGAACATTTCAGTGGGGGCCCCCGGTAGGTTTTTGAACAGCTTGTCCCAAATTTCATCAAACCCCCTAATGTTTTCCGATTTCCCGTCTTTGGTCAGGTCAAATGTGATCTCACTCCCGACCATGGCATTGAACACGGGAGCCAGCATCGGGTCCTGTTTGTCTATGTTCGTACTGTCAAAGACTTTTTCCATACCCATCGCGGTTTGGGTCACCTTGATTTCTGCAATCGTCAATTTCACTGTTTGGGTTCCCTGGGCGTCCGGCTGGGAAACATCCAGGAAAAACTTCATCATCTGTTCCTGTTTCATTGGAAAGCCGTCTTTGGCATCCATATCGTCGGCATCCAAACCCTCGACGCGTGTCAGCGTATCACCGGTTGTCACCTGTGTTTGAACATATTTTCCCGGCTCAAAACGGGGGTTGATCGTATATTTTTCCTGGGCCGTCAACACGGACGAATAACCAATGAGACCGACAAACATCAGGAGCATTAAAAAGTTGCGTGTCATGAATTTTTCCTTAATTTACGTGTTTTAAGTACATCACGGCGGACGCCATTCGTCCGGACATGTAAACGATTGTACCAGAAAAAGTTGCCAAGTGTGGAATCATGTAAAATATATTGGTCGTCGCATAAGAGTTGAAATTGTACCGGCTTGGAAAGTCGTGAAACATATCACCATAGGACGTTGAACAGTGTCTCCGACGGGCAACGTGCCGTTGCATCGCCCAGCGTGCCGCTGGACCGCAATATTCCTCACGTATACACCTTCCTCACATATACGCCATGTTTTCCAAGTGCACAAAACTCAAACGATAATTTTATCGAAAAACACGATTTTTAGAGCGATATTCAAAATTATGGTAACATCACTATTTTTCTTTTGTTTTTTTATCAACACCTTGTTAAAAAACGTCCGGAAAATCCCCATGGGAAGAATTTTTATGGATATTGCAACAAAATATAGTTTCAGGTAACTTGTTTTATAAAAATGTGTTACGAAGGCAAAAGTTCGTTATTGTTTCTCAAAGACGGGGGATCATGCGGAATTTGGAAGGGGGAGAAATGGGGAATGAAAAGCAAATGGCCAATTCCTCATTTCCAAGTATTCCCAAATATTCTTGCCTCTGTGTGAGAAAAAAACGCCTATTTTCCTGCCTACAGTCACTTTTTAACCTAGTTTTTCAAGAAAAAAGCTAGAATTAACAAAATATTGGTATTGTACGACTGCCGTTGTCAGCTCTCCCAATTTTTGGATTGAACTTTACGAAAAGATGTTTACTTCCCGTGATAATTTGACATATCGACCTGCCAGCATTTTGCTTGTCGATGATGACCCGACCGTATTGCGACTCCTTGCCCGACTTTTGGAGCAGGAAGGACACAAAATTCGGACTGCGACCGATGGCAATATGGCCCTTCAGTATATCATGCAGGAATGCCCCGATGTGATCATCACCGATTGGAGAATGCCGGGAATCGATGGTCTGGACCTTTGCCGACGAGTCCGCCAACTTCATAAATGCAAGGTTCTCAAGCATTATTCCTATATTCTCGTGCTTTCCGCCCAATCCGGAAAAGAGAGTCTTTTGGAAGGACTCGACGCCGGAGCCGACGACTTCGTGGAAAAAGGAGGGGGAGACATTTCCAACCTTCGCGTGGAGTTGCTTATTCGCTTGAAGGCGGCACTCCGAACACGAGAAATGGAGCGGGACCTTGAATATGCCGCAAAATACGACGCCTTGACATCACTGCTCAACCGCTGCACTTTTTTCGAGGAAGGTGCCCAACTTTGGACAAAATCGCTCCAGCATGATCAGACACTTTCCGCAGTGATGATGGATTGCGACTTTTTCAAGCGGATTAACGATCAACACGGTCATCAGGCGGGCGACGTCGCCCTGAAAACGCTGGCCCAGATTCTTCAGCGTCACTCGCGGGGATACGACATGATCTGTCGTTACGGAGGCGAAGAGTTTTGTGCCCTGCTCCCCGGATGCGACGAAAAAGTCGCTTTCCATTGGACGGAACGAATCCGCAAACAACTTGAAAATCAGACGTTTTTTCACGAAAACAAGGCTCTAAGATTCACGGCAAGTTTCGGTGTTGCCGAACGTGTTGCCGATGTGACAAACCTTGACCAACTCATGGAACGTGCCGACCAGGCTCTTCTTTTCGCCAAAGAAACCGGTCGCAATCGTTCGGCCTGTTATTCCGAGACCCTTCTGGATCAAGGCAAAAGCAACACCTTTCACGGCATGATGAGCACGATTTTCGAAGGAGCGACCGCTCGTGATGTCATGACGCCGATCGTGCTGACGGTTCCCATCAGTGAATCGGCGGCCAATGTCGCCGACTTCTTCCTCAAGGCAAGAGTCGAATCCCTTGTCGTGGTCGATCAGAATGACGAATTTTTCGGTCTGATTTCCGAAAAAAACTTCCTTTCTCTCGTGGGGGACCAAAAACGTTGGAATGACTCAATCCGTGACATGGTTACGCCAAACGTGGTCACTTACACCCCCGACACTCCACTCAAAGTGATTTACAACTTTCTCTCCCGCGTCTCCATTCGGCGGGTCATGATCATCGACGGGAAAAAACCGATCGGTTTCATCGGCCGCAACCTGCTGTTGCGGTGGCTTCGCAACAGCTGGATCATACAGATGCAAAGTCTCGAAGGAATTGTTCCTCGGGAAAACACGCCGCTTCTGTCGGTCGACGAATTGAATGTTCAATTTCATCAACTCCTGAACGAACTCGAAGGATTGAGTGAAAGACTTGATCAACATGAAAAACGGTCCGAACTTTCTTTTGACACCAGTGAACGGGTTCGTAACGAAGTCATTGCCGGAATTTCCAAGTCTCAAGACATGATGGATCAACTCCTCATGGTGGTCGTCGGATACCACACCGACGGACAACCCAATGGACAACACATCGCCGCAGGGCTGGATGAACAAACCGGTTACACAGACCACGAAATTTTCTCACATGGTCTGTTCTGAGACCGCCAAAGATTCTCTGAATTCTCTGAAAAAACCTGATCTTGCACAAATCGGCGAAAATTGAGAGAATGGCCGATCATTTTGAAAAACCTTCAAGAATTCCGTGCAAAAACAAGGATATCTGATGAACAAAATCGACCGTTATATTCTGCGTCAATTTTTTAAGACGTTGATTCTTTGGTATATTTGTCTGGCGGGGCTTTACATTATTTTCGATCTTTTCACCAACATGGATTCGATCGTTTCCGCGGCCAAGGAAAACGGGAACGTCGTGTTTGCGATTGCCCGATATTACTTCTTCCAGTCGTTTCAGTTTTTTGACATCCTGATTTCCATGCTGATCATGATTTCCGCCATGATCACGCTGGCGACGCTCATTCGACACAATGAACTCGTGCCGATGCTCGCGGCAGGAGTCTCGCAACTCCGAATCATCACCCCCATCATCGGTGCCGCCATTTTGATCACGTTTTTGGCCGTTGCATGTCGGGAACTCCTGCTCCCTCGTTTTTTGAGCGATTTGCTTCAAAATTCAGACCAGGTCGGCCAAAAAACAGGCACCGACATCGAAGGAATCACCGATTTGCAAACGGAAATCCAAATCCTGGGGGAAAAAGCCTATTGGGACGAAAACCGTGTCTCCAAACCGACTTTGTCCTTACCTTTGGCCTTGCGGGAATTCGGCCAAACCCTTCAGGCGGAAAACGCGGTGTATCAACCGGCCAGTGGAACGCATCCGGCAGGGTTTTTGTTGCAAAACGTTTCCAAGCCGAAAGAACTTTTGAAGGGCGCAACATTGAAAATGGACGAAAGACCGGTCATCATCACTCCGAGTGACGGAAGTTTTCTTGCCCCGGACGAATGTTTCGTGGTCACGAACATCACTTTTGATCAACTGGCCGGAGGAGACGCCTGGCGGAAATACGGCTCGACTCTTTCATTGATCCAGGGAGTCCGCAGTCCCAGTCTCGACTTGAGTGACACGGTAAAATCTGTGATCCATTCCCGAATCACGCAACCGTTTCTCGACATGACCCTTCTCTTTTTGGGACTCCCGGTCATTTTGACGAAGTCGGACCGTAACGTTTTTAAGGCCCTTGGAATCAGTGCGTTAATCGTGATTGCGTTTCTTGTCACGCAAATGATGTTCAGGAATATCGGTATCACCTATCAAAATCCTGCTTTCGGGGCATGGGTTCCGCTGATCATTTTCGTGCCGATTGCCACTTATCTTTTTTATGATCTCATAAAATAACCGATTCAAAATAAACGACTTATGGACGTCTCCAAAAAAATCTGCATCATCGGCGGGACCGGGTTTATTGGCACGAAACTGGTAGAAAAGCTCCTTGCCCGGGGGATGTCCGTTCGTCTTTTGAGCCGTTGTGAAAATCCGCCGTCTCCCCCCAAAGGAGCGGAAGTCGATTTTTGGGGTCACCCGAATATTGAGTTTGTCCGGGGGGAAATCAACGACATTGATTCGTTGCGACGCTGTATGGAAGGATGTTCCTACCTGTTCCACCTGGTGGCGTATGCGAAAAATTGGGCCCCGAACAAGTCGATTTACGAAAAAATCAACGTCATCGGCATGAGAAATGTCTTTACGGCCGCGAAAGCGATGGGAATGGAACGAACGGTCTGGACTTCGACCATTGTCACGTTTGGGCCAACCCGCAAAGGGGTCGTCGGCGATGAAACGATGCCCCGAATCACAAACAGGTATTTTACCGAATATGAAGAGACCAAAACGGTTGCGGAGCGGGAGGCCCTGGCGTGGGCGGCAAACGGTTTTCCTCTGGTGATTGTCAATCCGAGTCGGGTTTACGGTCCCGGTCAACTCACCGAAGGCAACGCCCTGACCCGGCTGATTGACGAATATGACCGTGGTAAGGCTCCAATCGTGCTCAACGCCGGGGTGAACGTCGGAAACTATGTTTTGGTCGACGACGTTGCCGAAGGACATATTCTCGCCATGGAAAAGGGGCAAATCGGTCAGCGGTACATTCTCGGCGGGGAAAACGCCTCACTTTATCAGTTCCTGACGATGATTGACACGATCAGCGGCAAAAAACACCTGAAAATCCCGATTTTTCGACCCGGGGCGCTCTTTTTTTCACACTGTCAAAAGAAACGGGCCCGATGGCTTGGGATTTACCCACGGATCACCCCCGGCTGGGTCCGGACGTTCCTTGCCGATTGGGCTTATTCCAGTGAGAAAGCGAAAACCGAACTCGGTTATGATCCGACACCGCTTCGTGAAGGACTCACCCAAACCTATCACTGGCTCCTCAAAATCCGGGAACAAAACCTCTGAGCTGCAGCTTCACCGCCGCAATTTCACCGAAACCACCCCTTCAATTTCCCCCATCATTCAAATTTCCTCATCGTTGAGGATGATGGCGACACTATTTTTGTCGGCATAATCAATCACGTCTTCATGTCCGGTGAACATTGTGCGGTCGGCTTCGACGACGAGAGCTTTTCCTCCTGCTTCGACGATGTTTTTGATGGTCGTCATTCCAAACGTCGGGGGGTCGGACGGTGTATCATCCTGCCGGGGTTTGGCGATTTTGATCACGATAAATCCCCGGCACAACTTTCCTGACCGGAGAATGCACTCATCGGCTCCTTCAAGCGCCTCAATGGCGACAACCGACCGGTCCTTGACGGTGATCGTTTGCCCAACGTCAAGCCGCCCCATCTCTTTGGCGACAGGCCAGCCGAATTCAATGTCTTTCCATTGGGCACGTGTCGGGGAATGTTTCGTTAAAAGTTCTTGTTTCACGGTAAATCCGGAAGTGTTGCTTGTGTCATAAAAGAGAGGAATATTGCGGTCCAGCGGCACGCTGGGCGATGCAACGGCCAGTTGCCCGTCGGAGACTTTCAACGTCCTATGGTGTAATGTTTCACAACTTTCCAAATTGACCAACTATGAACGCGCATAACAAAGGACGTTTAAAAAATGCCTCCCGGCAGGCAAACGCACGGGCGTTTGATCCCGCAGGCGCAAGCGGTTGGAACGTCTGTTGGCCAAATAACCGCCTATACCAGCTCCGGGTATACTCAAGCCGGTACAATCCCAACTCTTATGCGGCGACCAATAGTTCAAAATTTGTGATGGCCTAATTTTATTCGGAATCCCGGGTCGCCGCAAGGGCAATTTTGTTCCCTGAAGTCAGTGGGATGAAATCGGCAGAATGACCGCGTTATGAAAAAAACAGAAGGACGGCAACCAAAATGCCGGCGAGAAACACCGCGGTGAAAACGGACGCTCCGAAAAGACACCAGAACCAGAACGGAACCTGCTTGTACCACGGGGGAAGCGGTTGCCGGGACTTCGTGACAGGTTTTTCCGGGGGAATCTCCTGCAGTTTCGGCTTGTCCTGGGATTTCGGCACAAATTGCGAGGTCTTAGAATTTGTTCCGACCACAATTTCGTCCGGGGAACGTCCGATTTCGTGGAGAGCGAAAAGCAGGGGGTCCTTTTCCGCCGGCTCGATACGTGCCGACGTCAGAATTTCCTCGTCCTCATTGGTCGATTTGGCCGTCTTGGCCGTCAACTTGGTCGTCAGTTTGGTTGTCAATGGTGACATCATGGCTGAGCTTCCCCCCGGGGGACGCATCATGCCGGACGACGTGGAGGAGCTTCCGCCCCCCTGGAGACGAATGGCCGATTCATTGCCGAGACCAATGGAACTCTCCGCGGAATCATCCCCCAGTTCGAGCGACCAATGTCCCTGTTGAAGGAGCTTTTTGAAACGATCCGCCTGAGAGGCAATCGGAACGGCACCCAATGTTTGCGGTGTTGCCCGAAGCGTTTCGAGTGGTGGAAACGTGTTTTCTTCCGCGAAACCATGCATGATCAGCCAGTTTTGCATGTCGGCGACCACTTCGAGTGCCGATTGTTGCCGGTCGTCCGGTTTTTTCGACATCATTTTCCGGCAAAGCTGCACGAGATCGTCGGGAACATCCGGCCGAATCTTGAAAATCGATTCCGGCTCCGACCGCTGATGGGCGAGAAGTTTTTGAGCAACGGTTCCTTCGGGAAACGGGGCGTGTCCTGTCAAACAGAAATACAGAACTCCGCCGAGACCGTAAATATCGGCTCGGGCATCAATCTGGTGACTGTCAATCCCTTGTTCCGGGGCGAGATAATCGGCGGTTCCCAAAACACGGTCTTCCTGAACGGCGGTCAGTCGTCCCTCGAACATGTTTTCGTCGAGCAAGGCAAGTCCAAGGTCCAAAACCTTGACAAGTCCCGTTTTGCTGACGAGAAGGTTTCCCGGCTTGACGTCACGATGAATCACCCCGACCTGATGGGCGTATTCCAGGGCAAGGGCCGCTTGCCGGATGTAATCGGCCGCCGTTTCGTAGACGAAGGCTCCGTCGGTCTCAACAACATTCTGCAAATTCCGACCGTCGAAATACTCCATGACGATATAGTGAACGTCCCCCTCCTGGTCAATGTCGTAGGCGCGAACAATGTTCGGATGATCCAGCGAGGCAATCGCCTGGGCTTCGCGGACAAAACGATCAAGATAGGCCGATTTTTCCAGCTTTTTTTTCGGAAGCACCTTGATCGCGACCTGACGGTGCATCATTGTGTGCTCGGCCAGATAGACCGTGCTCATTCCCCCGGCGCCCAAATGAGAAAGAATTTTATATTGCCGGAGAAAGAATCCCTTGTATCGTTTCTTGAACAACTGTCGCATGTGCCAACGGGTGATCAGTCCTTTGGCGACGAGTGCCCCGCCGACGGCTTCCGGATCGGTCCATTTTTCTTCTCCCAGCTCCTTTTTGATCTGGACAAGGGCCTCGGCCAGTCGTGTTTCCCCGACAAGCTCACTGCGACGAAGATAATCCAGAAAAACCGGAACCGAAAGCGTGGACATGCAATGAAATGGAGATAGGGAATGAGGAGTTAGGAATTGGGAATGGGGAATTAAGAGTGGTCCGACCACTCGCCACTTCCCTTTCACCATTTTATCATAATCAAACAGAAAAAGCATCCCAATAATCAGAGGAAAATCATGATAATCAGAGAAAATCATAAATTTTGCCGCCGATACTTCCGCCGGGACTCTCACCGGGAGAGATTTTGCGATAAACTGAGTGGCTGGTGTCTAGTCACTAATCACTAGCCACTCGCCACTAGACATGGAAGAGCAATTCATTCAAAAACTCAGAAATTCTCAAAAACCTCATCCCGGCGTGGTCCTGGGGATCGGGGATGATGCCGCCGTTCTGGACACGGGGAACAGGAACCTTGTCGTCACGACCGATTTATTGACGGAAGGGGTCGATTTTCTGCTTGGCCAGGTGCCGAATGAGTGGATCGGACGAAAGGCAATCGCGGTCAATTTGAGCGACCTGGCGGCGATGGCGGCCAAGCCTCTCGGGGTTGTGGTGGCGGTGGCGATTCCCAGGAAAAATGCTGCGGAATTGGCCGAGGAATTTTATGCCGGAATGATGCCGCTCCTTGAAAAATACGACGTGCCTCTGGTCGGGGGAGACACCAACACCTGGGACGGAGAACTTGTCATCTCCGTGACAGCCATGGGGACCGTGACGGAACACGGCTCGTTCACGCGACAAGGGGCAAAACCGGGAGACAGGATTCTGGTCACCGGAGAATTCGGCGGAAGCATCCGGCACCACCAGTTTCATTTTGAACCGAGAATCAACGAAGCTCTTTATCTTAACAAGCATCAAACGATCCATGCGGCCATTGATGTCAGCGACGGACTTTCACTTGACCTGGACCGACTTGCCAAGGCCAGTTGCTGCGGGGCAATCATTGACCGACACAAAATCCCCATAAGGCCGGACGCCGCAAAACCGGATGTCACAAAGCCGGATACCACAAAACAGGCAGACCGGCTTTCCCCGCTCGAACACGCCTTGTTTGACGGTGAAGATTTTGAGTTGATTTTGGCCGTTCCTCCGGACGAGGCGGAACATTTACTGAAACAGCAACCTTTGACAACGCCCCTGACCGACATTGGTGAATTCGTCCCCCTGTCCGGACAATGGCTTCGGTCGGAAAACGGAACGACAGAAAAAATCACGCCGAAAGGTTATCTGCATTAGACTGTGTTTAAAAATATAAAATTGGTATATACAACAACAATATGGAAAAAACACAATGAATAGCAAAACAGAACTGGCGGCAAACTTTTATATGCAGGTACCGAAAGAATACAACTGTGCCCAGACAGTTGCAAAGGCGTTCGGACGTGATGACCTGCTTGAGACACTCAAATCGTGCGGAGGCGGAAGAGCCCCCAACGGTTTATGCGGGGCGTTGCATTCCGCTCTTCTTTTGGTGCCTGAAGGTGAACAGGAGACGGTGAAACAACGTTTTTTTGAAGAGGTCGGCGAGATCCACTGCAAACCGATTCGCAAGGCAGGCCAAACAAAATGCGTCGACTGTGTTCGCACTGCCGCCGGATTGTTGGAACAGTACAAATTGTGATTTTATTTGTTATGTGCGTTGTTGGGTTGGGCGATTTGGAAAGTTGTGAAACTTTGCGCCATAGGATGTTTAAAAGTGTCTCCGACGGGCAACTTGCAGTTGCATCGCCCAGCGTGCCGCTGGACCGCAGTATTTCTCGCGAGTTTTATGTCTGAGCCGATATTGATGGTCATTTGGCCAACAAAGTTCAAGCTGGTTTCAGTATAAATGTCGTGAATGCGTGATCAGATTCCCCCTTCGACGACGAAAGAGACCGGGATGCGGATGCTTTCCAGTCCCGGGAGGTCGGTTTTGAGCATGATCTCTCCGTATTGTTCCGGATCAGGACCGAGAAACGTTCCGAGATAGGCATCATGAGGAATTTCCACGGTCAATGGAACCAGACGCGAGGACCCTTCACCGAGAATTTCGCCCAGGGACGCTTTAATCCAGTCTGGTTTGATCGATTCAATCTCAAAATGCACCGGAGTTGTTCCTTGTTGGGCAAATTTGATCGTCAATGTTTTTTGGATCGGTATTCCGCGGGAAGTCCGTCCCATGGCAAGAATTCCCTGCTCTTTGCTGTAGTCCGAGCTGATGAATTGCAGGTTGCCGATCATTTGGCCTTCCAAATTGATCTTGAAATGAGGGTCGGCTGTCGAATTGGAGACCAACTCGAACGTTTCACGAAAATGTCCGAACGGCAAACCCGGCTCAACGGTCACTTTTCCATCATAAACCGCTTTGGCCCCTTTAAAAAATCTGTTTTCTCGCTCACTTTCCGTCAGTTCCGACTTGGTGAACTCCATTTTGAAGTGTTCCTGATCGTTCCACTTGGCTCCCTTGATTTCAAGTGGCATTGGTTCAAAACCATACAGCCGAAATGTTCTCGAATTCGGCGTTCCTGCCATGACTCCTTGCATCAGGATCGGCTGCGGACTCACAACAATCGGGGCGGAGTAAACGCCGGCAATATTGAGGATAAACTCCGGAGTCGCCGGATCGTTCGTCAAAAAAGACGCTCCCTGGCGGTACATTCCCCCGAAACTTTGACGATTGTCCCAACTGAGGGTGATTTTTCCCTGTTCCCCGGGTGCCAACTGGGAAGAAGAAATGGCGACACTCGTGCAGGAACATGATTTATGGGCAAGTTTCAACGTCAACGGGCTTTTTCCCTCGTTTTTTACGATGAAATCATGTTTTCCTCCCTGGTCACGCTGGAGAATCCCAAAATCGAACGTTTTTTCCTCGACGACAACCTTGGGACTGTCCGCTTTCGGTTCGGAAACAGGACGAGGCGTGTTTTCTGCAAGTTTTGCCAAAGACTCCGATTCAATGGACCATTCCGGGGCAGTCCCCATTTGATAACCGAACATCGTACCTAAAACCACGCCAAAAATCATTGCCACAAAAATGAGGAGTGTCAATCGCATTGTCGTTAACCTTCTGAAACAACCTTCTGAGATATGAAAAACAACAATCAGGAATAAAGAATCAGAGCATAATCAAGCATAATCAAGTCAGACGAAAACGTCAACGATGGCTGCAAAGGGCCGTAACAATTCCTGAAATGGTGGCCTCTTCCGCTTCAATATCGGGAACGAACCCTAATTGTTTTAATGTTGCCGTCGTGATCGGGCTGATGCTGACAAGTCGCGTTTTCCGCAAATGTTCACCAAAAAGCCTGACAAGGGAAGCAGCGATGGCCGAACTGGTGACCGTTGTCCAATGAATGTCCCCGGTTTTCAATGACAGGAGAATTTTCCCGTCGGGTTCCAAAACGTCACGACTTTCATACACCGCAATTTGTCGGACATTTCCCCCCAATTCCGCGAGTTTGTCCGGCAAAAAACTTCGTCCCCGACTCCCGCGAATCACCAAAAAACGCTTTCCGGCGATCGTTTCAAGCAGCAACCGTTCCACGATTCCTTCGGCGTTGAAATTTTTTTCCGGAACGACAACATTTTTCACCCCGTAATGTTCCACAATTTTTGCCGTTTCCGGACCGGTTGCGACAACACGACCGGTATAACCTGCAAAATTACAACAATCAGAATTGTAACGATCAAAGAAAAAACGAACGGCATTTTCGCTGACGAAAATTAACCATTCGAAATCATCCCAATGACCGACGACGTCAAAATCATTCACCGTGTTTGGAGAACAGATTTCAATCACCGGATGAAGAAAAACTGTCGCTCCAAGTGATTCCAGCAGAATTCGCAAAGATTCTGACTGTTCCCGAGGTCGAGTGACAAGAACGGTGGTCCCGTGAAGTGGCTGCGTCATTGAATTGATTATATTGCCTTGTGTTATAAAAATCCAGCGTCTTTTTCAAGTTTTTTGATTCCGAATGCCGCAGATTCTTTATTTTCCAACCAATGGGTCTAAAACCCTCGCCTTCAGGCGAAACCTTTAGGTTTTTGTTTTCATTTGCTATACTGTAGGCTATGGAAGATTATCGCAAAAATTCACATAGTCGTT
>Ga0123353_10008038_pt1 | contig 14354 bp, 11 predicted proteins | sample TergutLab28metaG_3_FD_92763 | JGI IMG/M metagenome (GOLD analysis project Ga0123353, IMG submission 92763) | Labiotermes labralis P3 segment gut microbial communities from Petit-Saut dam, French Guiana - Lab288 P3 | ecosystem: Host-associated > Arthropoda: Insects > Digestive system > Gut ... | reverse complement strand
TATCCGTACGGAAAAGACCCGCGCGACGCGAATATAAGAATCGCGCCGACGTTCCCAAGCGTCGCAGAGCTTGAACAGGCTGCGGACGCGCTGTGTGTATGCGTGAAGTTAGCTTATTTGGAAAAATTAATAAATTAAAAATAAAACCAGACCGGACGACACCATTGACCCGCCTTTTGTTACTTATATTTGGTATACCTGTTTTTTTATTGTTTATATTAAAAATTCAGGTATTGCCAAAACGGTATGTTTGGTGGTATACTGGGTGGTGTAATAAAATTATACTATAGATTAAATGTGAAAACGCTCCTCTTGGATATTTTCGCGGAAGGGGATTATTTATGAAATATAAAAATTTGATACAGCCGGCCGGCAGGTCCGGACTGTTCCGGCGTGCCCGCTGGCTGCCGGCATTCGCCGCGCTGCTGCTGACCCTGGCATTGGTTCTGTCCGCCGCCGGCTGCAACGATATTTCCAGCGGATCCTCCATCCCTTCCCGGCCGGATCCATCCCAATCCGGCAGCGGCCCGGTTTCCACCCGACCGGATGAGACCGGCGGCAGCTCCGCGTCCACAAAATCCGGCGGCTCCTCGGCCGACCCGTCGGCCGATTCATCCGATACCACTGCCGATGAAACCGACGCCACTTCGGATGAATCTGCCGGTACCGCCGATCCGACGGCGGTCAGCGGCGAAGGATCTCAGACAGCTGTCTCGGCGGCCTCGGCTCCGCCGCCGGCTTCTACCACCAAACCCCCGGTGGTTGCCACCACCACTAAGGCGCCGACTTCACCGCCTGCCACCACCACAAAACCACCGCCGCCCCCGGCCACTACAAAGCCGCCTGCGCCCACCACACCGCCGCCCACACAGCCCCCCGCGCCCGCTGTCAACCGGACTCAGGTATTGGTGCCGACCAACCCGGGGATCCTGACCGAGAGCAACGCCTCCTGTGTGCTTGATATGTCCAACGCCTCCGAAGGATATGTCATGATCACCTACACCGGTTCCCGCGCGAAAGTGGCGATCCAGATCACCAAAGCCGGCAGCGATCCCTATACCTATTACAGTACGCCAAATAAGATAGAAACCATCCCGCTGACACAGGGAAGCGGCTCCTATAAGGTATCCATATTGGAAAATGTCACCGGCAACACCTATTCCAATGTGCTGACCACCAACATATCGGCGAATATCGGCAACGCCCTGCGGCCTTTCCTCTACCCCAGCCAGTATGTCAATTTCAATGCCTCCACCCAGGCGGTCAGAAAAGGGACCGAGCTGGCCGCCGGCAACGCCAGCGATCTGAAGATTCTGGAAAACATCTACAACTTCATCACCGGCAATATCACCTATGATTATAACAAAGCCGCTTCGGTCCAGTCGGGATATCTCCCGAACCCGGACAACACCCTCAGTACCAAAACGGGCATTTGCTTCGATTACGCGGTGCTGATGTGTACCATGCTCCGCACCCAAGGCATCCCCGCCCGGTTGGAGATCGGCTATGTCGGCGGCGCCACCTACCACGCCTGGCTCAGCGTCTATACCGCCGAAAAGGGCTGGATCAACAGCATGATCCAGTTCAACAGCGCCGATTGGCTGCGGATGGATCCCACCTATGCCGCCGGCGACAAGAGCGCCAGTATGGCCAGCTATATCGGGAATAACGCCAATTATAAGATTAAGTACATGTATTAGTGATTAGTGGACAGTGATTAGTGATTAGAAATTACATAAACAAACAGAATTCCCGGTCGAAACCGGGAATTTTTTCGTATGCTCGCCGTCTGTCACGCAAATATCCGCTTGTCCGCCCCGGTGCGTTTGAGTGCCGTATACAGGACCAGCCCACCTATGGTGCACATCGCGAACTGGGTCAGGGCTACCTCGCCGATCCAGCCCCACAGCGGCCCTCCAAAGGCAAAATACAGCTCGGGGCCGATCACAAACGCATTGACCGCTACCGGCGGCAGCGTCGCGATGACCGGCAGACTGAGGATAAACCGCCAGCCGTGCGGTTCGGTGGTCAGCCGCCAATTCCGCAGCCGCCATGTCAGCACCGCAGCAACCAGCGTCGCCAGCGTCCCCACCAACAGATCCCAGGGGCCAAGCGGGTTGGTGTGGGTAAAAAGCCCGTACAGATTGCTGAGAAAGCACCCCACCGCCAGCCCGGGGATGGCCGAAGCCGGCGCAAAAACCGGCAGGATGGTCAACGCTTCGGCCAGCCGGAACTGGACCGGCCCGAAGCTGACATTGGCAAGGACAATGCAGAGGGTTGTGTACATAGCGGCGATCAGCGCCGCCTCCGCCAGCCGGCGGGGTGGATAGTTGTTTTTCATGATTTTTTCTCCCGTAGTTTTGATTTAGCGGGTTTTTCCGCAGAAAAGTTCTTCCGCAGAAAACCCGCCGGTCAGGATGGTTTCGAACTGACCATAGACTCACCCATACACAAGAAATTATTACCGTTTTGCGAAACGGTAATAATTTTTGTTCTGCGCTGTAACACAATGACAGCGAGAACGGCAGATACATACAGATGAGCGCCGATATGATAGCATACCGGCACCCGTTTTGTCAAATGGATATTTTCGTTCCCGCTGTCCATGCGTTAAAACGCAGACAAACGCCGCCATATCAATTAATCTGCATAACTCATTTATAGCGGCGTTTGTGCATAGGTGAGTCCACTAACCAACACATTTCAAAACGCCTGCGGGCGTTTTTACTTCGTTTTAACACAATCAAGCAAACCAATCAGACGCTATTACCGTTCCCGCATTCTGTGCGTTAAAGCGAAGACAAACGCCGCCATATCAACTAATTCCCATAACATTATTTATAGCGGCGTTTGTGAATGGGTGAGTCTATAGCATCCTTGTCTCATTAATAACCAATTCAAACTTCTTGCCCAAAAATTCCGCCGCGCACCGGCAGAGCTGCATCCGGCCGAGGAAAATCTCAAAATAATCCATCACCGCGCAGATTTCGGTGTCGATCTGGATGGCCAGCGACAGGATCTCCTCCCGTACCGTCAGCTCGGCGGCGACGGCGGCGTAGTTGACCCGGTCGTGGATGTCGAATTCCTCCTGGTCCTTCTCCCGGACCCGGGAACGGCGCACATCGCTCTTGTCGGCGAGGATCACCGCGGCGGTGACCGGCGTGACCGCCGCCGCGGCCTGCTCGTCGTGGTTGCCGATGGCGGCGGCCACCGCCGCCGTCTCCTCCGGCGGCATCCCCAGCCGGTTCAGGATTTCGGCGGCCAGCAGCGCGCCGGAGATGGCGTGGCTGACCCGGTTGATCCCGTTGCCGATATCGTGGAGGAACCCGGCGATCCGGGCCAGCTCACAGTCCCGCTCGGGGTACCCCAGCGTCTTCAGCAGCCCGGCGGCGGTTTCGGCGGTCCGTTCGGCATGGGGTGTCCCGTGCTCGGTATAATTCATCACACCCAGCGCCGCGTCGCTGGCGGCGATCCAGGCCTGCACCGTCCGGTCACGGCGGATATCGCCGAGTGTCAATATGTTATCTATCATACATTCACCTTTGTTTAATCAAAATTTTCCATTTAATACTACCACAAAATCGTGGTTTTTGCATTATGTTATTTTAAAAATTGTAAAATTCTTTCGATTGCTGTATAATTGGCAGTATATTTTATAGGGAGCGCGACAAGATGACCTACACTATCCGCCAGGCCGCCCCATCTGACATCCGCCCCGCTCTGGATCTCGCCATGCGGGTGTTTATGGAATTTGAGGCGCCGGTTTACGGACCCGAAGCGCCCGGAAATTTCATGCGGGATGTGGTGACCAATGAGCCATTCATCAAAAACTGCGCCCGGGGGACATGTCTGCTGTTCGTGGCGTTAGACTGCAGCCGGATCGTCGGCGTCATCGGCGAACGGCACAGCGGGGAGGACGGGCATATCTGTATCCTGTTCGTCGACCGCGCCTGTCATCGTCAGGGTATCGCCGCCGCGCTGACCGAACGAATGGTCTGTGCGCTGAAACTGCGGGGACATGATACTGTCACCGTCAATTCCTCCCCCTATGCCCTGCCCTTCTACCGGTGTTTCGGATTTACCGAGACCGGTCCGGAGCAAAAATTGGACGGATTTATCTTCACCCCGATGACGTATACGCCGGGCGAGATCTGGGATGTCTATGACCGGGACCGCAACAAAACCGGCCGGTATACCGAACGCGGCCGGCCGATGGCGACGGGGGATTACCATATCGTAGTGCATGTCTGGAAGCGCAATAAAAGGGGCGAATGGCTGATCGACAAGCGTACACCGCGCCGTCAAAATGACCGCTGGGGCGGACTGTGGGAAACCACCGGCGGCTCGGCGCTGGCTGGTGATGACAGCCTGGCCGCCGCGCTGCGGGAAACCAAAGAAGAACTTGGAATCACATTAAAACCGCGCAAGGGGCTGCTGTTCCGCTCGGACGCCCGGGAAATTGAGGGGCATACCTGGTTCCAGGACGCGTGGGTGTTCGCTTGCGACGGCCCCGCCGAAGCAGTCACCTTCCAGCCGGGCGAAACCTGCGACGCCATGTGGGTGAGCTCCGCAAAGCTCCGGGAGATGATGGCGGCGGGGGAATTGCTCGGGTATGATGTGTATCCCTATTTTGACGAATTGCTGGAGGCGTATCCGTGAGTTTTGATTTTACGCCATACAATCGTATCATGCTGGTCGGCAGCGGCGGCAGCGGCAAGAGCTGGCTGTCCAAGCGGATCGCCGGGCTGACCGGCTATCCGTTATTCCACCTCGATAAAGAACACTGGCAGCCGGGCTGGGTCATGCCGCCCCGGGAGGAGAAAATCGCCAGACAGCGGGAACTGATGCGGGGCGAGCGGTGGATTATCGACGGCAACTACAGCAGCACAATGGAGCCGCGGTTCGCCGCCGCCGATCTGGTGATTTTTCTGGATATCAGCCGGTTTGTCTGCCTCATCTCGGCGGCAGGGCGCACCGGCAAAACGCGTTCCGACCTGCCGGAGTATCTGGAGGAACCGAAAATTTTCAGCAGGGAATTTTGGGGATTTTGCAGATGGATCTGGTCCTATCCCAAAACCGGGCGGAAAACCGTGATGGAGCTGCGCGCAAAATATCCCGAAAAGGCGTTTTTACATATCAAAAGCCGGCGGCAGGTCAAGAAAATGATGAAGGAGCAATCCATATGAAATTACTGCTCATTGACGGCTCCAATCTGCTGTGCCAGATGTTTTTCGGGATGCCGGCGCGGATCACCGGCAGCCACGGCCGGGCGATCCACGGCACGCTGGGCTTTGTCGGCACGCTGATCCGGATGATCCGGATGACCGCGCCCACCCATATCGCCGTGCTGTTCGACGGCGAGCACGACAATCCCCGGTCCGCGCTGTCGGCGGAATACAAAGCCAACCGCACCGGCTATGCCGATACCCCCGACGCGGAAAACCCCTTCACACAGCTCCCGGATATTTATGCGGCGCTGGATTTTATGGATATTCCCCATACGGAAATTGACGTCGTGGAAGGCGACGATGTGATCGCGGCCTACGCGCTGACATATGGCGGCGGCATAGAGATCGTGATAGCATCCCTTGACAGCGACTTTTTTCAGCTGATCACCGGCAATGTGACCGTCCTGCGCTACCGCGGGGATAAGACCGTCATCTGCGACAGCGGCTGGATTCAGGAAAAATACGGGATCCCGCCAACCCTTTACGCGGATCTCAAGTCGCTGACCGGCGACGCCTCGGACAATATCCGGGGCGCGGAGGGGATCGGCCCGAAAACCGCGGCGGCGCTGCTCCGCCAGTTCGGCAGTCTGCAGGCGGTGCTCGAAAAAGCGGATGACATCACCAAACCAGCCATCCGCGAATCGGTCCGGCGCAACACCGCACGCCTGCAGAACAATTACCGCCTGATCAAATTGGATGACCGGGCGGCAATGCCATTCTCATTAGACGCGCTGCGCTACACCTACAGCGGCGTCACCACAAATGAGGTGTTGAAGGGGATAGGGGTCAGGGAATAGTGGATAGTGATTAGTTATTAGTTATTAGAAATATCGCACTAACGAGATCACTTTGCCGAGAATCAATACTTCGTCCACTATGATTGGCTCGAAGGCGTCGTTTTCTGGCTGGAGGCGGAAATGTGCGTTTTCTTTGTAAAACCGCTTGACCGTCGCCTCATCCCCCACCAATGCCACCACGATATCCCCGTTGTCGGCGTAGTCGCACTGGCGCACGATCACCACGTCGTTGTCCAAGATCCCGGCGTTGATCATTGATGTGCCGGTCACCCGGAGGGCGAACAGCTCCTTGGTATCGTAGCTGCCGGAATAGGGCACATAATCCTCCACCTGCTCCACGGCGAGGATCGGCTGGCCGGCGGTGACCCGGCCGATCAGCGGCACCTTGCCGGGAACTGACACCGCCTGGGGGCGGGAACCCACCACCTTGATCGCGCGGTTCAGCCCGCTCTGGCGGGAGATATACCCCTCGTCCTCCAGCATCCGCAGGTAGGCGTGGGCGGTGGAGGTGGATTTGATGCCCGCGGCGGCGCAGATCTCCCGCACCGACGGCGGCAGCCCGTCCTGCGCCCGCTCCCGCAGATAATCCAGAACTAACTGTTGTTTTTTGGTCAATGCCATCGTATAATACCGTCCTTTCACAGCGTTTTTCGGTGGACACCGGCGTCCACACATATGTTCTTGACGGTAGTATAACACAGTTTGGTTTAAAATGCAAACATTTGTTTGAAAAATTTAAAAATATTTTTTTGAGGACATCAAATACGCTCCCCCGCTTGCACTCTTTCACTCTTGCAAAATCCCCGCCACCAGTATATACTATCACAAACACATACAGGAGGTCCCCAGCATGGACAATCCAATCCCAAACTCCTCACTTCCTCACTTCTCACTTCTCACTCCTCACTCCTCACTCCTCACCGACTTCTACGAGCTGACCATGACCAACGGGTTTTTGCGCGAGGGGCGCGGCGATACCGTCGTCTGCTTTGATATGTTTTTCCGGCGGGTGCCGGATGGCGGCGGCATGGCCATTATGGCCGGGGTGGAGCAGCTGATCGCCTATCTGCAAAATCTGCGTTTTTCGGCGGAGGACATCGCTTTCCTGCGGGAGAAGCGGCTGTTTGCCGAGGACTTTCTGGCTTATCTCTCCGATTTCCGGTTCACCTGCGACGTCTGGGCTATCCCGGAAGGGACGCCGGTTTTTCCCCATGAGCCGGTGGTCACCGTCCGCGGGCCGGTGATCCAGGCGCAGTTTATTGAGACGATGGTGCTGCTGTCGATCAATCACCAGTCGCTGATCGCCACCAAAGCCAACCGGATGGTCCGCGCGGCAGACGGGCGGGACATAATCGAATTCGGCGCCCGGCGGGCGCAGGGATATGACGGCGCACTCTACGGCGCCCGGGCCGCGTATATCGGCGGGGTGGCCGGCAGCTCCTGCACGCTGGCCGCCCGGGAATTCGGCATTCCGGTGATGGGGACGATGGCCCACAGCTGGGTGCAGCTGTTCGACAGCGAATACGCGGCCTTTGCCGCCTATGCCCGGCAGTATCCCGACAGCTGCACCCTGTTGGTGGACACCTACAACACCCTATCCTCCGGCGTCCCCAACGCCATCCGGGTGTTCAACGAGGTGGTGGTCCCCGCCGGGTTCCGTCCCGCCGGGATCCGCATTGATTCCGGCGATATCACCTATCTGAGCCTGCGGGCGCGCAGGCAGTTGGATGCGGCGGGGTTCCCCGACTGCCCGATTATCGCCTCCAACTCGTTAGACGAATACATCATCCGGGACATGATCAGCCAGAAGGCGGCGGTGGACAGCTTCGGGGTCGGCGAACGGCTGATCACGGCGGCCTCCGACCCGGTTTTCGGCGGGGTCTATAAGCTGGCCGCCGTCGAAGCCGACGGGGTGATGGTCCCCCGGATCAAGATCAGCGAAAACGTGGCCAAGATCACCAATCCCTGCTTCAAAAAGCCCTGGCGGCTGTTCGACCGGGACACCGGCAAGGCTATCGCCGACGTCATCACCCTCCATGACGAGGTCATCGACGACAGCGCCCCCTATGTGATCTTTGACCCCGATCACATCTGGAAGCGCAAAACGGTGGAGAATTTCACCGCCGTACCGCTGCAAAAGCAGCTCTTCGACCGCGGAACATGCGTCTATCCCCCGCCGCCGCTGAGCGAGATCCGGGATTATTGCGCGCGGCAGGTGGGAACCATGTGGGACGAGGTACTGCGGTTCGAGAATCCCCATAAATATTATGTGGACCTGTCTCAGAAGCTGTGGGACGAAAAGCAGCGGCTGCTGTCGGGTAATTATAAATAAAATCTAATTTTTCCTTTTCGTAATCATACCATTCCCGCGGCGTAATGTCATGGGATACGCGCCATAAGAGCGATCCTTTCGGATCATAGCCGCTGTAAACGATTTCCGAAGCAAACCATATATTGCTGCACTCCGGAGGGGTGGGCAACTGCCTTATCTTTTTTATCGAAACAATGATAAACCCCTCTTCGGTTTCCACTATCCGCTCCGCCTCGCCCGCGTCAAAATCGACCGAAAGCCTGATATCTGAATCATTATAGAAACGGAGCGTATTCTCTACCTGCAGTACCTGCCCCCATGAGCTGCTGCCGACGATGTGCGCCGCGTCCAGCTTATCCGCTATCGGTTGGGTGAATACCGCATGGCCCTCGTAGTCGAGCTTATAATAATTGCCCCACATATCTAACAGATATATCGCGTCATCCGCCGCAAGAAGGGAATCGGTCGACAAATATTTATCGGCCTGCTTATGCCATATGATTTCTAACGCATCATCCATCAACGCGATAACACTGACGGCGTATCCGTCGGGAGACGCGGCAAAGGTTCCATCCCGGGACTGGGTATTTATCACCGTGACCAAACCTCTTCCGCTGATATATTGCGCATCGTAAACACTGTCAAAATCAGCGCCGCCGTATATGGCCTTGTTCAGTAATTCGCCTTCGGGCGAAAATAAAAACAAATAGATATCCTCCTGCCCGCCCTCCGGCGGGTTGGTATACCGACCCGCATATCCGACGGTTACGATATTCCCCGAATCGGTCTGAAAAATATACCTGACGACCGGATCGGTGTAGTTTTCATAGGCATATTGCCAGAGAAGCTCGCCGTCTTTATCGCATTTCGCCAGCACCGTATCGGTTATCATCCAGGTGCCGTCCGGCTTGCTAAAATTAGAAACATCATAGCTGAACATAAACGAACCGTCCGCGAGGGGTTCAATCTGGATATGGGAATACAAATTACCGTAAAAAAACGGATATTTTTTTCTCCAGAGCAGCTTCCCGTCGCTGCTGTATTTTTCAATCGCCTGATTCGCCCGGAGATAGCCGTCCGGCAGCACCGCCGCATACCGCAGCAGCTGTTCGGTCAACACGCTGCCGCTAACCATATCCTGTGTAATCGGTATCTTTTCTGCCGGATCGGATACAGGGCTATCGCCGCATGAAACCAAAAACAGGCAGATCAAAGCCCCCGCCATAACAAGTATCTTCTTCACCGCAATAACCTCCCATATATTTTTATAGAACAACAATACACTATCACAGTAGTTTGGATTTGTCAATACATTTAAATCGCCAACAAAAAAAGGACGGGCACCGTCGCACACAAAGCGACAAGTACCCGCCCTTTTCATTAGTTACCTTAATTTGCAATTTGCAATTTGCAATTTACAATTTGCCATTACCGAAGTCTCACATTCATCGGCACATACATCATATCGTCCCCCCGGCAGATCTGGATGGTCAGGTTGCCGTTGCGGGTCCGCAGCTCGTCGATCATCGCCTTTTCGTTGGCGTCCCTGTTCAATGTGACGTCATAGATCAGCTCATAAAACGACCCCAGCTCGATGGTGCCTACCCGCACCAAGTCGGCGCGGCTGGTATATTCCTTGAGCACCTCATCGAAGGAGGATTCCCAATTCAGGTTTTCCGGCACCTGGATCCGGACGCGGCAACGGGCGCGGTTGCGTCCGTGCAGCTTTTTGACCGCCCAGACCACCACGGTATACAGCACAAACAGCAGCGTTATCCCGGTGGCGAACAGCATCATCTTCAACCCGGCCGCCATACCGATCGCCAGCGAAAAGAGCACCGGGACCAGGTCGCCGGGATCCATCTGGACGCTCCTAAATCGGACCAGCGCGAACAGGCCGCTGAAGGTGAAGACCCGCAAGATCTTATCCGCGACAAGCAGCACCAAAATATTACAGACAACCGGAAGGATGGCGATGGTCATCATAAAATTCAGCGAAACCGCTTCATCCCGCCGGGTGAAATAGTGGACAACAGCGATAATACCGCCCAATATAAAGGTGAGCACCGCTGTGATCATCATCACATAAAACAGATTTTCAGTAGCGGTGGACTGGGCGCCGAATTTGGGGGACGGATCGACGGAGAATAGCTCTTCCAGAATTTTAAAGAACATTGGGGGACATCCTTCCTTCTTATGTTTAGGGTATAGGGATCAGGGAATAGGCGTGAGGAATTAGGAGTTAGAAATACTTATTTGTGTATGTATTTATCCGGCGGCAATGGCGACGGCTTTATCGGGGATGAATTCGCCGTATCCGGGCTGGGCGTGCAGCGCCCGGCGGTATTCGCTGCCGATTTTGGAATAGGGGGTGATCCGCAGATCCAGTTCGGACAGAATCCGGGTCAGCCAGACCGGCATCGCGTGGGCGACCTTAATTTCCATGATGCCCCTGTCCGGTGGCAGAAACAGGGTACCGCGGGAACCGGATTCAAAATCCAGCCGGGTCCGCCGGGCCCGCAGGTTGGAATCGAAGGTGATCCGCAGCTCGGACGCGGGATCATAATAGGCCGCCCGGTCATAACAGATCATCACCTTGGGATAGGCGGGGCGGATATCGAGAATCCGGGCGATTTCGGCATATATCTGCCGGTCATTCGGCTGATACGGACTGTCCGCCGCAAGGCCCTCCCGGGCGGTAAGATAGCCGGGTATCTGACGGGACCGGATAAAGGCTTCGGCCTCCTCCATCGTCACCGCCACCCGGCGTTTGTTGCCCAGCTCGTCGCATTTTTTCTTGATTTCAAAATAGATCGGCGAAAAACTGCCGGGGTCCCCGTAACAGCGGAGCCGCAGCTTTTCCTTATACCGCGGTTTCCGCAGCGAGTTGCGGATAAACCAGTCGTCGTCGGTATCGAGATAGAGGTTGTTGACCGTATACCGGGCGTCCGCGTCGCCGAAACGGTCGGCCACCAACCGGGATTCTAACCGTCCCAGCACCCGTTGAAATACCGCCGTGTCCAACAGATATTTTTTCTCATACCGGTTGAATATCTGCAATATTTCGGTTTTTTGTTCGGCCGTCTGCAACACAGGACCTCTTTTCCTTAGTAAATAGTGATTAGTGATTAGTGGCGCGGCCTTTAGTTGAAGTGCCACTCCGAATTCTAAGCTCTAAATGAACACTGATTAAATGATGAAACCGTAGGGGCAGGCCTTGTGTCTGCCCGGAAACATAGATATAATGCGGGTCAATTGGGCAGACACAAGGCCTGCCCCTACGAAAATCGATTAAATCAGTGGTTACCTAAGGCTAAATGCCTTTATAGAAATTATCCAGCGCGATGATCCGCTTGTCTAAATAATCTCTGAGATAGTCCAATTGCTTTTCATAGGTATTGTACGCGGTAATCGAAGGGGGATTGTCGCCGATGGCCTGGCCGAGGACATTCCATTTTGTGAAGTTGCAGTCGGCCGACAACGCCGCCATTTTTGACGCGGTATCGAGCCGGCCGCCGATCCCCTGGGCGATCGGCTTCAGACGCGCCCATTCCTCCTTCAGCATCGCCCGGCCCTCCGCCGTCTTGAAGATATAGGAGAACCAGCCCTGGGCGTTGGTATAGAGCGGAATCGCGCCTGAGTCGGTGTTGCGTTTGCTGTTGCCGGCGGTGATATCGAAATTCCACAGCGGCCCCATCGTCAGCTTGCCGCCGACGTCGAGATACATATAGCAGTTGGTCCCCATCGCCGCTTCGGGGTTGTTCATCAGCTCCTGGATTAGATACCACCGCACAAAGCTCCGCATATCGATATACTTGTTGATCTCGGTGGCGTTGCCGGCTTTCAGCGCGTTCATCGCGCCTTCTAATGCGCTGTGGATATAGCCGATATGGTCGCTGGTCATATATTTCGCCTGCGGGCGCTGGATGATGGCGTAGTCGTTGCCGAAAGTGGTGAAGTTGATATAAATTTCGTCGTATACCGGGTCATAGACGCCTTTGCCCCGCTGAACCCACTTATTCTTGCTGTCCAACGATCCGATATACTTGTCAAATTCCACGATATAGCTGCATTTATCCGGCTTGGCGCCGTTGACATAGTCGGTGATATTGACCCGGCCCTCCTCGGTCTGCACCGATTCGGCCAGCATATAGGTCCCCTGATAGGTTCCGTTGAGCCAGAAATCCACCGGGAAAACGCCCATCGTGTATTCCATCCCCAACGCGGCGGACAGCTGGGAAGCGGTATAGCTGCGCAGCAGGGATTTGTCCTGATGCACCGCCTGCAGCGCCCAGTGGCGGGACGGAATCCGGCCGAACACCGGCTGCTTGACGTCAAAGTGCATGGTATAGCCTTTTTTGTCAAACTCCCAGCTGGTGGAGCCGCGGCCCCGGGCCTGCCCGGTCGCTTTGATGTTGGTCGACTGGGCATACGGGCAGACCGATTTGTCGCCGCCGCCCACATACAGGCTGGCGCTCACATAGGTGCCGGTATTGTTGATGGCGGCAAAATTGGTGGTGGTCACCGCCACCGACGGCAGACCGGTCTTCAGCATCTCCACCTTCAGCGTCATGGTCCGGGTGCTGCCGTCTTTGGCGTACAGCGTCAATGTCACCGGCGCGGCCAGGTTGAGGATCGACTGCTGGGATTTGATCTCAACGCCGGCGGCGGTAACCTTATCGCCGTAATAGGTAAAATTCGGCTTGATTTTGGTGAGATCCGCGCCGGCCGGCAGCACCGCCGAGATGGTGCTGCTGTCCATATAACAATTCACATTGAACGGCAACCCGGTATTGTCGTTGGTGGTGATCAAAAACCGCCCGAACTGCTTGGTATCCGGCTGTACCGTCACCGTGTTGTCCCCGACCTGATTCAGCGCCCAGAAGGGTTTACCCGCCTGCGCCGTATGCGGATACGTGCCGGTATATTTCGGCAGCCCGGGATTTGGCGGGTTGGTGGCCGTGGTCGTGGTCCCGCCTGTCGTGGTCCGGGTGGTAGTGGTGGTCCGGGTAGTACGGGTGGTACTTGCCCGGGTGCTGGTGGTCGGCGGTTCTGTAACAACAACCGTACGGGAAGTGCTGCCGCCGGTGATGACACTGATACTGGTGGTCGGCGGTCTGAAGGTGGTCGTTGTGGTCCGCCGGGTGGTGGTCGGCGGTTCTGTAACAACAACCGTGCGGGAGGTGCTGCCGCCGGTGATGACACTGATACTGGTGGTCGGCACTCTGGTGGTGGTAGTCGTCGTGGGGAGGGTAACCACCGATGTATTGCCGGAGGCGTCGGTAACGATACTGGTTTCGGGCGGGGGCGGATCGGTGGGTTCCGCCGAAGGATCCGATGGATCCCCGGAAGCGGACAGATCGGTATCACCGGTCGTAACGCCGCTGCCGTCAGCAGTCCCGTCCGACGGATCCGGACCCGGCGGTTTATCCTGGCAGCCGGAGATGACCAAAACAGCCGTCAGCAGCACCGCCGCCAGCAGGAGAGACAGCAGACGCATATGTACACATGTTTTCTGATTACGCATAATCCGAACCTCATTCATTCTACGATCATAAGCGGATAATAGCAGACTATAACAGTATATCATAGTTTCTCAAAACGTGTCAAGTGCTATATCCGGTTTTTTTCCCATAACCCGCCGGCATTCGACCGCCCATTTTATGGAATTGTAATAATTATTCAAGGGAACAGGAAATAGTGAATAGTGATCAGTGGTCAGTGATTAGTGATTAGTGGTCAGCAACAAAACAGCGGCGAACGCTCCAAACCAAAACTCGCCACTAATCACTATCCACTAATCACTACCCATACCCACTATCCACTAATCACTAAACAAGCTCAGCCGCTTCACGGATCAAATCGGCGATATCCTCCGGGCGAAATTCTCCGCCGTACCAGTGCCGGTGCGCCTGCGCCGCCTGCCAGACTAACATCGGCATCCCGCCGGCGGTTTTCAGCCCTTGCCCGGCGGCCCGGGCCAGCAGCTCGGTCTGCGCCGGATTATATACCGCGTCG
>Ga0123353_10008035_pt1 | contig 14356 bp, 10 predicted proteins | sample TergutLab28metaG_3_FD_92763 | JGI IMG/M metagenome (GOLD analysis project Ga0123353, IMG submission 92763) | Labiotermes labralis P3 segment gut microbial communities from Petit-Saut dam, French Guiana - Lab288 P3 | ecosystem: Host-associated > Arthropoda: Insects > Digestive system > Gut ... | reverse complement strand
TTTGGTCAATGGGCCACCCAACTACAAGGATATCAACTTTTTGCTTATTAATCAAGCTAACTATACTCGCATAAATTTTTTCATCGTTCTCTAAAAAACAGTAAGGAACGGCGATACGGATTCCGCTCTCGCCAATCGCCACACCAATCCTCTTGTCGCCAATGTCCAGCGACATCATTTGGAGAACGGTTCGAATCACTGTTCGACCTCAAAGTCCACCGTTATTCTATCGTCATTATTTGGAACTTTGCTCACCCAAAAGTACGAAAACCTAACATCAACATTCGACACGCCGTTGATCGAACCAATTCGACGCTGAACCTCGCCAAGAATTTGGCCTCGCGATCGCTCTAATATCATATCTTCATCAATAACTGGACCAACTCTAAAATTAGTTCGGAGCCGTGCAGTCATCGGTCCACCAGCATCGCCACGAGCAAAACTGTCGAACGACACATCATCTACGCCATTAGAAAACACCATTTGGTCTTCCTGGTTTTCGACAACAGCGTCAAGAGCCTCATCCAAAAACTCTCCAACATCATCTTTCTTCACCGCCACAAGACTATACACGGTTTCTTGCTTCAAAGTCACTTCGCCAGTGGCTTCGTGATCGACAGGAGTCGAACTCACAGGATCTCTACGAGTAATATCCAAACTCTGTTCAATAATGATAAAGTCGTCATTAAACTGTCTTTTGAGTTCAGCGTTTGTTGAAATATCGTCAGGTAATTGCAATTTTTCTGTCGCTCTTCGGATGTCTTCTACTGTTACAATTTTAATCTTTCTGCTTGTTCCGCCAGTCATAGCTGTGCTCTGTGCGGTAGCGTTATTACCACCACCTACCGTAAACGCCCTCGCTGAAAGATTGTAATTTTCGCCAGGACCTTCGGCAACAACATTGACAGTTTGTGTTGGAGCACCACAGTTTGTCATATTAGTACAACCTGCCAATATAACATCTGATACGGAAACAAATTTAAGCCCAGAAGTCGAATCAGCAAAAATCGTTCCAGCTGACACTGTCAACGGCTGACCGTTATCCAGAGGGGACGCGCTATTATTAATCCTCCGCGTCAAAGTCATCGTACCAGTAGCTTTTTCGCCAACTTCCCTTTCGCCAGTCGCCTCAAATTTAACCTCCTCAGTTTTTGTTATTTCTTTCTGGGTAATGGACAACGCACCGTTGGAAAGATTCGCATTAGCAGGGTCGGTCACAAAATTAACCATTTGACTAAACTGATTTCGAGTAGTTCGTGCCGTAACAATAATTGTCGCCGCTGGCGCAAAAACAAACATCCAAATGCCAAGCACGACCAAAGCCACCAATGCCACAGATCCAATAATTATCTTTTTCCTAAGTTTCGAGATGTTCGGAACTTTTTTATCCTTTTTATCTTTTTTGTCTTTGCCGACTTCTTCCGTGCCAAACTCGCCAAGCTCCTCACCTTTTTCTATGACCTCTTCGGTTTTTTTGCCGATCTTTTCTAGACCCTTTTTAACATCTTCTTTCTTGGCCGACACGCCCGCCTGCTCTAAAACATCATTCAGCTTTTCGCCGTCAATAACATCCGATTCTTTATCTTCTGGTGCAACATCACTTTCTGGAATTTCTTCACCCGACAAAAGTCGCTCCGCACCAGCCTTAGTTTTTGCAACCGTCAAACCAACGCTTTTCGCCAACCTAGCGATGCCAATATTACCAGTCACCAAAATAAGATTCTTCTTGGCTTCCTGCATGGTTCGTACCAAAAATTTCATATTAACCCTGCTCTGCAAAAGTTCTGGCGATTTTGGCGGAATAATCAAAATATCGTCATTTTCGGTGTTTTTTATAAGTTCAATGATATCGTCGATCGCGTCATCCGCCTCGATATAAATAATATCTTTTGGTCTAGTAGTGTCTTTGTCTAGATTGTCCACATCCCCTCCTTAATTTTTTAACACCTTTTTGAGCTTTTTCGCTTTCACGCTCTCTTCTTCGTCATCCTCTTCACCTGCCAATGTGTCTGCCCCAACCCGAAGCAAACCCATCGCTGTAATCAAAGTATAGTCCAAAAGCTGACTTTGGTCAAGCTCGTCATTCTCGTCTGGCAAATTCGCCGTAATTCCTACTACTGATTCTGGGTAGATAATTTGAACAATTGGCTTTCTAACAAAATTGAGATTTTTGTGCCAACGAGTTTCGCTAAGAGCTTCTTCAATCTGTGGCAAACCTGCGCCACCACCACAAAGCATAATCTTCGACGGCAACTGCTCGACATTTTCAAAATCTTCCAACGCCAACTGCACACCCATAATCCAAGTTGCAAGCGTCTTAATGATAGCCGTGTCAACCTTGCTACGAACCTCGGTTTTCAGATTAAGCCCTGTGCTTTCAGCCAATTTCAATTTTTCAGCCTGGGAATAGCTAACCCCAAGAGAGTTTTCGATCTGGCGAGTCCAGCTTCGCCCACCAATTCCAAACATCTTCGTTCCTTCAACACCGCCATCGTTAATCACCGCAATGTCAGTAGTCCCACCACCAACATCCATCAACACGCCAGAAAACTTCGAAGCCGAATCATTGCCAATAACCGCCCTCGCAACTGCAAACGGCTCAACTGCAACAGCGATCAAATCAAGCCCGAGCTCCGCACAAATTCGCTCCATCGCGCCAATATGCATCATTGGCGCAAAAGCCGTATAGATCTGAACTGCGACAGTTTGCCCCTGGAAACCGATTGGATTTGTTACTTTGTAGCCGTCGATACTGATTCCGACAAGTGCAGAATTAACCAAACGAACCTCAGCATCTGGGTTGTTTGTTTCAAGAACTAACTGCTCGCGAGCTTTCTCGGTAGCGCGCCCTTGAACCTTATCAATAATAAAGCCCATCTCCTCTTCGCTAAGCGAACTTTTTGGCTTTGGTCGGCGATAGCGAATCGTGCTTGTTTCGCCTTTGACCAACTCACCAGCAATACCCATAACAGTTCTCTCGGCCTCGATTCCAGCCATCGTTTCAGCCTCACTAATCGCAGACTCGCAAGCTTTCAAAACTCCTGCGATATCCGCCACCGCACCGCCTGTCATATTGCTGGCTTCCTGCTTCTTGCGACCAATCCCAACAACTTCAATTTTGCCGTTGTCTTTTACGATTCCAATCAGAGCCTTGACGACTTCCGTACCAACATCAAGCGCCAAAATAGCATTTTTCTGCGTTCGCTGAGATTTCATCTCCTCTGCCATACTCGACTTTTTATCATCAGATCCATTTTTTCCGTCAAACGAAATATAATCAGAAGAATCTCTGTCCTTAGCTTTTTTGTTTTTTTCTTGGCTGATACTGTCAATTTTCTTTTTTATGTTTTTAGAAAGTCGTGAAAAACCGCCCTTGACAACACTAACACCGTCGCCCACCTTTAAGGCAATTTTATTTTTCGCCTGCTTCTTCTTTCGTTCTGTCATCACTATCTATACTTTATACCAGTTTTAATCAGTATAGCACGCATTATTAATGAATACAAGCGGTAAACGAGGTAATTACGATTCTTCTATGCGAGCAATATTTTCTGTTTCGGACTCATCTGGGCCCTCGGTTGTCAAAAACGCTTCGAGACATTCGACCACAATATCTGGTGCTAATCGCTTCAAACTTAAAGAAACTATATTTGCATCATTCCATTGACGAGCACCTTTAGCTGTCCACGCATCCATAACAGTTGCTGCACGGATTCCTTTTACTTTGTTTGCTACGATTGCTGTGCCAGTGCCAGACCAACACATCAACACTCCAAAATCAGCCTTGCCGTCAGCCACCAAACTCGCAACATCACGAGACATCACAACCCAGCTATCAGATTCCGAACCAATGAAAAAATCATAATTCTTTTGCAAATATTCTTTAGCACACTCAACAGCTTCATTAACATCATCCGAAGCAAATGCTATTTTAAATTTTTTCATCACAACCCCAAATCGTCCGAAATCTTCTTCATTCCTTCCAAAGTCTGCTCCATCATATATTCCAAATCGTAGCCAAGTTCGCCCGTCCAATGCTCGATCCTTTCCCGTTGGGTGCTCGCAGCAAAATCTTTTTTCTTCCATTTCTTTTTCATAGAGCTAAGTTTCACATCTTCCAACTTTTTACTCGGTATCACCAACGCACATGCCGTAATAAAACCAGAAAGCTGGTCAATCGTGATCATAACTTTTTCCATGAATTTTTCTGGCTCTGGCATTCCGTCAACCATCCCATGCCCATGCGTTTCGATAGATTTAATGAAATCATCATCCAATTTTTCTTTACTCAAAATCTCTCGACACTTTTTGCAATGTTGGTCGGGGTATTTTTCATAATCAATGTCGTGCAATAACCCAACAACGCCCCAATACTCAACATCTTCTTTATTGATCTCTGCAAAATGTCGCATAACTGCCTCAACCGTCAACGAATGCTTCAACAAGTTTTCTTTCGTCATGTTTTTACTTAATAATTCATACGCTTCTTCTCGTTTCATAATTTAATCCTTTCAAATTTAGATAACAATATTCACTAATTTATTTTTGGCAATCACAATCACTTTTTTAATTTTCGTGTCGCCGATAAATGCTTTGACATTTTCAATGTCGAGTGCAATTTCTTCAACTTTTTTCACATCTTCCAAAATCGCCACACCAACCATAGTTTTGCCACGAAGCTTGCCGTTGACTTGCACCACAAGCTCAACTTCGTCCGCCACCAAATCTTCTTCGTTCCAAGTTGGCCAGCCAGCATCTTCAATACTTTCCTTGAAACCTAAAATCTCAAAACACTCGCACGCCATGTGTGGAGCAAACGGAGCCAAGCATCGCGCCAAAGCGCCTAAACTTTCTTTCCAAGCTTCGCCACAAACGCCATCATTTTTCACTAAATAGTATTCGTTAATCGCTTCCATCATACCAGCAATCGCTGTGTTAAATTGATCTTTTTCCAAATCCTGCGAGACTTTTTTGACCATCTTCGGTGTGATTTGTTTAAGTTTCGAATTCTCAATTTTCTTGTCGGCATCATATTCTTGCACGAGCGTCCAAACACGATTCAAGAATCTATGAACGCCACCAAGCCCACGCGTTGACCAAGCTGTATCACCGTCTGGTGGAGCCATAAACAAAATGTAGGTTCGGAGTGCATCAGCACCATAGCCTTGGTCGATCACCGTCAATGGGTCGATCGTATTGCCAAGAGATTTTGACATTTTTCTGCCGTCTTCTGCCAAAACCTGTCCGTTTTTAAGGAACTTTTGAATCGGCTCAGAAAAATCCGTCAAGCCCAAATCTTTAAAAACCATCGTCCAAAAACGCACATAAAGCATATGGGTAGTTGAGTGTTCGCCCCCAACATAAAAATCGACAGGGTTCCAATAATTTGCTTTCTTCGGATCCCAAGCTTCTTTATTATTATGTGGATCGCAATATCGAATCAAATACCAACTCGAACAAGCAAATCCATCCATCGTGTCGGTTTCTCGTTCCATTTCTTGACCATTAATTTTAACATTCAAAAAGTCTTTGTCTTTCGCAAGAGCCGAACGCCCAGAATCGTCCGTATGATAATCGTCAATTTCAGGAAGGAGTACTGGCAAATCTTCGCCATCAATCAAATGAACTTCACCAGAAGCATCGTACGCCACAGGAATTGGTGCACCCCAATACCTTTGGCGAGAAATCAACCAATCACGCATTTTGTATTGCACCGTGCGTTCGCCCATTCCGTTTTCTTCCATATAATCCATAACTTTTTCGGTCGCTTCGTGAATGTCCATTCCGTCCAAAAATCCAGAATTAATCATCACACCTTCTTCCTCTTGAACTTGTTTAGCGTCTTTAATTGGCGACTCGTCGCCGTCAGAACCAACAACCACGCGAACAATCGGCAAATCAAATTGCTTCGCAAATTCAAAATCGCGAAGATCATGCCCAGGAACGCCAACCAACGCACCTGTTCCAAAACCTGCAAGCACGAAATCTGAAATCCAAACTGGCATATCTTCGCCAGTCAAATCATTCCGCAACTTCAAACCTGTAAACACGCCAGTCTTTTTTCGACCGTCTTCTTGTCGTTCGATTTCGCTTTTCGCCATAGCTTTTTTCACATAAGCACCAATCGCTTCTTTCGCAATTTCGTTATCCGTGAGCTTCAATTCTCCACTCATCATTTTTTCCACTAATTCATGTTCGGGCGCAAGCACAACAAATGTCGCACCAAAGTTCGTATCAGGTCGAGTTGTAAACACCGTGATTTCCTCTTCGGTTTTTGCGTTTGTAGATTTGTAGGTAATATTAATCCCAGTCTTTTTCCCAATCCAATTCCGCTGTGCAGTTTTCACACTTTCTGGCCAATCGAGAGTTTCAATATCTTCCAACAGCCGATCCGCATATTCCGTAATTTTGAAAAACCATTGTTTCATCTTGCGTTTTTCAACCTCACAACCACAACGCCAGCATTTTCCATTTTCTACTTGCTCGTTGGCAAGCACCGTCTTGTCGTTCGCACAAAACCATTGATAATTTTCTGCACGATAAGCCAAGCCTCGTTCGTAAAGTTTCTTAAAAATCCATTGCGTCCATTTGTAATATTCTGGCTTTGTCGTGTCGATTTCCCTACTCCAATCAAACGAAACACCAAGCCTTTTCAGCTGATTTCTAAAATCTGGAACTTTCTCCTCCATCATTTTTTGTGGCGACATACCACTTTTGATCGCATAATTTTCCACCGGCAAACCAAAGGCATCCCAGCCAATCGGGTTTAAAACATTAAAACCGCTCTGTCTTTTATATCTCGCCATTGCGTCGGTGATCGAAAAAACTCTCGTGTGTCCAACATGAAGCCCAGCTCCCGAAATGCCAGGAAACTGCCCTGCTGAATAATATTTTGGTTTATCGCTGAAATCCTCAGCCTCAAAAGTTTTTTTGTCTTCCCAAATTTTTTGCCACTTTGGCTCGATCTCGCTTGGATTATATCTTCGCATAAATTCTCCTTAAATTATTTTGTTGTCACTAAATCTAAATAAATATCAAATAATGCCCTTAGGGCAAAAAGAAGAGTGTTGACCGAGTCACGCGTTTCATGCTTACATTTTAACACAAGAGAGAAAAAGAAGCAAGAATTAATCCTGCTTCTTTTCAACTCAATAGAAATCTATTTATCGTCGAACAACTAATTCTTTTTTGCTTGATATAGCAAATAGAATTACTGCTAGAACAGTACTACTCACCGCAACGATAGCCATTGTGTTGCGAGCTGATCCAGCTGTGTTTGGCACACCTGGGACGAATGTAAATGCGTCTTCAAAGACAAACCTGTCTTCCCAACCCTCGCCCTCACAAACAATAGTAACATTCACCTTGCCAAACGCATGTGGTGGAGTTACAACTTTAAGAGATTGATCTCCTGTTTTCTCAACACTAGTAGCTGGAACATCACCAAACAATACTGAGACTTCTGGACAGTTAACAAAATACATATCCTCAGAGGTAATAGTTACTTCTGTACCACCTGCGACCGAACCTTCGTTTGGATCAAGAGTGATTGTAGGATTCCAGTCTGGCGTGTCATAGAAGGTGAAAGCAGTTGGCAAGAAGCCCATGCCACCAACACCGCCGCCACTCCAAGATACGCTCCAAGTGTATCGAATACTTGTAACACCTGCCTCGTATGCTGGTGTCGTAATCTGGAATGTATTATTATCGATCTTTGTTATGTCTACTGCATCAGTACCGCCGTCACCAGATTCATCAACAGCACCAAACATCAATGTGTTAACATTCATAATTTGACCGCTTTGTCTTTGTGGGAACATCAATAATACATGACCACCACCAGCCGTGCTACCATAATTTGGAACGATAGCCACAGGTCCTGCAAAACCGTTTCCGCCAGAAACACCGCCATCGGCAAAATTAGGGTCAGCAACACCAATCATAGTGCTTGCTGTAAGCACCCCAGAAACACCAGTCGTCAATCCTTCACAAACAACACTCATGGAAATAGTGTGGGCTGTGTTGGGGATAGCACTAGCTGGAATCGTAATTTCAGTTTCGCTAAGCACCCCATCGTTATTGCCAAGGAAGAAAGAGCCGTCTGATTCAAGACCCCACCAGACAAGACCTATTTCTAGACCTGGTGCCGATATCGTAGGAGTACACCTGATACTTTCACCAGATGATCCACTGGTAGCATAGTTACCTATACTGAAATCCACGAGCACCGTGTTCCCTGGCACAACAGCTTGATTATCTGGTGCTGTCAAGCCAATATCGCTAGTGCCTGTGCTTATATTACTTGTTTGAGCTGTCGCACTCGTCGACGGCTCTGGCCTAAATACCGCCAACCCACCCAATGCCAAAGCTAGCACCATGAGCAAGGCTCCCATTGTTCGTAAGCGTTTTTGGACGCTTGTTTGTTTTTTTATTCTCATTTTTTCTCCTTATTTTTATCTAGGAAATCGTAATTCTCGTCATGCTCGAATTTTTACTTTTCCTTTTCTCAGACATGAAACGATAACCGTCGTCCTCGCTTCAAATTATTGTTTTTATTCTTCCTTACAAAGTCAATCGCGTCTATTCGATAAACTGCTTCCTTTCTTGTTTTTTATCTTTTTGTTTTCAAATATCCCTAGTACATCACTACTAAGTCTTATCCTTATTGTACCCCCCCCCCGTCGAAATGTCAAGGGGTTTTGGCAAAAAAGTGGAAAAAATAATTTATTTCTCTAATTTCGCATTAATCTCAAAAATTTGATCGCGTAATTTCCCAGCTAATTCAAAATCCAAATTCGCACTCGCAAGTTGCATTTGCGAAGTCAGTTCTTTCACAAGTTCTGGCAATTCTGATTTTGGAATTTTCTTCAAATCCAATTTTGCCTCGTCTTCTTTTTGTGGGATAATCGCACGAAGCCCAAGCTTAATTTCGCCACCAACCGACTTTGGCGTAATATTATTTTCTTTATTATATTTCATTTGAATCGCACGACGCCGATTCGTTTCGTCAATCGCCCGTCGCATCGAACCCGTGATTTTGTCGGCATACATAATAACCTTGCCTTCTTCATGTCGTGCAGCACGACCGATCGTTTGGATTAAAGCTTGTTCGCTTCGAAGAAAGCCTTCTTTGTCTGCATCAAAAATCGAAACAAGCGAAACTTCTGGCAAGTCCAATCCTTCACGAAGCAAATTAATCCCAACCAAAACATCATAAACTCCCATTCGTAAATCTCGCAAGATGTCCGTTCGCTCCATCGTGTCAACATCGCTATGAATATACGCCGTCTTTACACCACGATCGCTCAAAAACTCACTCAAATCTTCGGCCATTTTCTTCGTCAAAGTTGTCGCCAAAACTCGCTGACCTTTTGCAATTCGCTTGTCGATTTCTTCGATAAAATCGTCGACTTGATTTGTGCTTGGGCGAATTTCAATTTCAGGATCGATGAGTCCTGTCGGACGGATAATTTGCTCAGCAACATGCTCGCCAGCTTTTTCTAATTCGTATTCATTTGGCGTTGCAGAAACATAAATCGCTTTGTTAATATGCGAATTAAATTCATCAAAAGTTAGAGGGCGATTGTCGAGTGCGGATGGCAAACGAAAGCCATATTCAATCAAAGTTTCTTTCCTCGCTCGATCGCCATTATACATCCCACGAACCTGTGGCAGAGTCATATGGCTTTCGTCAACAATCATCAAATAATCACTCGGAAAATAATCCAGCAAAGTTGATCCAGCCTGCCCAGCAGGACGGCCAGAAAGATGTCTTGAATAATTTTCAATACCTTTAACAAAACCAATTTCTCGAAGCATTTCCAAATCATATTTCACTCGTTGTGTTAATCTTTGCGAAGCCAGCTGGTCATTTTTGCTCGCAAAAAATTCTAGTTGCTCGGCATACTCTGCTTCGATTTTTGGAATAGCTTGTTCGAGTTTTGCTTTTGGCGTTGCGTAATGGCTACTTGGGAAAATCATAATTTGGTCAGTGCGTTTTAAAACTTTTCCAGTCAAAGGATCAATTACAGAAAGTCGTTCAATTTCGTCAAACGCGAATTCGATTCTGTATCCATAATTTCCACCAGCTGGATAAACATCAACTACATCGCCTTTAACGCGAAAATTCCCTCTCGCAAATTCGATATCATTTCTGTGGTATTGAATATTCGTCAAAAAACGAATCATGAAATTTTGATCGCGTTTTTCGCCAACTTTTATCGTGAGTGCCATGTCTTGATAATCGCTTGGATCACCAATACCGTAAATACAAGAAACGCTGGCGACAATAATACAATCGCGTCGCGTCAATAAACTTTCCGTCGCAGCATGTCGCAATCGCTCGATCTCTTCGTTGATTTGCGAATCTTTTTCAATATAGGTATCGCTTGACGCAATGTAGGCTTCGGGTTGGTAATAATCAAAATACGAAACAAAATAATGTACGGCAGCGTCTGGGAAAAATTCTTTGAACTCGCTATAAAGTTGTGCCGCGAGAGTTTTATTGTGCGCCATCACGAGCGTCGGAGCGTCATAATTTTTAATCAAATTCGCCATCGCAAAAGTTTTACCAGAACCAGTCACGCCAAGCAAAACTTGTTCTTTGACATTATTTTTTAGCCCCTCGGTCAACTTCGCAATCGCCGTTGGCTGATCGCCAGTCGGCTGGTATTTGCTTTTGAGATTAAAAATTGACATCGCCTATATTGTACTATAAAATCGGCATTTTATCAAGCTTGCCCTCTGACATCTTCACCAAATCTTCCTTTATCGGCACAAAATACCCTATGATATCGCTCGGAATATTTTCGATATCAAACCACTGCAAGGCTTCGCTCTCTTCGTCTATCCTCGGCTCGCCTTTATAGTTTGCAGTTTTAAAAATCACAGTTATCGAATATACTTCATCGCCATTGGAATAAATATTATGCTGAGTCTTGCCCGAATACAAACCAAACAATTCTAAGTCGTCAATTTCAAGACCTGTTTCTTCGCGTATCTCTCTCTTTGTTGTTTCAAAAACGGTTTCACCGAGATCCATGCTCCCACCAGGACAGCACCACAGCCCATCATCGCTTCGTTTTTGCAACAGAACTTGGCCGTTCTCATTAAAAATGAGACAGCCACAACCGCAATTAAACAACGGCCGTTTTCCAATCAACGCTCTCATTTCTTTTATATAATCACCCATTTTATTTCCTTTCTTTTGCGATATCTTTCAAATCTTTTAAAACACCAACAAATGGTCTCGTTATGTCGCCTGGCATATCTTCAATATCAAAAAACTTTAATTCTTCGGTTTCTTTATTGCCACGCAAATTTCCTTTGTATTTTGTAGTCTTGAACATTATAACGACGGGATAAACTTGATCGCCATTTGGGTAGATGTGGCGTTGTTCCTCTCCCGAATACACATTAAATAACTCCACCGCATCCACTTCTAAACCGGTCTCTTCCAGCATTTTTCTTTTTACGGTTTCTTGTGTCGTTTCGCCTAATTCCATAGATCCGCCTGGCACTCCCCACAGCCCATCGTCGCTTCGCCTCTGCAACAATACCTGTCCTCTTTTATCAAAAACTAAACAATCGCATTTACAGTTGAGCAAAGGCCGTTTGCCAACGATCCTCCTTAAATCTTTAAGATATTCACTAGAACTTTTCTTATTTCTTGCTTTCAAATATTCTGAAAATACCTTTGCCATATCATCAATGTCTTCAATATTATTCAATGTTGGTATATGCACAAATATAACTTTAATATCTTTAAATAAATCCATATGGAAAAAATAAACATTGTTACAAAGCCACTTACCTGCATCAAGAGCATTCAAGGTTTTATACCCATTTTCATTTAGGTGTTCGATAATTTGATTAAAATCATAGCTCGTATCAATTATCCTCGTTCCGTCGCGTGCCAAAAGCTCAATGTAAATCTTTTTGACCAACGGCTTTTGGCCAAACATAATTATTTCGTCATATTCATTTTCGTCCGTTTCTTTTTTTATCTGGTCCTCGCTAACTCTAAAATCATTTTCCAAATATAATTTATGTTTGTGATTTATTTTATCAAGCAAAACTTTCGATGAATTATCTCCGCCCTTAAACCCAGTTATCAAAATTCGTTTCGCCATTTTTATTTTTTCCTTCCTAATATTACTAGATTTTCAATATGCGGTGTTTTCGGAAAAAAGTTAAAAGCTTTAATTTTAGTCATTTCATATTTCTCAGCCATCATCGCAACATCACGAGCTTGCGTGATTGGGTTGCAACTTAGATAAATGATCTTTGGTGGCAAAATCTCCAAAAATTTCTGTACGACTTTTTCGTCAAGCCCCGCACGAGGTGGGTCAACAATCACACACGCATCGCTCGTTATAAAATCCAAAACCTCTTCGCTTTTTGCACCAATAACTTTCGCGTTCGAAATTCCTTTGGCGTTTTTCTCAGCCTCGCGAACTGCACTCATATTACTCTCCACCAAAATAACTTCGCGATCACCAGCAACCGAAAGCCCAATCGTACCAACGCCACTATACAAATCAATAACCTTGTCGCCAGAAACTTCTTTGGCAATATCTTTGAGAGCCATTTCATAAACTGGCAAATTAATTTGAAAAAACCCATTTGGAGAATAGCTATATTCTCGCCCTAAAATCTCGTCAGTAAGCTCTTTGAAATTTGGGTGAGGCTTAAAGTTTTCTAAAAGCCCGCCAGAAACTTCGCCATTTTGATTTGCTCGAAGAAGTATAGCTTGATATTTTCTAGCCTCTTCGTTTCGCGAATTTAAATCATCGATAATTTCAAGAGCTTTATCCAAAATTTCTTTTCGTTCAATCGAAGAATGTGAAATCGGAATCTTGCGATGCGAACCACGCATATGAAAAGCCAATTTAATTTTATTCTCGTCGTTATCCCAATAAAGTGAATACTCCATTTTATTGCGATAATTCCATTCATTAAAATCCGTCGTGACTTCGGGCTTTTCGATTTCAATTTTCTGCATGCGAAAAGCTTTCTGCACAACGCTCGCTTTTTCACTAAGCTCAAAATCGTAATTCATAATTTGCCAAGGGCTTGTCGCCAAATAGCAATCATCTTTCGGCTCGACTCGTTCTGAGCTTGCTTCAATCACTCGAATAACGAATCCTTCAACATAAGACTTTTTCTTTTTCGTGATTTCAACCTCGACAAGTTCGCCTGGCAAAGCACCCCAAGCAAAACATTTTCGTCCGTCCTCAAGATCGCCAATACCTTGTCCAGTTGGCACAATCTCACGAATTTTTACTGTTTCAATGAATGATTTCATATCTTTATTATAACATACCTGTCATATTCACAAAAAGAACCCATCGGAGGACTACGGTGTCCAAGGATGGGTTCGATATAATCGAAGCAAAAACTATTCGCTAAATCTACTCGTAGCGAAGCGCATCAATCGGATCTTGTCGACTAGCCTTTCGCGCTGGCATCGTTCCAGCCAAGAAAGCAACCGCCATAACAATCAACATCATCATAGCAACATTGACAGGTGTAAATCTAGCTAGCGTAAATCCCGGCAAATCCGAAAGGAAAGTTTCGGTAGCAACAAAATTCGCTAGTGCACCAACACCAATTGAAATCGCCACGCCAACAACCGACCCCCAAAAACCAAGTGCAATCGCTTCAAGGCTGAATAGTTGCCAAACTTTAAGTTTCGAAAGACCCATCGCTCGCATCAAGCCAATTTCACGAGTTCGCTCTTGCACCGACATATACAAAGTATTGATAATCCCCATGCTCGCTGCCAAAAGCGCAATGCCCCCAAAAATCGTAAACACAATCAAAATTGCATCAAAGAAATTTTTAATCATACCGACTTGATCGTCAACAGTCATACCAACAAAGCCAAGAAGGAGTAGTTCGTCCTTGATTTCCTCAATTTCTTCGCCGCTCAAATCTGGATCAAATTCGGCGGTAGCAAAAGAAACCATATCCCTAAACTCTCCTGGCAAACCTTCATATGCAACATCTAGCATTTTTTCGCTCAAAATATCATTGATCCAATTCGCACCCATACTTACGACGGATTGATTCAACACTCCGACCACTGTCGCCTCAACATTGGCGATTTCATTTGTCACAAGATTAGCCACGCCAATAACCACAACTTGATCAATTATATCCGCGTCAGACTCAAAACCTAGTGCCTCGGAATAGCCTGGTTGCAAAACGATTTCTGGTGTTTCGCTGTGGATATTGACCATTCGACCATCAGCCATGTCTTGATTAATGCGGTCGGTTGGCATCAAATTCACTCGAAGCAAAAACCGCTTGTCCGTATTATTCGAGCCAATGTATTCAGCCGAAACTCGCTGGA
>Ga0123353_10008034_pt1 | contig 14357 bp, 6 predicted proteins | sample TergutLab28metaG_3_FD_92763 | JGI IMG/M metagenome (GOLD analysis project Ga0123353, IMG submission 92763) | Labiotermes labralis P3 segment gut microbial communities from Petit-Saut dam, French Guiana - Lab288 P3 | ecosystem: Host-associated > Arthropoda: Insects > Digestive system > Gut ... | reverse complement strand
TTGGAACATCACACATAATACAGAAAGTACTGCAATGTGAAGCTTGAAGCCTGAGTGGTGGGGATCACCGCTGGTTCAAGAGAAGTACCAGGAAGAAATGCCTGTGACAGGAGACATACATATTGTATAATAATAATAACAATAAACTTTCACCTTTAGTCACCGTCCAGCTCTCTTACCGTCAAATCGAAGTAGCCTGAGATTCTGACAATTTCTTCCATAAAATAAATTGCAAAATAAATATTAAGTCCTGTTTTGATTTAACGAAACACAAAATTTCGTAAGCGGGATTTGCTGCCGTCATCAAACGAATCAATCAAAGCACAGGCAGTCCGCAACGCTGTATTCCTTTAATTATTCTCAGTCGATGGAAAATGGCCGACAGATATGCCAGTTCTTCTTTACACTTTGCTATGTATTATGCAAATTTTGTGTTACATTATCGTGACTTTTCTGTAACATCTTCTGTCGATTTACGTCGTGGTCTCAGAAAGAGGGTTTGCCTCATAATTTGCCTCAGAGTTAAATGTAAGTTGGACTTCACCGCTTCTCAGTGGCGAGTCAAGTTGTGTCTAAATAATATGTTCTTACGAATATCAGATTTAACAAAATTATATATTATAATTCCGAAGTCACAGGATGTGGGAAAACACACACACACACAACTAGGAGGTAAGGTCAGTTTTACAACCTCAGAATATGAGAAGGAACTTCTAACACCTGAAAAAAAATGCAGGTAATGTGAATTATGAAGAGGAGAAGAAAAAGAATGACGTTTTATTTTAAACAAACTTTAATATTTCATGCACAGAAAATTTGCACAAAAATAATAAGCAAGCTACAGTGCGATTCAAATGTCGCCTTACCTATAAATGTAAGTACATGTAGGTACATATTTTTGTTCGCTGTTGGCAACACCTGAGTTTCATATCGTGATTACGCAAACTCTTTGACTAAAGTGCTACGTTACCTGCCTCCTGAGAGTGTTGGCTAGTGTAATCTTAGAGGTCCATGGCTTTTCCCCAAAACAGTGTGTTTACATTACTGAAATATATTTTATGAACCGGCCGTATGCAAAGATGCAATACACTGTCACAGACGGTATGCAGACTTTCATCTAATGAGATGACAGTTGCAAGATTTGTTACGTGTTTTCGTGAAACAGAAAGTAGAGGGCAAGAAAATTTGGGAGACTGTCGGCCCTGACAACAGAAAATCTTGAAGATGTGCCGGTTTGGCTTCTAAGAGTCTCCAAGGAAGAGTCTCAGAGTACTTACATCACACACAAACACACACACAGACGTCCTACTCCAGTACCCACAGGGCTGTCTGGAAACTTCACCTGTGTTCTTATCGCATTGCGCCTGGCCAAATACTTGAAGGTTCGCATATAGCAATGCGGTTACAGTGTTGCAGGTGTTTTTTGTCTTTCACCAAGGAAAATGAAATAAACATGCTCCATACAGATTATTTTACTGACGAAGCGTGTTTCCACCTTGATGGGTACATCAACATTCCGAAATGAAGGATCAGATCAACTAAAAATTCAAACGTTTTACGTAGAAGTCCTTACGTCCACAGAGAATGGTGAACGGTGTACGTTGTCTCACAGAAGCTGAATTGTTCTCATAGTATTGACGACCACAGTTGACAGTGAAGAACACGAGAATATCATAACCTAGTTCGTTTCAATGTTGGAAGAGGATGAACGCTATTTTTGTTACAGCAAAGTGGCGCCACAAGTAATACGATGGATTTCTTCAAAGAATGTTTTGACAGTCGTCTCATTTCTAAACATTTATGGCTCTCCAGATCACCACACTTGGCACTCATTGATTTCTTTCTGTGAAGCCTTCTAGAAGGACAAGTATGCAAAAGAACCCACTGAAGTTTGAGTAACTGAAGGCCAACTTCGACATCCATTTCTTTGTTTCTTTCTTATTAACATTGCTAAATTAACAGTTTGTTTGGAATATGTATTCTATTAATAAATGCGTGTAAGTTTCATTTCAGTAAAATGGCTTATGAAACACCCTGTTCGTGACTTATATTCTGGAAGTGCCAGTTTTGGATTTCTAACAGGAAACCTGCCCTACTGCTGTTTTACATTTTCCGCAGCCTCTCCACATAAAAGCTGAGAGCTTATATTAAATTACGCTACCATCACCTCACATATATACATGCTTGATAATGTAAAAATTGTATCTCACTTGACCCCTGACAAAGCTTCTGGCGTTACACGTTCTTCGACCTGGCTCAGAAACGCTTCTGTGGATGATATGGCAAATTCACAACAGTTCTACTGGGGAACCTAGTAAGCAGTAGCTCAGCTTATTCTGTATGTAGGCAGCACACAGAGAAACCATGCTTTAATCTGCTATTAAAATCGTAGAAGGAGATGGAGGAAGATTAAAGCCGATAAAACTGACAAGTAGCTATATGTAGTTAGCTATATGTAGTTAGCTCCAGTCTATGTCCTTACTTTCCTTTCCCAACCCAACTTAACCCTCGCTTCGAAAACCTCTTCTTTTCACCCTCACTGCTCCACATTCCAATTTTATAACTAACTATAACTTTCAGCAATAATTAAAAGCAGTAAAGGCGTTTTATTTTCAAATTCTTCTTCCTGCTCCTTCCCAGAACCCAACGCGTTCTTTACTAACGCTTTTATAGCCCATCTCATGAAATTAAAGGTAGTTTGAAAGGGATGCCTCGCGCTTTGTACGAAACATGTCAGAGGTACTGCCCTTGCTAACGTATGAGATTTTGCAGATAAAAGTGTGATTCAAGGAACGTACGGCCGACGTTCTGTGTTGGACGAAGCCTGCCATCTGGAAAGCATTTGTTATGTATAAAGTCTATGTTAACTTCTAAGGAAATTTGTGATGTATTTTAAAGTATTCGAAGCGAATAAAAAATGCATGGCAGAACCAACATAAGTTGAATCTACTTCACAATGCAAGAAAAATTATGAAAATAGGCTTTCTAAAGCATCGTTTCAGAGTTATAGCCTCGTTAATATTCAATAAACCGCTCGAAGTGTCCACCTTGAGTTGCCATGAAAGATTTGCAGTAGTCAGACTGTTGGGATCCTGCTTTCTTCCATTGCGACTGTCTGGGGCTTTTCGCGATTTCATAAGGAAAGTTTTTCCAGAACTGTTGCAAGACTTGGATCTGCAGATTAGGATTCATTTAGGGTTCATGCATGATATTTCTCTACCACATTTCATCTTGCAGCTTCGGATTTCCTGAACAAGGTGTTACTGGAAAAACGGATAGACCGAGTTGGACCAGCGGCAGGGTCTGCTCCTTACCCTGATTTAAATCCCTTAGATTCTTCCTCTAAATTCTACTGTTTGTGCCACATACGTCAGTGATATCTAGGACTGGCAGCAACGAGCACAGGATTAGTTTAATTTGGTTCGTACTACACGCGGAATTGTCCAGCCAGTCAGATAATCACTCTTCAGACAGGCCAGCATACTGCGTTGCAGCTCAAGGCAGACACTTCGAACATCTTCTTCAATTTCCAGAAGGTTGTAACCCGAAAACCATGCGTCAGTTTTATAAAATATTTGTCTCCCTGTATTGTGTTTATGTTCACGTTCTGTGGGTTTGACCGCAAGTTTTTCCTGCAGCCAGTAGACCATATATGAAGTTGTCCTCGCGGTTACATAAATACGGCGGCATGAAGACGGATGAGACAGAAGCTTATAGGCCCATACCATTTTAAATTACACTAACTGGAGGTGATTGGTTATCTTCGCTCTCCAGCCACTTTAAACTCTGGAAAAACATGTAATATCCGTTCAAGAGGGAACTGGATGAGCATAAAAATTATTTTTTCTGTATGTTGAGAGTAGGAGAAAATTCTATGCCCGTCAGAGTTAGAATGACAGTTTTCAAGTTCTTTAGCCATTGTGCTAGTCTTAAAGACATCCTGCAAAATGCAGAGTCAGCATTTTCACTTCGTGACTTGGGTAGTTTTTATATAATATCCTATATTGGATGTGAAAATTTGTATTCCTTACTAGGTGTCAATAGTTTTTGGATGCGCTCGCAGAATTGTGAAAAGCGAATCTTAACTTCATCGTATCTGTTGTCCACATGACACAACTAGGCTCCCACTGAACGAATTTCCTTGCCATTTAATATTTCAGGATTTTACTAAAATCTGTCAAGAATATTCAAGATTTACTAAAATCTGAGAAGAAAAACGGGTTCATTACACGAAGCCTTACGCAAATTCATAATCACTTCTGGCTGAATTCTTCTTATAATGAGAAATATGTATCAGAAAAAATTTTAGAGAAAATCAAAATACACATTTTGCGGTCAATATTTTTTTTCGAAAATCGTGCAGTTGGTGAGATTATGTGAAAAAGTAAGGTATAGTCAGACAGGCCACAGATACCCTTTACATGTTGGACAACTAATGCAAGAATACAGACACACACTCAGATTACGTAATACTCGCTGTTTTTCCACGTTAACAGCGCTTCAGTATTAATTATGCACACAATGCCTATCGTGTTTGTAACTGGTCTCATTATGGTGTTGTATCTCAGTGCAAGGGATGTCACGAAACTGTGTAGCTTTACATCATACGAAAATTAAAGTTAAAGTTAAAAATGAAGGAAAACTCATTATTTTGATATTACATACTTTCCATTCCATTAATATAGTATGTATAAGACTATGTTCATTACTAATTAATTCCACTAGTGAACATGTATGTGATTATTACTCCGACATTTGGCTAGTGATAATAGGCATCTTCCGTGAGCATTATTTCTAAACAGAGAAGTGTATTTTGTTAATCATACTGTCGTCAGGAATAAATGACAGAGTTCATTCACTAAAATATGAATTCTCAACTTTATTATTCTGTTTAATTATCAAGTATTGATATTGTAATTAACGGACTGTCTAAAATATTATCTACTATTTCTTATTGATGACAGTCTGGTCTCACGAATTTTACTCCTTTATGTAACTCTACTTCCAGAAGAAGACTATTATCAATAGTCGAAACAGGCAGAAGTAATATATATATATGTTAATTGGTACAGTTAGTTGGTTATAAACGTATTCTTATATCAGTTGATAGTATATTAATTTCATTCAGAAGGACAGACGTTTATGGTATTTGTGTTGTAATTGCTTCTCGTGCACTTAGGTGACTTGTGGGAGCTCGGGAGTCCTTCCCTACCCAATAACTGGCTTTTGTCTCACATTATATTTTATACGATTGTGCGTTCGTCCAAATCTTGCCTAGCAGCTCTCATGGCCAAATTATACTGTCGTTAAAATTTGAAATTCTAGCGGGGTCTAAACACAAGGGTGATTGTGGTATTCAGAATTATGTCGCCCTGAAATTTCAATTCTGGTTGTTTAAGAACACATCGAAGAAACATTGTTCGCCCGTTTTGAGAGTATGAAAGACTAATTTATCTTGAAGGTGGAGACAATAGGTTCCTGCAGAACGGTGGTATTTTTATGTTAAAGTACATAGCGTCATATCCCAGGAGATCAGATCCCCTGTTATTTTTTCTCAAACGTTGCTGATATGTTCCTTTAACTTTCTAAAGAATAAATCTAACTGTACACAACCTGTTTTACCCTTCGAAAACATTTTCCACAGAACATAATGATATTTTTGATATTACCCCTTTAATAAACAGCAATTATATGCGTGAAGAAAATTAACCGATTTCTTATTCTGATTAAGACAATGTGTTGAATGCGAGGCACAAACTGAATTTTCATATATGTATTATATTTCGCTGTGGCGCAACTTGCCAACTCGGGCGTAAGCCACCTCGTTGTTGAGATTACTACATCACACGCGGTTAGATACACACACACACACACACAAACACACCCGGTAGCACTCCTCTGAAAGAATGATCGGTTTCTAGCAGAGGCCGCTAAACCACAACACCCAACAAACACAGAGACGAACATCTATGTCCTCAGCGGGATTCCAACCCGCAATCCCAGCAATGAAGCATCCCCAGACCTACGCCTCAGACGGTACCTTCACCGAGATTGGTATGTCCAGTATTATTTACATAAATTCCTTGCTGGTAAGTGTACGAAATTCTATACTTGGTCACCAGCGCTTTCGTTACGTACACCAGCCTCAGTCGACATGTCTCAGTTGCTGCCATTTGCATGTCAGGTAGACAGACCAGGTGTTTAGCTACAATTCGGGACTCAGATGTCTAAGCTGTGCAGTAAATAGCCGATTTCCTGTTGCTACTGTGACGTGTTGAGATGTCTGTGCTACAACCTAATGTAATGCCAGCAGCTGCCACTGAAACTCGTACGCAGTTAATCAGGAATGTGTAAGCGTATTTGATATATGGCTGTGTACGGACGGTGTAGCACTCAAGGGACTGTGTTTATGCTGCAATATCTCGTAAGTGCATCCGATAATGACACAACTTACGAATGTTCTTAACGACGACAGTGACAATGTCTGCGAATTACTGATAATGTCATATCAGATTAATTTAAATCATTAAAATACACTTACTCATTCCTCGCTTTTCGCGTGTTCGCACTACACGATTTCGCAAACTGGCGGGGTCGCGTCAAGAATAAAAATACATCACTCGGACCCTTCAATGGATAGAAGTTCAAAATTGTTCAACAACTACGTGGTAGCTTCAAAATGATCTCGGAATCACTTTATTTCTGAGAAAAACAAAATATTCCAATAATTTAAGGTGTATTGTATTCAAACATTTCACTTGCGCAAATATAAACTTCTTCCTGCGACTGTTAATGTGTCGAAAACAGTCCTGGAAGCCATTTTAAGAGCCTTTTCAGATCTTCTTTACATTCTTACTGATGTCAGTAATATCACAATAGCGCCGTCATTGCAGTGCTCATCACAGTATAAGGAACGAATAGAATCAACTGGAGACAGGTCAGGAGAGTATGGGGGATTCTCCAGTGTTGTATCATTGCTCTTTGTTAAGGAATCCTTGACCAAAGCCGACCGGTGTGCAGGAGCATTTTCATGAAAAATAAACAAACATATGTTTCTCCATTTTGCAGGGTGTTGCTTTCTGACCGCATCTCTAAGGCTATATTCACAGTTTTACCTTCAGAAATGAACTGATAATGGACAATGCCTGGCAGTCGAAAATTCCTGTAAATTAAACCGGCGATTTCATACAATGTTTTGAAGCTACTTCATAGAACAGGCCTTCGACCTATACTGCACTATGTTCAAAGAGATTAAAGGAGAGAGAGAGAAGCAGCTCTCATTACAATGCTTTTATAAAGAAAAGAAAAACAAAAAGAAGTACTAAAACATTATTTGGAGGGTGGGGGATTCAATTTATCGCTGCTGATCACGGAACTCAACCCCCACGAAAATCTCGGTATGAGTACTCACTGGTGGTTACTACCTGCTGTTATATTTCTGAGTTTCATACGACAAAACCAGTCAGCAGGTATTATTTCTCTGACCATCGTTAACATATTAATACGTGTGATTGAGAAGCTTTTTCTCTTTGAGGTAGGAACTGAATTGACACATTGGTTGCGTTATTACGCTTCAAATGTCATTTGGAAGATATTAACGGGTAAGGTTGATTCTTGCAAATCTTGATAAACAGACATTATATTTAAAGATTTGGTAGGCCTATATTTAAAGAACAGCGTTTCGTAATGAATGAGTCCAGACAAAGAAAATGTAAAACTGAGAAAGGGTTTTTTCCAGATTTAAGGAGTGCTATTAGGTCTGACTCAACTCGAGGAATTTGAGCTGCCCGGATCGTCAAGAAAGCATGGGTGAATTACCGCGTTAAAAACAAACAGCTACTGGTCAATGTCTTGAGCCAGATAAGTCCAATCCAATACAACTGAGCCTGCTTCTGAATTTTTTCTATCTTTCCTTCCCTTATATCCATGTTTTCCGTCTAAAATGTTTATGCATTCGCTTGTTCCCCACGCATTCTGCATGCCTATTGTATCTTTTTCGGTGGTAATATTTTATTAATTAATTGTGAAACTCACAATTACGCATTTTTCTTTGTGCTCGTTTTACTTTTTCCTCCTGAATCTGCATTCATTTTGCAAGAGGTGAGATCAAGTTTCACACCCATACAAAATTTGCTGTAACAGTATAGGTCTAATGGGTGGATAAAAGCTAATTACAAAGATTGATATAGATTGGATGATAACATTAAAATAAAAAAGTGTATGGAGTTTGTGGAATGATTTAGTTCAATTGAGACCTAGAATCTTTCAGCGAGTCTTGTGGGATTTGCTGATTAGCTTAGCTACTATCAGTTTTTCAAGGAGGACTCTTCTGTATTGTTTAAGTTAATCTCGCTAAATAATCGTCGAGAAATGTTTTCAAATGTATTCAAAATATTATTAAATACATATGAATATTAAAGACGTAGATCCAATATGTTTCGGCATATATATATATATATATATATAGAGAGAGAGAGAGAGAGAATGTGTGATTTCAGGCTTCCACCGCGCAGTGAGAAGTGCGCTCTTCTTCCATTATTGACCCTTTAAGATGGGACCGATAGGTGTTCCCGAAACGTCGGTAAGTAATTACCACTACTCGCGGCGTAATAACTCAGAAGAACGCAGTTCCCATCTATTCGTTGAGAAATTCATTCTTATGCTTAATTAAACACCGCGCCATGAAGAAGTACCGGGGGAGGAACATATGGCTGCATACATTACTAGCACCGGTACTAAAAGAAAATAAATGCCCAGATTCACCCGCGGCTGCTTTAGCCCCTGGCAAACCGGCTAGAGTGGCGTCAATTCGATAAGAGACGGGGTGGAACCCAGAACCTGTTTGGACCCCGTGGAGAAGGGTCGCTGACGCAAACAGAACACGGGCTATTCGATCAGTCAGTCCATAGCCTGTTCCCTATACCGTCTGAGACTTTTTGGTTCTTCAGAATACTTGTTCGGTAATCATTTATATCCCCCTGCAGTTGCTTCCGTAAAATATTACTTCAAATAGACTAGGTCTTCTTAATGGTCGCTGGTTGTCAGGCTTTACCCTGGTTTCACCTTAAACTACCTGCGTTTAACCCAGAGGGAATATTTATTAATTTCATTAGGTTCTCACAAAAAAATAAAACACCGGTATTCTTAGAAATCTTTGTCTGAATTATTGCATACTGTATAGCGCTGTGTTCAATGTATTGTACGTCTCAAAATTCAATCCATTACAACTCCGTGGTTCTTTTTTTTAGGCACGTTAGTAAAATTGCGAAAAGCGACTATCAGCTTCGTCACGTCTGTTCGTCCGTCAGCCTGTCCGCCGGTAAGGAACATATCGGCTCCAAGTAGACGGATTTTAAAGAAATTTTTTATTTAAACATTTATTTGAAAATCTGTTGAGAAAATTCAAGTTTTATTAAAATCTGAGAAGAATAAAGGGCACTTTACAGGAAGAAATATACACGTTTATAACAACCCACTGAAATCTTCTTAGAATGAAAATGGTTTCATAAAAGCTTGGTGAGAAAATCAAAACACATTCTGGTTCAGTAAGCCTTGTTTTTCGCGAAAATCGTACTGTTTAAATTAGATAATATGGACAAATATGGTAGAACCAGACACGTCACAGATGACATAGTATGGCGCATGCGCTGTGCATACTGGATAATGCTACAGACGCACGCTCAGTACAAGCATAACTTATTACTCGTCAACGAGAGCAGTGGTTACGCGAACGCCACCCAATATTACGTCCATTGCCACTCTTCTTAAAGGGTTAACATTATGAATAATGTGCCTCTGTCTAGTTCATGCAGTTCGGACTGGTATAATTGGTGGCGCGAATAAAAGACTAATTGAAATTTAAATATATTTCTGTTGTACCTCGCCAGCCTTCATAGTTATGCAAAATGCGTTGGAATTGAGTGATAAAAAAATAAACTATTCAAGTTTCTTAATTGGCCCTGAAGGGTAATCGGAATTTTTAAAGAATATTTGTAATCAGAGCAAAATATAAACTGAATTTTTATTTGCCGGTACGTTATTCTGCCAGTACAGTTTCTACTTTAGCCTTTATCAGTAACATTCAACGGATAATGTTTGTGGGTAAAGTTGACTTCTACATGGGGATAATGAATGAATTTCAGTCTTTAAAATTCTTTTATCTGAGATTTCTTATCGATGTATCACCGAATGTGGACATTAAAAACAGTATTCTATGGAGATGAAGTTATGTTTTTTGAAAACACAAACACTACAATCCAGAAACTTTAAAATAACACTTCAACTGATATTACATGTCACTTCAATATATAAGGATTTATGTTTCGGAAACCGTGTTTCTGACACGAGTTTGCACTCACCCACGGCAACAGAAATAATAATAATAATAATAATAATAATTATTATTATTATTATTTTACGCGGTAAAGGTTTAGGCCGAAATGTCGTGGGTTCGATTCCTGACGGGGAATTGGAATTTTACATCGACTTAATCCTTCCGGTCGCCCCATGGCCCTGACCCTCTTAACAGAAAGGTGTATCAGTATTATTTCCTGGGTGTAAAGATGGCCGATGCGTGAAGCTGATTGTTTACAAATTCCGAGATCCTAAACTTCCTGGATCCCCAAGGGTCTCTGCAGATCCTGCATAGGAATTGCTTTACTTTTAATAAATAATCGAATTATTAATTTGGTCATGTCGAAACATCCCAGTTTATATTTTCAGCTACGCATTATCTGCACTATCTCTCCAATATTCGTTGTCCGACCATTTAAATTCGCACTTTGTCTTTCGTTCACTGACACAATTAGGAAGGTCATTTTGCGCGGTTACGTAATTTACTGAACAACAAATTGTAAATAGTTAATTGGATACTCCAGTGTAGAGCTACTTTGAAACTTGTAATAGCCATACATATTTTACACACACCTATTGTCATTTTGACACCTTTGCTTCAATACTTACAAAGCTTAAAATAAAATCAGAGCCTCGTGTCAACATAGCGTAAAGTTGCCCAAACTCCCAATTTCTAGGAATTTAATTTAATAGTCCTTTATTTCTCGTTTGAAATATCACCATATGATCTACATAAACAACGGGAGCGTTAAATTATTTTGCATTTGAATACACCAGATGTGTTGTTTACCCTGAAATATGAATAACTCATGTAGCATAATTATAGGGATATATTCTGATAACTTCGAAGAAAAATATTCTTGCGTAAAGTCTGTCCGTTAATTAAGGTGTAAAATGATAAATAATGTTATGCGAACGTGTCCTATTGAAAGCATAACAGTTAAATATTGATATGTTGATAGGTTTGTTAACTGCAATTGGGTTGACACCAAGTGGCAAGAGTACAGTACACATTGACACATAAACAATACTTTGGTTGAAAAGATTAACAACTTTGGTTGGAAGGATTAACAACTTTGGTTGGAAGGCTAACAACTTTGGTTGGAAGGTTAACAAATTTGGTAGGAAGGATTAACAACTTTGGTTGGAAAGATTAACGACTTTGGCTGGAAGGATTAACAAATTTGGTTGGAAGGATTAGCAACTTTGGTTGGAAGGCTAACAACTTTGGTTGGAAGGTTAACAACTTTGGTTGGAAGGTTAACAACTTTAGTTGGAAGGATTAACGACTTTGGTTGGAAGGATTAACATATTTGGTTGGAAGGATTAACAATTTTGGTTGGAAGGATTAACAACTTTGGTTGGAAGGCTAACAACTTTGTTTGGAAGAATTAACAACTTTGGTTGGAAGGATTAACAACTTTGGTTTGAATGATTAACAACTTTGGTTGGAAAGTTAACAACTTTGGTTGGAAGGATTAACAACATTGGTTGGAAGGATTAACAACTTTGGTTGGAAGAATTAACAACTATGATTGGAAGGATTAACAACTTTGGTTGGAAAGCTAACAATTTTGGTTGGAAGGTTAACAAATTTTGTTTGAAGGATTTACAATTTTGGTTGGAAAGAAGACTTCGAAAATTCTTCTCCCTTTATGGAAACGGGATTTTTTGCCATGGTCGCAAGAGGCTGCCACTGGACGGTACACTCTGTGAGATTTACACTACACCTTTCTATCCACTTTCTTCAAGATCTCTTTCACTATTACTCTGTCACAAAATCTTTATATTTTTGCTTTCCCGACTAGAATGTTTTGTGTATTTCTAAAGTTTTTGTTTTTGTTTATACTGGGCTTAAAGGCGCTGTCAATAGCTCAGAATCTATAGCGTCGAACGGGTGGATTATCAGGGGGTGAAAAATTTGAAAGCTTATGGATGGCAGCGGTTATTGTGTAACTTGATGTTATATAACAACCTATTTCTGGATGTACAGAAGAAAATTTGGGATGACTTCTATCAAAATAGCCTGCCAATAGTTCTAGGTTTCAACGACACAGTTTCCCGAATATGCAACTTCAGTATAGTTTTAAGGTGATCCACACTCTTAGCGATGTTGATCATATATATATATATATATATATATATATATATATATGTGTGTGTGTGTGTGTGTGTGTGTGTGCATTATATACATTTACCTGCATAGTTGATACTTACAGACATTTGTTTACAACTGGCAATGAAGAAGTAAAAACCGTAACAAGTAAGAAGTTTCTGGGAGCTTTAAATTCAAAATTCAAGATATATTTTTGTACCAATTGAAGACTTCTTGCCCTACAGAATATGACCAGCGTGTGCATCATACAGCAATTTACTGCCTACTTAGGCTTTTTAAAACAGTTGCTTGTACAAAATTGTACATGTTACTAAATTTTTGTAAATAAGATTTTTTTTTACTTTGTATGAACATTTTTACGGAATACGAGTACATCTCTTTCCCAAGTGCCGTCAGAATCTTTTATTTAAATGTTCTTAAAAGAGAAGGTCTGATGATGGTTTGTAATAAGCTCAATCGTGTTGCTTAATCGACTTATATATGGTGTTGTTTGTGACTGTTTACTGGGAAAAATATACATTTTCCGTCACTACAGATAATCTGTCGGCTTTGCACAGTATCAGAGCACGCTCTACACCCTAACCATCTTATCCTACTGACCATAAATATGTTTATAACAGTTAATAAAATGTGTTAATTGTGAACCTTCTTATTATGCAATTCTCTCAGACCGCTTCTTGGTACCTCGCTTCAGGTTACAAATTTTCTCCTTAGGACCTTATTTTGTAAAACAACTCTCCCTTAAGAGAACATAAATTTTTTGCAATGGTACTAATAAGCGTGTAAGGTATTGGTTCTTTTGAATGAAGAGTTTCGCTGTTTTATAGGACGACGAGAAAATAGAAAGTTCTTTACTTAAATAGCTTCAATAATAAGTTATAAATAAAACATCCTGAAAGAAGAAAGCTAGAATAACAAACTCGGTAATGTGAATGTAACTTAACATTGCGGCACTTTTGCTAACAGTTGTTGTAATGAAAAGTCAACAATGAGATCTCCGCGTGTTTGTGAACTTGCAAGTCACCGTGAACAATATAAAATTACTAAGTGTTGCAGAAAAGTGCTTTTCTCGAACTTGATGTCGCGGCCAGTAAATTTAGTCCTTAATTCTTCATGTAAAGTGCAAGATATTTCTGTCCGAGTTTAACCAAATTTGGAGCATTTATACAGGTTCTTATGGAAGTCCCTAGCACAAAATTACGCTGAAATCCGACCTTCGGAATCCACACTAATTCATGCGTACAGACGGACTGACACGATGAAAGTAATAGAGGCTGTTTGCGACCAAGTCAACGAAGATAAAAATTACTGCTAATTTAGGTTTCACGGTGAATTTTTTAATTAATTTAGGGCTAAAATAAAATAGTCACTCATGCTACGAAATTCCTGAACACAGCTGTTACTGAGACCATTCTATTCTAGGTCAACAAAACAGAAAACTAAGTCTGACCTCACAGTAGCAGTCGTTGTCGTCAAAGCTCCTTCACACGTAAAAATTTCGCCTTTCAAGAATACACTGACTCTAAATCGATGAATAGATAAAAGTACAGTAATTTAATTTCTATGTGTGTGGAAATAAGTTCGTGTATTTGTGCCATAGGACTGTTTACTGGTTAACACTTTACTACGCCCAGGGAATAGTGACACTGATATTGTTCACGGAAAGGGGTTGGTGGCCGTGCGAGACGCTCTTATGTGTATCACTGCACAAGTCCCTGAATACTAAAACCTGGTCTGTCTCGCAGTCCTGATTTCCCGTATGTCGCCTCAGCGGGGGGGGGGGGGGGGGGGGGGGAGAAAACACACCCAAGTGTGTGGGGGTTGTGAGTGGGTGTACTCAAACAAAAAAAAAAAAATTATTTTTTTCTATATAAATTATAAATTTTAA
>Ga0123353_10008033_pt1 | contig 14357 bp, 9 predicted proteins | sample TergutLab28metaG_3_FD_92763 | JGI IMG/M metagenome (GOLD analysis project Ga0123353, IMG submission 92763) | Labiotermes labralis P3 segment gut microbial communities from Petit-Saut dam, French Guiana - Lab288 P3 | ecosystem: Host-associated > Arthropoda: Insects > Digestive system > Gut ... | reverse complement strand
TGCGGTAAGGAACTGCCAGAGTCAAATGGTGCGGTAGCACCATTCTGACTCCTGACTCCTGTATTCTGCTCCACGGAATGCGATAAGGCTGAAAATGGCATGTTAATTTCTGGCGAAAGCCTAGACGTACTCGTCGAAACTTGCGGATGGATGGCGAAACACGACACTGCACCCGAAAAAACGACTCCTGACACCTTTTCGGGCGCTGACACCTTTTCGGGCGCGTGACACCTTTTCGGGCGCGTGACATTCCAGTGCGCAAGACACGTTTCGTCAGGTTGGAAGACCTCAAGGAATCCTTCCCATTGGGTCGCAACGGCATCATCGAATGGGAGATCATCGGACGCGATTCGCTTTGAGGTTCACCTTCGTCCAAACGCCCTCTCCACCCTCGGGCGGGGCGAATCGTCCGGAAACGGCAAACCGGTTTCCGTAGACAAATCAGCCGTTGTTATTTTTGTCCATTACGGTTATAATGCGGTGGACGTTGACGGTGGACTAACAGCCAGAGGTAATCGTGCGTTTTTCTCTCAGCCAAGAACTGCGCCAGGAGCAACGACAAATCCTGACACAACGAATGATTCAGTCGATGGAGATTCTCCAACTGACGTGTCTGCAACTCGATCAGAAGATCGAGCAGGAGCTGGAACAGAATCCCGTGTTGGAAATGGAGTCGGACTCTGCCGAGGAACGACCACTTGACATTGATGCCAGTGGGGATTTTAACGGCGAAGATGATCCGACCGAGGAGCATGAACCGGAAATCAATATTGAATATGCGGTTGAAGACTCCCATTCCGCCGAGGAATTTTCCATCGCCGATGATTTCGCTCAAAACTATTCCGACACCATTGACGAAGCACCCGTTCGGTCACAAAACTGGTTGGAAGCACAAGACACGTTTCGGACAGATATCTATGCGAATATGGAAAGCCCCAGCGAAACGTTACAGGAACATTTGTGTCGGCAACTCGACTGGTTCGACACGTCGGAATCGCTTCGGGAGATGGTTCTGCGGATCATCAATAATCTTGATTCCCATGGTTATTTTCCCTACGAATTAAAGGATTTTTTGGGGGAGAATCACACGGACGAAGATTTGTCCCTTGCGGACGAAGCCCTGGCACTGGTCAAGAGCCTCGAACCGCTCGGAGTCGGCGGCAAGGACCTTCCGGAATGTTTGTTGTTGCAAATTGATCCTGTCTCGGAGCATGCCGAAGTCTTGCGGATTCTGATTACCTCTCACTTGGAGGACATTTCCGCCAATCGTATTCCGGTCATTGCCAAAAAGATCGACTTTCCGCTCGATGTCGTTCAAGCGGCGGTGGCGGAGTTGCGGCATTTTCATCCGCGTCCCGGCTCGGGCTTTGGCGGCGGCAAGACGGCACCGATGGTGGTGCCAGATGTGTACGTCGAAAAAACAGAGGAGGGCAAATATATTGTTCGCCTGGAAAACGGACGGACCCCACAGCTTCGCGTCAATCTGTTTTACAAAGGGCTGCTTTCGAAACAAGAGACCGACAAAAAGACGAAAGCGTACATTCGGCAGAAAGTTGGTGCCGCACAGTGGCTCCTTGATGCGATTGCACAGCGACGTTCCACTCTTCTCAAAGTGTCGCAAGCCATTGTCGATTTTCAGGTTGATTTTTTCGAAAAAGGGCAGCATGCACTGAAGCCGTTGAAAATGCAGCAGATTGCGGAGGTGATCGACATGCACGTCACGACTGTTTCCCGGGCATGCGACGATAAGTGGCTCTCTTCGCCACAGGGGGTTTTTCCGTTTCGCCGTTTTTTCATGACGGGCTTGGCAACTTCGGGCGGCGGGGAAGATGTTGCCAACGATGTTGTCCGTCAGAAGATTCACGAAATCATCGACAAGGAGGACAAAAAAAATCCGCTCAGTGACGAGGACATTGTCAAAATGCTGGAAGCCGAAGGGATCCAAGTGGCTCGCCGCACGATTGTCAAATACCGCCAACTCCTCGACATCCCCAGTAGCCGCGGACGACGGCAGTGGGAAATGTAGGGCTTTCGCAGGAAAATCATTGGTCGGTTTTTCCCTTTTTCATTCAGTAGTCAGAATACAGGAGTCAGGAGTCAGAATGGTGCTACCGCACCATTTGACTCTGACAGTTCCTTACCGCATGCGACTTCTGACTCCTGACTTCTGACTACTTCCTTGCTCTAGAATGGGAAAGGGGAAATTTGACCAATTATTTTCTGGCGAAAGCCTTACCTTATTCCGCCATTGGTGTAGTATGTCGCTAGACAATTAGGTAATTAGGTTGAGTGTTTTTGGACGCATTGGCTACTTAGGTTGTTTAGTCAGAAAAATTAGGTGAAAATTAGGTTTTGCCTCCCACGCGATTGCGCTGTAGTACTAGAGCGACAAAACCATTGACCTCTCAAAACGGAAAGACCAAGCCGGATACACCCCTGGATTCCCGCCTACGCGGGAATGACGAAAAAACGACTTTGCGTCTCGCCTGCCACCGCTTGAAAATGCCGGGTAAAAAGTTATATTGGGTCGTACCATGTTGAAGCTGTTTTGAAATTACTGATGCCGAACATTTTAGTCCGACAACGGATGACTTTTGCTTTTATTGCTGCCATGTTTCTTGTACAGACGGCTTTCGGTCAGTCTGCCGAAACGGACTGGTTGCAGCATGTCATTCCTGCCAAAGAGCGGTCGTTCGACTTCAAAACGGTGGCAAAAGGAGCGGTGCCTGAATATCGGTTCGTTCTGAAAAATCCCCTTCAAGAACCGATGCGCATTGCCTCGGTGACGTCCAGTTGTACCTGCACCACGCTCGATTTTGATCAGGAAAAGTTCACCCGACAAACGTATGAAACCTTCGAAATCACGGCACAACTTCGCGGAGACAGGTATGAAGGACAACGCAATTCCACCATCACCGTGGCGATCGACCAACCATATCGTGCCGAAATCCATCTGAACATTCGCGGAGAAATTCGTACCGATTTGAAAATTACTCCCCATTTTATCGACTTCGGAAATGTGGCACCGGAGACAGGACAATCACGGACATTAACTGTTACCTACTCGGGGTCCAACAGTCAATGGCGGATCGTGGATGTCCGATGCGACAATGAATTCATTCGTGCGGACAATATTACGATGGACTTTTCAACCATGAGTCAGAAAACGTTCAAGGTGAATGTGTCCCTTGATAAATTGGCTCCGCATGGGATGATCCGTGAGCATTTGTTTTTGATTACCAATGACACGGCTTCTCGTCGGGAAATCCCGATTGACATTCGGGCAACGGTGGGAACGGTCATCCGTGTTTCCCCGCCGACGGTTTTTTTGGGAACGTTGCCGCCGGGGAAACCATCGCCGAAAAAACTGGTGATCCTTACGGGAACGATGCCATTTCGGATCACGAAAATTGAATGTGATAATCCGGCGGTTGAAATTGCCTGGGAAAAAGATGACAACGCCGTGCCGCGAGGGCAATATATGTTGCCGCTCTCCTACCAGAATCCGGGGCAGGGTGAAGGTGCTCCCAAGAGTGACGGAACCATGTTGGCAGCAATTCGAGTTACCACAAATATTCCCGACCTCGTGTCGGAGTTCTATGTGACCAGCGTGCAGAAAAAAGAGGAGGAGGAGTCAGTAGACAGTAATCAGTAGTCAGTAGTCAGTAGTCAGGCGCAAGCGTTGTTGCAATTCTCTCTGCGCTTGCGTCTCCTACCTCCTGTTCCGCAGAGGACAATCATTTGACCAGAGAATATGCGTACACCCATACTCGTTTACAGGAATACCTTGCTTTTTTGTTGTTTGCTTGCTGCATGGCTGGTGCTGCCGTGGTTTGTTGTGACGGGTTGTCGTCCGCCACAAAACAGTGGTCGTGCTCTTGAGGAGGCGGCAGACGACAGACCGCAAGCCGATGCGGGGGAGTCGGCGGCAGCACCTTCTGCTGTCCTCGACGTACTTCAGGCAATCGAAGGTGCCTTTGGTGCGGTGGAACGCGAAGGGAGAACCATTGTCGGTGTCGATCTTGCTCTGGAGCGGGCTTCGGCAACCGATGAGGTGTTGACACTCGCCTTAACTCTGCCGAACCTCAAAAAATTCCGGCTGGCGGGGGGTTCCCTCTCCGCGAACGTGTTCGTCGGACTGAAAGCCCAGGAAGACCTTGAAGAACTTTTCTTGCAAGACCTGACGATTGCGGACGAAGAGCTTCTTTCGGTTCTCTCTGCGTTGCCCAAATTGCGGCGGCTTACTCTCCGTCGCCTGCCCCACATTTCCGATGCGGGAATCGTTCCGCTGTTCCAATTCCCGACATTGCGACAACTCGCCCTGATCGAAATGTCGATTACCGGCTTCGGTGCCCTCCGCGAACAGACGATGTTGACCGCACTTGACGTTCGAAATTGTGCAAGGCTCGTGCCTGACGATTATCGAACGCTCGTCCGACTGACAACACTCGTCGATTTGAAAATCGGAGGATTTGCCGTCGATGACCGATGCCTGGAAGCCGTTGCCCTTCTTCCTGCCTTGAAGGGGCTGACCATCGACGATTCGTTGGTGTCCGCCAAAGGGCTTGCGCAATTTGTGACCGATTCTCTTTCCGCCGACTCGTTGGAGACGCTTGTTCTCAATCGGAACATGTCTTTCTCGGACGAGGCTCTTCTCGCACTCGGCAACTTGCTGCGGCTGAAACGACTGATCCTCGGCGATGCGATGGTGACGGGAGGATTTCTGGCGCGTCTTGCCGAAGATGAGCTTGTGCGCCCGAAGTTGGGGGAACTGTCGCTTCGGAAAACGTTGTTGACGGAACAAGCCATTGAATCGCTCCTTCGGTATCCTGAACTGCGAAGCCTCCAGATTTCGGGGACAGCGTTGACGGTGGAGGGGGCGAAAACGCTTCTTTCTCTTCCGTGGCTGGAACGACTTGATTTAACCGACTGCTTTCTTGACGACGACACACTCCGCTATCTTCAAGAATCGGAATTGCCCCCATCGTTGAAAACGTTCAAGTATTGAAAAGGGAATGGTGTGTGTTTGCCATTCCGTGGAGCAGAATACAGGAGTCAGAATAGTACTGCCGCACCGTTTGGCTCTGGCAATTCCTTACCGCGAGCGGCTTCTGATTCCTGTATTCTGACTTCTGACTCCTTGCTCCAGAATGGAAAAGGGAAAAACCGACCAATTATTTTCCAGCGGAAACCTACGGAGAAGGAATGGTGCAAAACTCCCCTTGCTTTTCACGGTGTTTTTGATTAGCATGGGGGGTGTGAAAATCAAGTCGTCTGCACGAAAACGCAAGTCGCAAAAGAGTGAGTCGAAGCGGGGGCATCCCAAGTCGGGCAACATTTACGATGCCTTTGCCAAGCAGATGCTCTGTCGGATCTATGTGTTCGTCGATTTTCTGTTGAACTATGCTGATCCGAAGTTCGTCAGGGAAGTCGACTTGGAGAAAATCCAACTGGCACCCACACATTATTTCGGGAAGGGTGGGACGGAGCAGATCATGGACTTGATTTTTCTCTGCCCGTTGAAAAACCGCAAGGGCAACCTGACGGCAATCATCGTGTTCGAGCACCAGAGCGGCAGTTTGAAAAAAATCCCACGAAAATTGCACAAGTATGTCGCGGCGATTTGGGATGCGGAAACGAAGGAAGGCAAGCCATTGTCCGCTCCATATTTTATCGTGTTAAGGACGGGGAAGACACCGCACCGGGGAACGCCGCCGACAATGTCGGCTTCACTCCCGAAGGGGAGCGATGGCAAGCCGTTGGGAAAAACGGTCGAAATCGACTATGATGTTGTTGATCTTCCCGCTTGGGATTTTGACAATTTGGTCGGCGGTCCTGTATTGCGATTGACGCTGGGCTTGTTGCATAAAATGGCAGGCGGGAACATTGACGAATTACCCGAGGCACTGAATCCGCTTTTGGAAGTTGCTGATACAACAGAGCGGATTGAATTGGCAAAGGAAGCGGCAATCCCCTTTGCGATGAAGGTGTTTGCCGCTCATAACCGCCGACTTGACGAAGCACAGTTGGACACAGTATTGGAACCAATATTCAAAGAAAAGGAGAGAAAAATGATTAAAACGATTCTTGAAGAAAAATATGATGCGGGCGTAGCCATTGGCAAAGTAAGAGGTAAAGCCGAAGGTAAAGCCGAAGGTAAAGCCGAAGGTAAAGCCGAGGCGGGACGGAATATGGTTTTGAGAGCCTTGCGGAAAAAGTTCACGAAAGTTCCGAAGGGGATCGAGCAGGCGGTCCTTGCCATGTCCGACCCGATAGCGCTGGAGTCGCTGTTGGAACATGTTTTCGACAGCAATACGCTCAAAGAGTTCGCCGAGTCGCTGTAAACCGAACTCCGACACTTTCCGAAAAAGCCACGGATTGCCAATTACGCCGCATGCCAATGCCAGTCCGTTCACGCCGCTTTCCGCAAGAGGCAGCAGATTCCGAAGGAAATGCTTCACCCCGCGTCTGCTGCAAACTGCAAACCGCCGTCTGCTATCTGCCGTCTCCATCGCGGTTTCAAAAAACGACCAGTTTGTGGCGGGGTACGGTATAACTTTCATGCCCCTTTCCTTTTCGCCCCGTTCCGGTTACACTTTTGCACATGCCGAAAAGAGAAACGATCCTGACATCGACCGATGCACACCCGCCGCGACCCGTCTTGCCGCAGCAGGAATCGTCGTTTGAAAAGGATCGGGAAGAGGATCGGGTCCTTCGTCCGCAGAAAATGTCCGAAATGATCGGGCAACGCGAAGTCTATCACCGACTCGAAATCTCCATTCGAGCCGCACAAAAACGCAAGGAACCTCTCGGGCATATACTTCTCGATGGTCCGCCCGGTCTCGGAAAGACGACCTTTGCGACGTGCATTCCCCGCGAACTCGGCGTGTCGATGCAAATTGGCAACGGCGCAACACTCAAATCGCCGAAAGATATTCTCCCTTATTTGACGAACGCCGAAGAGGGATCGATTCTCTTCATTGACGAAATCCACCGGATGCCCAAGACGGTCGAGGAATTCCTCTACCCGGCAATGGAAGATTTTCGGATCGACATTGTGATTGGCGAAGGGGTGGGTGCTCGCACGGTGAACATGCCGCTGAGACGTTTCACGCTCATCGGGGCGACAACGCGAACCGGTTTGATTTCCGCCCCGCTTCGGGATCGCTTTCAAATTCAGGAACACCTCGATTTCTACAGTTTTGACGAACTCGCGGTCATCGTGCATCGCAGTGCGGGCAAGTTGAACATCAACATCGACGAGGATGCCGCCTACGAAATTGCCGTTCGGAGCCGTGGAACGCCGCGGCTTGCCAATAACCGACTTCGCTGGGTGAGGGACTATGCCGACTCGAAGGATCAAGCGGTGATTACGTGTCCTCTCACCAAGGATGCCTTTGAGATGAAGGGGATCGACATTTTGGGACTTGACCCGCAAGACAAGCGGGTTTTGGACACGATACTGGAAGTGTTTGGCGGCGGTCCCGTCGGATTGGAGACGCTCGCCCATACGCTCAACCTCGAACCGGACACGCTCTCGGATGAAGTGGAACCGTTTTTGCTCCGCAGCAAACTCTTGCTCCGCACCCCCAAGGGACGATGCCTGACCGAAAAGGGGTTTCGACATCTCGGAGTAAATCCTCCCCGGAATGTCAATCTCGAAACACCACTGTTCCATGAATGAATGGGCTTCCACTCGAAAATAAAATACCCGCCGGGAAAAGAAGTCAGAAGTCAGAATGGGTGCTACCGCACCGCTGATCGGTAGAGTTGCGAACCGCTTGTGTATTCTGACTCCTGACTACTGGCTACTGACTACTGGCTACTGACAAAACTAAAGATCATGACACACAAAACCTATCTTGCGATCGACATGGGGGCATCGGGGGGGCGGCACTTAGCTGGTCAATTTGACGGCAAGACCCTGACCCTCAAAGAACTGTACCGTTTCGAAAATGGTCCGATCGACCTTGCCGGAACGTTCTATTGGAATTTGCCGAGTCTCTGGACACACGTTCAAGAGGGCTTGAAAGCGGCGGGAGCCGCCGTCGGAAAGGAGATCGTCAGTGTCGGTGTCGATACGTGGGGTGTTGACTTTGCTCTACTGGGGCGTGGCGATACATTGCTCGGCAATCCGGTCTGTTACCGCGATGCCCGAACCGATGGCATCATGGAAAAAGCTTTCGACATTGTTCCCAAATCCGAAGTGTTCCGGCAAAGTGGATTGCAATTCATGCAGTTCAACACGTTGTACCAACTCCTCGCCATGAAACAAGCACGTTCGCCGCTGCTTGATGTTGCCGAGTCGTTTCTGATGATGCCCGACCTGTTCCATTGGTTGCTTTCCGGCATCAAGAGCAATGAATTCACCAATGCAACGACGACGCAATTTTTCGATCCGGTGCGCAAGGATTGGGCAATGCCGATGCTCGAACGTTTCGACCTGCCGACCCGCCTTTTCCAACCAGTGTCGTTGCCGGGCACGGTACTCGGATCGTTTCGTCCCGCGTTGGTCGAAGCGACGGGACTCAAATCGACGAAAATTGTCCTTCCGGGATCGCATGATACGGCATCTGCCGTCATGTCGGTTCCGACAGCCAGCCCAACCGGTCAAACCGATTGGGCGTACATCAGCCTCGGAACCTGGGCGTTGATGGGGATCGAATCGCCCAAGCCGGTCGTGAACGATACCGTGGCTCAATTGAATTTTACGAATGAAGGGGGCGTTGGCGGAACGATGCGGATACTCAAAAACATCTGCGGCATGTGGCTGTTGCAGGAATGTCGCCGAACTTGGAACCAACAGGGACGCAAGGGTAAAACCGGCTTACCGCTCGATTGGAACGATTTGAATGACATGGCACAGGAGGCGAAACCGTTTGTTTCGTTTATCGATCCCGATGCGAGGGAATTTTTGGGACCGACCGACATGCCGAGGGCGATTGTCGAGTTCTGCCGCAAGACCGGGCAACCGGTGCCTGACTCGGAAGGGGGGATTGTACGCTGTGCGTTGGATAGCCTTGCGCTGAAATTTCGGCAGGCACTCGAGATGTGCGAAACAATCGGTGGTCGGCGTATCGAAACGATTCATATTGTCGGCGGCGGAACCCAACATGGGCAACTTTGCCAAGCCGCCGCCGATGCCTGTGGATGCCGGGTCGTGGCAGGTCCGATCGAAGCGACGGCGATTGGCAATATGATGATGCAGGCGGTTGCCGACGGAGCCGTTGCGAACATCGAAGAGGCTCGACACGTCATCCGTTCGAGTTTTGACGTTGCCGAATACCTTCCCGCAACCCAACGTGCCGGAGAATGGAGCGATGCTTATGAACGCTTCATGGCAGTATTAGGGAAAGTAGACAGTAGTCAGTAGTCAGAAGACGCAAGCGCAGGGGATATTGCCGCACCGCATGCGACTACTGACTACTGTATTCTGACTACTGACTACAGAATGGGAAAGGGAAAAACCGACCAATGATTTTCCTGCGAAAGCCTTACTCCTCTCTTGGCGTGTTGACAACGAGAGACAATGCTTATAGAATAGCGGCTTTCGTTTGGGAAATCCCCGCTTCTCATCTCATGACCGCCTTGGAACAATATGATGCCAGCATCGAGTTACATCGTGCTGGCAAGGTCGCAGAATCGATAGAAATGTTGCGGAAAATGACCGCCGATTTCCCCGATTTTTCCCTTGCTTATAACGCTCTTGCCGCCTTTTCTAAAAAGGCAAATGACTTGAATGCCGCCATCGACAATATGAAAACATATTGTACATTGGAACCGGACGACCCCTTCGGTTTTTCCGTGTTGAGTGCCTACTCCATCGCGGCAGGGCGACGTGCCGAAGCCGAAGAAGCCCTCGCTCGTGCAAGCGAAATCCGATTCAAAGCCCAGTTCGGCGCAAGTGTCACCGGAAATGGGGTCACCGGAAATGGGCAGTAGGGCTTTCGCTGGAAATTAACTTTCCCCTTTGCTGTTGCCGTCGCCATTCCGTAGAGTGGGAGTTAGGAGTGAGAATGGTGCTACCGCACCGTCTTATCGGAAATGTTACCGCACCACATGCGACTTCTAACTTCTAAATCCTATAACTTCTAACTCCTTTTTCTCCAAAATGGGAAAGGGAAAAATCGACCAATGATTTTCTGGCGAAAGCCTAGAGGCACGCTTCGAGTCACTCGCTATATTTCCCAACCTTTCCGAACATCGCGGCGGAGCAACTTATCCCCCCTTGCGTCGTTGGTGACTTTCCGGGTGGCAGGATCGTACTCCAGTTTCTTACCCTGACACACGAGCGAAACAGAACCGAGATTGAATGTTTCGGTGACTTCTTTTGTGTACTCAAAAGAACCCGGTCCCTTGCCTTTGCCTCGGCAGCCGTCGAGCCAAACGTTGAGCCAGTTGTCCGTACTCGGAGTCGGTGCCGACGGAACATCGGCAAACTCCGCCGCACGCGAGCCGACAATCCGCGGATTTTCACGGTTAAAACCGGAAACAATCGCCCCCCGATCGCCGAGGAACATCATTCCTTCAATGGGCAAGTCGTCGCTTTCGTATCCTTCCGGGGTCGGCGGTTTCATGCCGCCATCGTGCCATTGGAGAATGATCTTGCCCGATCCGTCCTTGTAAGGAACCTCGAAACGATAAGCCACCGCCATCGGATAAGAATAATCATTGACAAGCGTGTACGGAACACCATTGCGCACTCCGACCACTCGTGAAAACCGGCTGCTCGCCGAGACCGCCGAGTCAAGTTTCAGCACCTCGAAAACCGGGATGAGACTGTAATATCCCATGTCGGCAATCGCACCGCCACCGAATTCATACCAGCCTCGGAAGGTGCAATGTGTGTAGTACGGATGATAGTCGCGCATTTGAGCCGGACCCAGCCAGAGATCCCAATTCAGTCCGTCCGGGATCGGCGGCTTGTCGGTCGGGATGACGGGATACTGAGGCCACACCGGACGATTGCTCCAGTTATGAATCTCGCGGAGTTTTCCGATAGCACCGGTATCAATCCACGCCTTGATCCGATTCATATTCCCTGCCGACGACGCGTTGTGTGCCATCATGTGAGTCGAAAGGGGCAATGACTTCGCCAGATCGGCAAGTTGCATCGACTCGATGAGTTTGTTCCCGAGCGGCTTGTGCATAATGATGTGCTTGCCGCGACGCAGACAGTCAATGGCTTGATAAGCGTGATGGAAGTCCGGCGACATAATTTTGACGGCATCGACATCGCTGAGTTTGTCGAGCAAGATGCGATAGTCTTCTTCGGCGGCAACGGTTCCGTTGTAACCGGGACGAGTGCGGCGGTAATAGCGTTCGACCACCTCTTTCATCACCATCCGTCCGCCGGGGATACCCTTTCTATCGGATTTCCAACCGGCATCGCCGACAAGCCCCCGCAACTTGTTGAACAGTCCGTTTTCGCTCCAGTGAATGTAATCGTAGCTTTCTCGATTCGGATCGGCAACACCGACGATGTCGATATCAGGATTCGACAGCAGGGCGGGGAGTTCTTCCAGTCCTTGCGTGCCGCATCCGATGTGGACCAAGCGAATTTTCTCTTTGGGTGCAGCGGAGCCTTCTGCCGCAAAAACATGTGGAACGGCGGCGAGTGCTCCAAGTGTACTCGCACTGGCGATAAACGTTCGCCGATCAATGGTTGGGGTGAGTTTCATGAGGGATTGTTGGGTTAGAGTAGAGGAATTATACACAAAGTTTTTGTGAGTCGTGTGGTAATAGTAACATTCGGCTTTCGCCAGAAATTAACATGCCATTTTCAGCCTTATCGCATTCCGTGGAGCAGAATACAGGAGTCAGGAGTCAGAATGGCACTACCGCACCATTTGACTCTGGCAATTCCTTGCCGCATGCGACTTCTGACTTCTGACTTCTGACTCCTTGCTCCAGAATGAAAAATGAAAAAACAGACCAGTTATTTTCTGGCGAAAGCCTAATTAGGTTAAAATTGGTGTGCGGCATCTTTTGCTACTGAGCTTCTGTGTTTTGTTCGGAACAATTAGGTTTTCGTTCCGCAAAATTTGTATAGATACTATTGCCCAGAGGGTGTGGGGACGGTTATTCGAAAACAATCAATTTGATCCCGTTTGATGTCTACTACCAATTCAGCGTTGATCTTCTGCCAAAAACTGGGCAAGGATCAATAACTTTTCACTTTTTTGTGCGGCGTTGGAGTCGCGTGTTGCCAGTTCCTTCGCTTTATCGAAGGCGGCTTTGGACTCCGCTTTGGCTTCTGCTTTTGCCAGCAAACTCGCCGTCAGCAAATACGCCTGAAACAGTTGATCGCGGATCGCCGCTTCGTCCACCGCAGGGGTTCCACCGGGTAAATCGAGCTTCATTCTGCCTGCTTCGGTCACTGTTGGGGCTTGTTGTGGTTGCTGGGGGACTAAATCTTTCAGCACCTTCAAATCATTGACCGTCAAGAGCATCTGTGTCAACTTGCCGAGGTTCTCCTTCAGTTTCTGATTGTCACGTACTTCCGCCTGCAATCGGGCAAGGAGTAACCGATACCGAATAAGCCGAACGGGCTCCGTCTCTTTGTCGAGTCGATTGGAGATCAATACCATCGTCTGCCGGGCACCCGCAATATCCACCAATTGGAACTGCTCCTGCAAAATCTCCATAAAGAGTTCCATCTGCTCGTCAAAGTTGGTGATTTGCGCCGCTTTTTTGGCTTCCGCATTCAGTTCGGCGATGGCAATTTTTTCACCACTCGAATACGCTTCGGCAATTTTCGTGGCAACCGATTCGTCGCGTGTCTCTTGGTACAGTTCCATCAGGATTCGCCGTTTGAGATGTTGCCGAATCGCCTCGTCCACCTCCGATTGGTCAACGAATTGAACTGCCTCCTCAAATTGTTTTTTGCCGAGCAACCATTCCACTTTCCCAAGAAGCAATGCCAACTGTGTATGAGACGCATCTTTCGCACGTTTTCCGACCTGAGCCGCCAGATCGCCACGGTCGTTCTTTTGGAGTTCGGTTATGAGTCGTTGCAAAAATCGTTCCCGCTGCTCGTCGGAACTCACCAAAGCCATGAACTCGCCGATCTTCGCTTCCGTAATCGTCTTGATGTTTTCGATCACATAACCGTGAAGAAGCACATCTCTTTTTTCGTCCGCAGGAAAAGTTTTGAGCAACTTTTCCGCGTCGTCGAATTGTTCATGTTGAAGCAACACTTCGACACACAGTTGCCGGTAGTCGGGATTGGAGATCGTTTGCAACGTCGCCCGTGCCTCCGCCATCTGATTGTACATGACTTGGCTTTGGAAAAGTATGCCAATGATGTCCGCTTTCTGGTCGGCTGATTCAATTTTTTGGGCAGCTTTCATGGCTTCCGCAAAGGCAGCGACGGATTCCGGTTGTTTGTCTTGTCGGGCGAGTTCACGTCCCAGAAAGATGCGGGCTGCCGTTTCGAGATGAGCATCGTTCGCCCCGGCAGCACCAGTGGCAGCCCCGCGCAACAACTCCGATGCGTCGAACGATTTCAGCGTCTTGTCTTCTTCACGTTCACGAACAAGTCTGACGCCAAGGTTCAGCTGCACTTTATATCGGTTGGCGGGTTCGACGATTCGGTTCAGAACGCCGACGGCTTCGGTATATTCCTCCAAATCGCAAAGAACGCTGGCGACCCCTTCGTAAAGTTGGCTGCGAAGCTCGACGGGTTCAATGGTAGGGGCAATCGCCAACAACGCATCGACGATTGTTCGAGCGTGGGTTTTCTCTTCAAGGTTCACCGCAAAACCGAGCAACTGAAAGAGCCCACCTGCCCGCAGTTTCGGCTCCACTGGTGTCAGCGATAGCACCGATTCGTTCAACAGCGACAGGATTTCAGGCGTTGCCTTGATCTTCTCGGGACTATTGTTGTCGGGTTTGGCAGAAGCATCCTGAGCCAACAGAGGGGAAAGAGCAAAAACGGAAACGACACAGAACAATGTAAGCGAGCGAAACATTCGATAATCCTCCTGAAAATGGGAATGGTGTAAGTGAGATACCATCCATTGTATTGCATATTTCATAATGTACAAGGCGACAGAGCACGAGGATTGCCAAGTTCTCCCAACACCATCATTCCCACCGCAGCCGGAACGTTAATGGCAGCCGGGAGCGCAACGCAGTGGAGGCGGTTGCCCGCGCTCCCGGCTGCCATTAACGTCCCGGCTGCCATTGCACGCGCCGACCGTAACCTGCGGTGGGTACGCCTTCACTGTCGGTATTTTTGGGATAGGGCAATAGCCGCGTGGTTGGGCAGACACGCAGGTCTGCCCCTACGAAAGCCGCTTGACTTGGGCGAGTGATAAGCCGGTTGCCTTTGCAATGTCTGCCAGAGACATCCC
>Ga0123353_10008032_pt1 | contig 14357 bp, 10 predicted proteins | sample TergutLab28metaG_3_FD_92763 | JGI IMG/M metagenome (GOLD analysis project Ga0123353, IMG submission 92763) | Labiotermes labralis P3 segment gut microbial communities from Petit-Saut dam, French Guiana - Lab288 P3 | ecosystem: Host-associated > Arthropoda: Insects > Digestive system > Gut ... | reverse complement strand
TGTTTTGTGAGTTTATAGATTCAATAGATTTCGAACTTTTACTACAGAACGAACAATAGAGAGATCAAAGCAAGCATAGCATGTAGTATTACACAATGTAATGGAGAGCATGCTTAATAAAAAAAACACATACATACACCACACACACACTCACACTCACACATACATACATACACACACATACATACACAAACACACACCACACACACATAAGTACATACATACATACAAACACACATACATACACAAACACACACCACACACACATACACACACCTATATACACATACACACATACATACACACACACATACACAAACACACACCACACACACACATAAACAAACACACACCACACACATACGCACACACCACACACACATACACAAACACACACCACACACACACATACACATAAACAAACACATACACACACACCCATTACTGTTGCTAATGTCTTTCTATGTACGAACTGCTATAGACGTTGATAAAACCCCTAAATTTTTTGTTGAAGTGAAATGAAATTTTGACAAATAGTGTAACCTAAAACACGCGATTTTTTAAATTTCTTTTTAGTACTTAACACTAGGAATGCATTTAAAAACTGTTTGCGTATTTATTGTAAAAATTGGCTTGCAAATAAATAACAAATGTTATAGAAATAAAATCAATTATGTCTATTTCAGTAAAGCTAATATGGATATACAGGCAGTACACAGCACAACTATACAGACAGTCTAAAGCACAAGTATACAGGCAGTATACAGCACAAATATACACACAGTCTAAAGCACAAGTATATAGGCAGTATACAGCACAAATATACAGACAGTCTACAACACAAATACCTGCGAAAGTGTACATGCCATCTGCCTTAGGTCTGTTGCATCAGTCATACCAACACTACCAATAGTGTGACTATTCACAGTGAATAAAAGTGATTATTTTTTTGGGGGGGGGGGATATAAAGCCAAACTGTTAAGGGTATTTGCTATGCACGTGAGGTTTGTGGTCCTTAAGATGGAGGCCGCAATCTCTTCCTGGCTTTAGCATACAGCTATTAAACTGCATGACGTCACTAAATATAAAACCATTACCTTAATTTGAATCATACGTTATCGACGTATACCTTAATTATTGTCTATTGTACTAAAGTATACGTCAACAACTGTGTGTTATGTTAAAGTATACGTTAAATATTGCGTGTCATTCCTAAAGTATAACTTAACACTTGTGTACTGTGTTACAGTATATATTAAAACTTGTGTATTATGTTACAGTGTACATTAACACTTGTGTACTATGTTACAATATACATTAACACTTGTGTACTGTGTTACAGTATACATTAACACTTGTGTACTATGTTACAGTATACATTAACACTTGTGTACTGTGTTACAATATACATTAACACTTGTGTACTATGTTACAGTATACATTGACAATTCTGTACTGTGTTACAGTATATATTAACACTTCTGTAAAGTGTTACAGTTTACATTAACACTTGTGTAAAGTGTTAAGTATACATTAACACTTGTGTGCTGTGTTACAATATACATTAACACTTGTTTACTGCGTTACAATATACATTAACACTTGTGTACTGTGTTACATTATACATTAACACTTGTGTAAAGTGTTACATTATACATTAACACTTGTGTAAAGTGTTACATTATACATTAACACTTGTGTAAAGTGTTATAGTATACATTAACACTTGTGTACTCTGTTACAGTATACATTAACACTTATGTAAAGTGTTACAGTATACATTAACACTTGTGTAAAGTGTTGCAGTATACATTAACACTTGTGTACTATGTTACAGTTTACATTAACACTTGTGTACTCTGTTACATTATATATTAACACTTGTGTACTGTGTTACAGTATACATTAACACCTGTGTACTATGTTACAGTATACATTAACACTTGTGTACTGTGTTACAGTATACATTAACACTTGTGTACTATGTTACAGTTTACATTAACATTTGTGTACTGTGTTACACTATATATTAACACTCGTGTAAAGTGTTACAGTATACATTAACACTTGTGTACTATGTTACAGTATACATTAACACTTGTGTACTGTGTTGCAGTATACATTAACACTTATGTACTCTGTTACAGTATACATTAACACTTGTGTAAAATGTTACAGTATACATAAACACTTGTGTACTGTGTTACAGTATACATTAACACTTGTGTGCTATGTTACAGTATACATTAACACTTGTGTACTGTGTTACAGTATACATTAACACTCGTGTAAAGTGTTACAGTATACATTAACACGTGTGTACTGTGTTACATTATACATTAACACTTGTTTATTGTGTTACAGTATACTCGTACGGTAAATACTGCCTGTTGTGCTGAAGTTTACTTTAAATTTTGCGTGTTACACTGAAGTTTAAATTAACAATTGTGTGTTATGATAAAGTATACATTAACTATGGCGTGTTTTACTGAAGCAGACGTTAATTGTTGTCTCTTATGCTAAAGAATACGGCAACCACCACATGCTCTCCTTAATTGTATATCAACTGTAGCCTGTTGTGCTACATTGTACGTTACGTATTGCGTGTTGTGCTACTGATTATTAAAAACCAAATTGCTGTCAGCACACACGCAACTTCAAAGACTTACACCGCCATGCGGTTGAAAGCAGTGAAGATTTTCACACTACATTTGTTGGTGCAGGCTGCCTGCAGCATCGCACTGCAACAGACTGCTTGGCTAAGTCTGCAGTGTTCCAAGTGCAATAGTCATGATGCAACGGAAGTACTTAAGACAGAAATCAATGGAAAAATTTAAGTAACACTTGTGTCACAAAACCTTATTTGTAAAACAATAAAGGAGAGACACACGGCCAGAGAGAAAAACTTCTTATTTATTGATTTATTTGATTTAATTAATAACTCTGCCAGTACGCCATGTAATAGTGTCGAATGGTAAATTGTTAGTGTATAATGGCTTAGCAAACATACGAAAGGCAGGGGTCCATTTTGTGTTGCAATTCCGGATTTCCCAGCTTTTCCCTAGCTCTAGAGAAAACATGACCCTTGATCGAGATTTGAGACGAAGACCTTCGACCCTGACACCCGAAACGTTTGATGGAATATGTATAGACATCTACACCACAGTAAACTGGATGTGAAAATCCGGAATAAATTAAAGTCTAATTAGGGCACTTTCCAATTAGTGCCATTTGTCAATATGGTACCCAAGTTGCAGTTTCCGTACAGGTAGGTTATTGCTTGATAGTCTGAGTGACTGTGGGCGTGAGGAGAAAGACCTCACGTCATGGAATTTGCTGCGATTTAACAGGCTTGAACCAGGGTAAAGAACTGCTTAATAAAAATGTCTGTGTACCGTCCTGCAGCACTATACAGTGCCGCATCGCTGGTGTCTGTCATATCCAAACATAATTAATTACAGCCTAGCCCGTTGTAAGTAAATCCGGATAAACTCTTATGCAGCAACAGAGAGCAGCATAAAGTTGTAACTATGAAGTACCAACCAATAAAGGAGACGAGATGACGTAGCCGTTATCGCAAATAAGCTATGGATTGCAAGAACGCGGGGTTCGGTTCCCGGCTGAGAAAAAGAGACTGATCTCTTTTTCGAAAAGTACAGTTTGCCCCGACATCCGGTCAGTGTGTACGGGGGTTCCTTCGAGGGAGTAAACCTGCCGAAGCTTGATGATCACTACTCACCTCAATCTAACACAGAGGCAACGAATCAGTGGAGCTATACCTCCACTTTGTACACGTTCATGGTGTGCATATGGACGAATTTCCCTTTACCTTTACTGTCCAAGAAATTTGAGTGTAGATAGAAATATGTTAGTAATGAACGCGCAAATTTGCTAAAATGTTTGCCTCAGAGTACAAAGCGTTTCTTCAAATTTCAGTAACTATTGGGTTGGACAAGAAATCCCTACCTTTCCGGAACTGAGTGTGGATGCTTGTATTACCAGAACTGAGCAGGGATACTTGTGTCAGTAGAACTGAGTGTGAATGCTTGTATCAGCAGAGCTGAGTGTGGAAGCTTGTGTCAGTACAACTGAGTGTGGATGCTTGTGTTAGCAGAATTGAGTGTGGATGCTTGTATTAGCAGAACTGAGTGTGGATGCTTGTGTCAGTATAACTGAGTGTGAATGTTTGTATCAGCAGAGCTGAGCGTGGATGCTTGTGTCAGTAGAAGAGTGTGGATGCTTGTGTCAGTAGAACTGAGCGCGGATTCTTGTTTCAGCAGAACTGAGTTTGGATTCTTGTGTAGGTAGAACTGAGCGTGGATGTTTGTGTCAGCAGAACTGAGTGTGGATGATTGTGTCTGTAGAACTGAGTGTGGATGTTTGTATCAGCAGAGCTGAGTGTGGATGCTCGTATCAGTAGAAGTGAGTGTGGGTGCTCGTTTAGAATCAGCTGTCCTTGTTGCCTGCGTTCATGAGATATTTTGGTGTAAGTGTAACATCAGTTGTCATCTCAGCAAACGAAACTCTAATCAATCAAAGAAAATATTCCAAAAGTTTAAAAAACTTGGATGCCTGCTACAGTTACTCTTTTATGGGTCGTGAATTTTGTACGTTACCAGACTACACGGCCTCACGTTACAACAAACCTCCTTATTCTGAATTAAAAACAGGGCGAAAAGATTAATCATGGCTAACAAATAAGTAATGTTGTGCAGCAATACTGCTGATTTTAGGAAAAGAACGAGTATAAGGTTCTAATAATTTTTGTAGTGTCTGAACTTGCGATGCAGTCTACAAAAGAGCACGGTTGTACAGGACGGATAAATGGCCACATAGACTGAGATTTTTGTAGAACAGCTTTACATTTATGTGTGGACTGAAAGAGAGAAACGATTTATCTGATAGCTGAGAGATGTGAAACGACCGCATTCGAACTGAATGCTGCCATTCAGCCACGGTCAGGATCGCAGTTTAATTCAAAAGGATTTTTATTCTCCTGATGTTGACTTTGAGAGGTACAGAATTACAGAGTTCAAACAAGTCTGTGATCTTCCTATCTACTAATCTCTTACGCAAACACGGAATTAGTTGGTTCAGACCTGATGAATAACCAGATGTGCCTATACTACCCCCTGTTGGTTCTGGGAAGTTGAGCCAGAGTGTCACTTTGTTCTGCCTGCGAAGCTTCAGTCTGCCCCAGTCTGCAACCTACAGGAAGGAACACAGATTGGTCCAGGTCATGACGATTACCCGGAGTTGTTTATTTAAATTAAAACATATATTTCAATTCAAAATTTAATATCTCCAAAAACTACAGTTGGCTCAAGGCGTAAGTTCATTCATTTCCTCCCAAAACTGCAATGTCACTAAATTTTGAGACCTGAAAGTTATCGACTGCAGATGGGCTACTAAAGTACAATTCATCACGGTTTTTGTGGGAAACTTCGAGCAAGTTCCATCAACGGAGCCGCGATCGTGTTTCGAAATATGCATCTGACAGTCAGCACAGCTCTCTTACCATCCCGCTCTGGAGGAGGCTGGAATTCCTCATACATGACTAAGCAGAACTCTATGAATACACACATAAGGAAATACCGGTCGTGCTGTAATTCTCAGGGTTAGGGAACTGCGTATGACCTAGTTCTTGTGTGAAAAGGTCGTCGGAATATTCTGGCAGTTCTACAGGGTTAGAGATGGGAAAGCTATAATCTCCCGCAACGTCGCTCTCTTCTACTAGAATGCACGTTGTCACAGATAAAAAAACACGTCTATTTACCGCCAACGCGATCTCACGGCTGCTCTTCACAGACCAAGATTATTAAGGACCTAGACATTGTCTCCACAAATTATGTTTGTATGGGTCGTGATTGCGGTAATGAACCTTCGGGTTCCGTGAAATGCGGGGAATCTCTTGACTAGTTGCAACCCTGTTAGCTTCTCAAGAAGGACTCTGCAACATGGAGTAAGTTAAGTAATGGCTCCTAGACTGTCACACAACAATGGAAGAAAGACCACTACTTTAGACTTGGTTTCAGTTTTTTGGTGTGGTGAAAATAAAACAAAAAGCTAAAACAACAACAATACACGTGCGCTGCGCGCCATGTCCCATAAGTATCCTGTCCATACCTACACGTTTTTACCAAACACTGGAATTCCTTAACGTAATTGGTCTACTAAGGCAGTGTTTATCGATACTGTTGTCAAGGTTAACTGCATATGCAGAGAAACTTATTGGGGATCATCAATGTGGATTTCGACGCAGCAGGTCAACCAATGATTATATATACTGCATTCGTCAAATACCAGGGGAAAAATTGGAATAAAACGAAGCAGTGCATCAGCTCTTTGTACAATTCAAAAAGCTTATGATTCAGTTAGGAGGGAGGTCTTGTATAATATTCTCATTGAGTTTGGTATCCATATGAAACTGGTAAGGCCAATAAAAATGTGTCTTACTGAAAAGTTTAGCAGAGTCCGAGTAGGGAAACATTTTTCTGACATGTTTCCTATTAGGAGTGGTTTGAAACCAGGGGGTGCTCTAACGCCATTGCTTTAGAGCATGCCATTAGGAGGTTCAGGTAAACTAGGATGGCTTGAAATTACATGGCACACATCAGCTTCTAGTTTACGCTCAGGAAACGTACATACTATAAGGGAAAACGCAGACGCTTTGGCAGTGACTAGTAAGGAGACTGGAATAGAAGCAAATGCTGACAGAACTAAATACATGGTCATGTCTCGAGATTAGATTGCAGGAGGAAGTCACAGAATAAATACTGATAATAGTTCCTCTGAGAGAGTAGAAGAGTTCAAATACTTGGGAGCAAACTTAACAAATCAAAATTCTATTCAGGAATAAATTAAGAGCAGATTGAAGTCAGTAAATACTTGCCATCATTCGACGCAGAATGTTTTGTCTTCCAGGTTGTTATAAAAAAATATAAAGATTAAAATATACAGAAATATAATTTTGCCTGTTGTTTTGTGTGGGTGTGAAATTAGTCGTCACATTGAGGGAGTAACTTAGGCTGAGGGTGTTTGAGAATAGGGTGTTGAGGAGAATATTTGGGCCTAAGAGGGACGAGGTAACAGAGGAGTGGAGAAAACTACATAATGAGGAGCTTAATGATTTGCACTGCTCACCAAATATTGTTTGGTGATCAAGTCGAGGAGAAGAGATTGGCGAGGCATGTAGCATGTATGGGAGGAAAGGAGTATACAGGGTTTTGGCGGAAAACTTGAGGGAAAGAGACCACCTGGGAGACCCAGGCGTGGATGGGAGGATAATATTAAGATGGATCTGCATGAAGTGGGGTGTGGGGTATGGACTGAATCGAGCTGGTTTAAAATAAGGACAGGTGGCAGGAATTTGTGAAAGCGGTATTGAACTTTTGGGTTCCATAAAATTCGGGTAATTTCTTGACTTGCTGAAAACCGGTTAGCTTCTCAAGAAGGACTCCACTGTATGGAGTAAGTAAGTAAGTAAGTAAGTAAGTATTAAGTAAGTAAGTATTAAGTAAATAAGTAAGTAAGTAGGTAAGGCTGTGTTTGTCGCTCTGTCGGACTTTTTTTGCCGTTTGCATGTAAACTAGATATAAAATAATCTCCCTTGTTTATAAAAGGAGACAGAATTTGTCAGCAGCAAGCCATATTTTTTCCGCTCGATATTATTTTCTGACTTTTTCCCAAACAGCAGCTTCCCTAACATCATTAATATATTCTTGATATCACGCTTCAGTATTAGAAGTTTGACAGTTTACAGCCGCACATTTATTGAAATCGTGACTTAAAAGCCTTCGGGCAAGAAATAAAATGTGTATGACTGGGACATTTGTAGATTTATCAAGGGTGACCATAGCTGCAGTTGGACACTGTCAAATTTATCCTTCGCATTTCTAGCCGTAATTTTAGTAACATAGCCTACATTACCTGCTGTAAGGGGCTTTCGAAAATGTGCGAAAAGCTACTATTGGCTGCACCGTATCTGCTATACGTAGAGCCACAACACAGCTATATTATCAGTCAGCAATATACAATAACATTGGGTACAGTTACATGTTTCGGCCCTGTGTACTGGCTATCGTCAGGTTGTCCTTAGACTTGTCGAGCAACTATAAAATAAGTGGGGTATTCTTGGGATGTGAGGGTGGTGGGACGAGATTGTGGGTGTGAGGGTGGTGGTATGAGATCTGGGGGTGTTGGGGTGGTAAGACGAGATCTGGGGGTGTGGAGGGTATTAGGACGAAATCTCGTCCCACCACCCCTACACCCCAATTTCGTCCCACCACCCCCACACCCCCAGAATACCCCAATTATTGTACGGTTGCTCGACAACTCTAGGGACAACATGATGATGGCCAATGCATAGGGCCGAAACATGTAGCTGTACCCAATGTTGTTGTGCATTACTGACTGATAATATAGCTGTGTTATGGCTCTACGTATAGCAGATAATATGATTTGTTATTGCATTAACACAACGGGGATGACACGCCTCAAAGTTCGTCATATCTGCCTGTATGTCCGTCTGTCCGCGTGGAATAACTCGGCTTCCACTGTCCGGATGTTCACGAAATTTGATTTATGAGTATTTTGCGAAAATATGCTGGGAAAATCCAAGTTTAATCAATATCTGACAATAGTAACAGACATTTTACATAAGACCTGTGTATATTTATGACAATATCTCGCTGAATTCTTCTTAGAATGAGAAATACATCAGTCAAAATTTGTGGAGAAAAAACACATATTTTATGTTCAAATACTTTTTTAATAAAATCGTTCCGTTTATGAGATAGTGACAGAAAAATACGGTACGGCCAGACAGGTCACAGATAACATACTAGAGCGCATGTGTTTTACATGGTGGGTAACTGCGGATACAGACACACACTCAGAATATGTAACACTTACTGCTTTTATGGGGCGACAGTGGTTACGCGAACGCGCCTCATTATTATGTCAAGTGCATAGCCAGCCTGGTTATAATAGGGTTTTATTATTAGTTCCGGTAACCTACATAACCCTAACATTAGTTTATCTACGTTTTCTTCTTGTGCCTTCCAGTGGCACAACTCTCACATCAATTCCAAAGAGAAACAGCATATTTAATCAGTCGTGATTACAGAAGACAGGCACGGATAAAGGTCACTCACAATCTCACGAACAGTGTAAAAGTGCCATGCTCCATGCTGCTCCTACATCGTCTGCAGCACTACACGATTGTCAGTCGCGAGCGACAGATTTATCAGCCATCGGCCAAAGCGGAAACCGACAGCTGCAAACATCGATAAACAAGAAAGATAAACGTGAATCTTTATAGGACTGTCACTTTCTTTATTCTTATTTGAAACTGCATCTGTCCAGCGCTTATTTTTGTGCGTCGTTACAGTGACTGTAACAATGCGCTGCAGAATGCTGTAACGAAGTCCTTTGGACTGTCTGAGCACACAGTGGCACTGAGAACTACGTACATAAGTACACACACAGGAAATAATGAGTTTTATACAAATTTGAATACCTCCAAATACCATCACGTGAACCGGCAAACTCAGGTGTTGTGTTGTGTTGTGTCCAGTTCCATTCGTCCTGGAGGAGTCACAATAATTTCTGATCACCACAGGAATGCGGAGGAAGCCAGCCCTCTCATCGAAAGTTAAAACTTAGGCAAACGGATGCTTTGAAGCTTTGACAATTAAGATTAATTAAGTGGATTAACGTTGGTGACTGGGAGCACAACCCTGTTATTGAAGCACATTTTAGACCCGTGTTGCAGGACTATTTTTGGACTCTTGTGGACAGAATACTAGATCCCAAGAAGATTCTTTACGGCAGGAATCTTTCTGTCCAGCTACAACAGCAAAATCTGATCGAAACAGATCCTGTAACTTAAAGTTATAACAGCAAACTTCTTGTCTCGTGTATTCTTATCGAAATCTGAAGACATAAACAGGAGACAAACATATAAATTGGGTGCAGTGTTTAAAATACATGGCCCGTTAACCCAGACGAAAACAGTCCACAATTCTAATAACGTGAATTTTCCATTTCTTACCCGCCTGTAAGCTAAACTTAGCTCTCACTATCACAATTCTTTCAATCTCTTTGGATCGTTGAATAATTTGACGAAAGGACAGACATTAAAATAGGACAGACTCTGGAGCAATTCTCAAATTTCTTCCTCATTTTGGAAATCTTTTATGCAGTAAGACTTAAGGAAATAGTAAAACATCTGAAAAATAATTGGAAATGGAGAGGGGACTGTCTGGAGAAACGGACAACTTGTGTACAAGGTGTACAGGAAGTTGTTTTCTTGGAAAATGCCATGATAAATTACCAGCGGTTATTCGCCAGCTTCGGAAAGTGACAGGTTCGAATGTGAACCCGAATACTAGCCATTCGTATTGAAATCTTCGGTGCTTTTACTCAGTCCACCTAGATAAATGTCTAGATTTCCTAAAATTAGACCACCAACGCTTTCTGCCATATTATTTCTAATTAATTTCTTAATAGTTGCCCAATACATTAACGTTATAGCTTACTACGCAAACTATTGAGGTGCTGTTAAATAAACCATAAGACTAAAAATATTAAATATTCACTGTCATGCAAGCTACAGAACTTTCACGAAGATTCTTCTTTACAATATAAAATCCGCACTGCAATTGCTGTAATGTAGCTGCCGATAGAAGTCACCAAACTGGGGTGGTTTGTATGGTGACAACTTCGGATTTGATAAACGCATGTTAATATTTTATTTAGGCCTATTATTTTTAAATCCAAATTCGATAAGAATAAAAACGAAAAAATTATGCACTGGATATTTCTTTCTTGTTATACCATAACACCGTGCTTTGGTGTTCATAAGGAAATATAGTTCGAAAATTTGTATTTTGCTGAACTGTGGAAAAGCCTGTAATTTTTAACATGATTTCCAGGTTTCGAAGATTACATACTGTACTGAAATAAATATTTAGTGGTATGCAGGAATCTATTATGCTCGGTACGTACAATGTTACACGACAGAGCATAAAATATGGACAGTAACAAGGACAACATAACTCTAAGGAGCAGAGCCCTTTTGTCGAAATATATTGAAAAATACCCTACTTGGTACAAGAACCGACGTTTCATTGCATTGATTACCAGGCCCCGTTAGGGGGCACCAAATTTATACAGGTAAATATAGTCAGTACCCTCCCATTCTACACTTCGTCACCTACAGTAGTAACATTATCCTGTCTTCCACGACCAGATATCGAAGGTGTGACTTACGTAAGCTTAGTAATCATTAAGTTCAGTTTGCGACAGCTTGGAACTTGTAGTAGAAAAGTTAATTAACAAGTATCAAAACCTACAACTTTGTTTCAGTGGCAGAAACGCCCAAATCGGACTTAAGCCTCTTCCTTTAAGGTTTCTAGGTCACACACATTTAGACACACATCCGACAGTAAGTGACCAGCTCGTTGCAGACACCATAATCTGCAAAACACACAACAAACAAAAGGGACGAATATGCATGCCCTCGGAGGGGTTCGAAACTGCGATCCCTGCAATGAAGCTGCTGCAGAACTTAGGTTTAGACCGCATGACCACCAAGATCGGCAATAAGCGTAAAAACAACCACTATAACAAATTAAGAGTACGGTAGGCAGTATACGCACTGTACAGTACAAGAAGTGACGGGTACATAGGAATAGGCCTGAACACTGCTTGCAATGGAGTTGCAAAATTATTAGAAACAGAGATGGAGATGGAGATGGAGATAGATCTCTCAGCAGTCGAGTGTCTCAGGTTGTGTGTGTGTGTGGGTGTGTGTGTGTGTATGTGTGTGGTGTGTGTGTGTGTGTGTGTGTGTGGGTGTGGTGTGTATGTGTGTGTGTGTGTCCAGTGTCTCATCACAGAAAGACATGGTGTTTACACACAGAGTCACCACAGCCTGCAATTCTAACAACGACATGATGATTGCTTGTTATACAGCTATTTAGTTAGCCAGTAAACACAAAATATTTAACTTACACAAACACAACTCCAGTGTTACAAACTGAAATGTTGATGACAAATTACCCTCTCAAAAAGATTTACCCATTTTCAAAGGGGTGCAGTATATCTTGTGCAAGCTTTAAGCGAAACCAACTTATCTGAAGGCCTAGTGGAAGAGCTGCTGGATGAATCAAAATAGATAAACGAATTTACATGAAACCTCACACAGCTACAAGAAGGCAGCAGAAACAAATCCTTTCCTACAACAATTCTTTTTCTTACAGAACAGTTTTGCGCTAGGGGTCAGGGGAGGGGGGACAGACAAAAGCTTCATAACCAAAGGACATATGCAAGGGGAGGGGGAGCGACCGGCTAGGGAAAATGATCACTAAGCTCCAATTAGTGCTAACGATAAAAAGGCAAGCAGATTTTGCACTGCCACTCTGGTCTTCTCGGTGAGAAAGCCGCGTAATTTGTTGGGAGATTTTCGGATGTTTCGAAGAAATACAATGCTTCTGTCTTCAGCAGTTCGACAGGTGTTGACCACTACCTGGTTACACAGACAGACATACAGACAGGGTACATAACCAAACTGACCACAGTATAAGACAAGCTACGTCTGTTCTTTGCACTCCCCTTGTATCTCTTCATGGTGTGGTTCTACTGCATTCAAGCACCCTCATTTTCTGTTTAGGTAGCAGCAAAATGGTTACAAATAAACTCACGTAACACCGCGAAAACAGTTGAAGAATTTGTCATGAAATTTGATATTGGGACATATTGCCAAAATGTGTTTAAATATTCCAGTAATGGTTAAAATCGCTAATAGGAAACGACAAACGTAGGCACAAATCTAGTTCCACGTCTGTGCTTCTGCACAGCAACTCGCTGGATATTTTTCCTGGCGCGAAATATTCTAAAAAAATTTAAGGAACAGAACCGAAACGCTTGCATGTCGACGTGCAGGATACTTTGCCCCTAATTCGGTTTCCGATATAATTAAACACAAGAGACAGAATGCAACAGAAACTTTACGCTTTACATTCTGTTTACTTGTTGGGATTGTTGTCTCACAATGAAGGGTAAAGCCAGTCGCCAGATTGGAACATTTAAAGTGATCCGCTGTGTTGAAATTTTAGATTGAAGTAATGCTGTATCCATCTCATTATATTCGATTTGCATTTCATAAATCCATCAACAATAGAAGGCAGACCACATGGGAGAATAAAATATAAAAATAAACACGTCAAAAATGTATCACAGAATACCGCGACAGGAGAAAAACCCGCTGAGACCTGGCAGAAGTAACGAAGAGAATTGGGAATTAACTTATTTGCACAAGGAGTGAGGCTGTTAAAGGGACTAAAATGGCTCGGGATTTGGTCCAGTGTGAGATTCTGTAATGGCGAGAAAATATTCGGGCTCAACTGCAGCACTATCTCTGTACAAAGGTTACAGAAAAGGGTCACATGGATTGTAGTAACATGAGTGTCAGTCCCCCCCTCTCCCGCCCCTTTTCTGCCTCCTGTGGCCTTCACCTTCAGTAACCTATGTTCCTTTTAACCAGACCGAATTGCTAGCGCATGTTACAAAGCTGTGCCTCTACTAATATTTCTGAGAGTATTGGAATGCATAATTGCAGGAGAAACGTAACAAATAAATGAGATATCTTTGTCAATGATATCCCGCTGTGACAGACGAAGAGTAAAACGGAAGTATAAAATATGAACCGCAATCAAATTTATAAAAGTTTTGTTGCTCGCCACACTTTTCGGCTTTAGTGAAAAGCCATCATCGGGCAATTAAAAACACATAAAGAATGGTAATTAAATACACCCACTTAGAGTGATACCACTTTAGACAGCTCGAATATCAACTTTACAAACATTGGAGATTCAAAAGCCGAAAATAGATAAAAGTCAAGACTGGGTATTAAAATACTGAAGTATAATAAATGTTTATTATATTATATTCTTATTTTCATTCTTCTTCTGTTTTGGCGCAACAGACCCCAGTGGGCCAGGGCTTCCTCATTCACGAAGTTTCTAGACCACACACAACGACACCCCACAGTCGGTAGGACTCCTCTGGACGAGTGATGAGCCTGACGCTGAGACCTCCATCTGAAAACACAACGTTCACAACAGACACACATCCACGTCACCGGTGGGATTCGGACCCACAATCCCAGCAAGCGAGCAGCCGCAGACCCACGTCTTAGACCGCGCGGCCACTGGGGTTGGCATATTATATTAACCTTTTGACGCCTAATGTCAACTATAGTTGACGTACCGCACCGCTAACCTCTAAAGTTGCATTTTATATATTTATTCAACAAATATAGGTACTGAATATTTTAAAAATGGTATATACTC
>Ga0123353_10008027_pt1 | contig 14361 bp, 8 predicted proteins | sample TergutLab28metaG_3_FD_92763 | JGI IMG/M metagenome (GOLD analysis project Ga0123353, IMG submission 92763) | Labiotermes labralis P3 segment gut microbial communities from Petit-Saut dam, French Guiana - Lab288 P3 | ecosystem: Host-associated > Arthropoda: Insects > Digestive system > Gut ... | reverse complement strand
GCAAAACTGTGTACGCTTTTCTACTTCTTCTACGTACGTGTAACCTGTGTAGTTATTCAAGCACGCCCCCTCTCTCTCTCTCTCTCTCTTTCTCCCTCTCCCCAACAATCATAGTCACCCGAACACATAGCAAGGATTTTCCCAACACTGAGCATGGCATGTTCATACGCACTAAACTTCAGAGCAGCTACTTGCAGAAATCTCAACACCCTCGCAAGCGTAATAGACTGTGCGAGTGAAATGGCTGCGAGGTTTTAATTAAAAACACAGTTACCACTGCCATGCAGTGAGTTATTGTAGTTGTTAACACGCCCCCATTCCAAACAAAAAGATGTGAGGTGCTTTCCATCGTCTGCGACTCTCGGCTTTCATTCTTTGTTGAATTATGTCTCTACTTCTACCCCTTAGATAACTTGTAACACACATACGGTACAAATATAAGCGAAATTTAATTTCGCCAAAGAAATTCTGACCATACATACAGTTTCCAGTAGAAGTAAGAGCGGATTCCTTAATGGCGCGCGCAATATAATGCACAAGAGAAGCACATCTTACCGGAATATTTCTCTGCACGTGGCTGCACAAATGAAAAAATGATGATTCAACAGTTTACAGAAAAACGCTGAAGGCTCAAATGACACTTGTCTAGTTGTGAACAGGAAATTATTCCACAAAATAACAGCATAGGGGTTTTAACCGATGAAAACAATTCAACGCAGTTAAATACCAATTTGAAATAAACTATAATTAAAAAGTCCACTGTTGTACATTTCAGAAATGAGATAAGAAATATTTGTAAGTGTGAAAAAGTACTGCTGCATTCAACAGCCAATACATCATGTAAGAATCCACGGTATTGAATTTACAATTTACTATATATACTGAAAGTTTGCAAGTAAATGTTTCACAACCCATGCTTAGTGAATTAATGCTGTCCAGCAGCATCGGAGACTGTCCGAAAAGTGTCTTACGAAAGTAGGCTTATCCAAGCTCATTAATAAGAAAATTAATCAAGGTTTATCGACTATGTATGGACCTGCAATACGCGTAATGATTAATAATCTTAGAGCATATATACTTCGTCATAAACATAAATTGCTACCAAATATTTATCTAAAGATGGGAATACAATTAGATCCCGAGAAATCATGCAAGATAAAGATAAATGCCATATTGAAAACTCTTTCTTTCTTTCTGTGACGGCTTTTTACCTGATCATTGTAGGTATAGAGTATTACTGTTGCATCTGATTGCACTAGGACACACACATACACACGCACACGCACACGCACACACACACACACTCGGTAGAACGCCTCTGGACAACGGATAATTGACAGCCAGTATAATTTGGTGTATAACGAAACATATTTTGTAAAGAATTTTTATAATATCTACAATTCAATTGATACAGTAGTACTTGCACCAATGTTAGAAATAGATTCACTGCCCGGCTATGTTAACAGCATAACGGAATTTATATAATAGACAGTGCTGCACCCTTTTTTACAGCATAACAGGGTTTACATAACAAACATTGCCGTACTCTGTTTAGCATAACGGGGTTTAAATTACAAATAAAGAGTCAGAGCCTTACTCTGTCGACATTATAACAGGTTGCAATAATCAACAAAGAAAACAACAAAATTCTCTTTGTTAGTTTAATAGGTCTTCTAATCAAAACTCGAATACCCTGTATTAGTGTAACTAAAGTTTTATAGCCTTACATAACCAATATTAGGCCTCATTTTTGTTTGGTAATGTGGTCAAACTTTCGCTCTCTTTCACACGGCCTTAAAACCTCACCAACAGAACTTTATCGCGGACCATGACGTGGACACCTCCTGACACAAAGTAAATGCGTGCACATAAGCGATCTAAAGTTTCCTCATTTGTACCTACTTAGTTTTAACAACCTTCCACTCAGTGAATATACGGTGACACGTGTAACAGAGCTGAGCTACTGAAAGACTCTAGGTTTCTGTGACCGTGCATCGTGAGCAAATTGTGAAGAGAGAGAGAAAAAACCAACAAGATGCAACAATCAGATGTTAATTATCAACAGTCTCAACATGTTTAGGGCATCATTATGCCCATCTTCAGGAGAACAAAGACCGTGTGTTACTGCATATAGTGTGCTGCGCTGGTTCTGCTGGATGTGGGGCGCTGCGTTGTAGTGTGTGGGCACTAGTGCTCGCACACTACAATGATGCCCGAAAAATGTTGAGACAGTGTTGATAATAAACATCTGATTGTTGCATCTTGTTGGTTTTCTCTCTCTCTTCACAATCTACTGAAAGAATTCACCAATAAGGGCTTCGAATTACTGTCCATTTTCTGTGGTCACAGAATGTGAAAAGTACTAAAATCTGTGGCAGAGTGACAGTTCAGTAACCGAGAATTTAACGGGTGGGTAGTAGTTTCCAAAGTGGAAAACATGTATATTCCTGGCAATGAGGGTGCTGGCCACTCACTGAGTGCTTAGGGTGAGATCAGGAAGCACATCGATCTTCGTATCCGGGACAACTGAAGAATAAGCACTGATGAAAATACATCTGAAGCAAGCATCAGTCATTAAACGAAGCTGTACAATAACGGATTAAAGCCGAATCCAAAACATTTTATTTTACTGCAATTGAAACTAGGAAACTCTTGGTCTGTTTGAACGGTTGACACTAAAGGCACTGAAAAGCATGTAGGTTGTAAAAAATACGATGATGTCTAAGCGCCCCGTGGTTAGTAAATCAGATGTTATTAACAGACTTCCTTTAACTGAGAGTTACATGCGTATCTGGCAAGGGAATGCAATAACATTAATATCATGTGTCAACATTCGGATAGAATAAGTAACCTAAACACACCACCATCCACACTCGACACTGTAATGTTAAGGTCCCTTCAGTTCTCTTGCCTGTCAGGAGTTCCAGTTTGACGTAAAGAAAGCAACTTAATAAATATCTACACCATTAACTAAATATGCTAATTCAGAAGAAACAACTAAGAGTTTACATTCACATATTGCCTGCTTGAAAGATGCGTTCAAATGTTTCCCTACCAAGGAAAAGACCCTGGTCTCGACTTGAGTCATTAAGGCTCTATTCTAAGCTTCAGATTATACAGTAACGACCAACATTAAACCTTAATGTAAAAGTCTTTCTTCTCCTCTAATGTGTAGCTTAGTTGCGAAGACAGGCTTACTTACTTACTTACTTACTTACTTCTCTAGCTTTTTAAAAGGTCAAGATTAAGAATTTTTGTGTTCTAAAGTCAACAAAAATTCCTTTCTCCACGTGACCTATGCACTCACTCTTCTGTTTAAAATTTTAATATTTACGCTGTTGGAGTCACGTGACATGACGTCGCTTAGTCTCTGAACTTTGCTGTAACGGTCCTACGCCCACGGTAGGTATGTTCATGAAAACTTGAAAGATTGTGCCGAGGTTACTAGGCGTGTGGGCAAGTGACGTCATCCAGGTTAGTGAAAATCTGAAATCTGTCACAGGGTAAACAAGAGCAGTATGAAATTAGAAGAATGGAAGGCGGAGAATCGTACTTTGTGCTGCTTAAAAAATATGCAGACTAACCAGATCTAGAGACAGAAGGTGGTCTGAGCATGTAGGACGCACGGACGGACCACAAGATTTACTTAACCATAATCTGAAAATCTGAATGGAAGGGAACATTTGAGAGACCTAAGAGTAGATACAGGGCCGTTTTAAGATTAACGCAATGTGTTACGCTGCAGCAGGGCACACCGTTTGTTTTATGGGGGTTGCAGGTCAGATGCATTCCCGATTTTTTGTCAAAAATGTTTTTTACGCAAATTCTTACATTATTATACCTGAATTTAAGTTCAGGACAACGCGTTGGTAGGGCGACCAGATCGTTCTTGCACTGGTCCCAGAAAATGTTAAACCGGTCTTGGGTAGATGGGGGGAAAACAGTAATGGACCTCATATTACAGTAGGCCTATGTAAAACCGTGGATGCATTCAAGTTGAGAAAATAAGCTCCTATTTTGGGGTGCTGTAGACACGGTATGATTCTGTGTGCTCAAAAAAAAAGGTGGTTAATGTTTATAACAGCTAAAACTCTTAAATTTTCTAGAACGATTTCGTTTCATAGACGTATACTGAAGAGTAAATTAAATGAGAACGGGTTAATACCAGTTTTAACAGACTTCAAACTAACTTCCTATGATTTTCGATGTACGCATGCTCTCAAAGGCATTATGCATAAAAAAAAGTCAACCAAGTCTTACAGATCAAAGGAACCTGGAGTAAATAAGTAAAGTGAAGTAATGCAGACATAAATTTACCATGCCCTAAATTAATAAAACACCATGCTAAGCACATACAGGGAAATTAATGTATAGGTTTACCCTATTCTTCCAAACTTCGACACTATACCAGGGTGAGCAGATAGCTTCAACACTCATATTTCGTTAAACCGAGGAACGAACCCCAGCACCCACTGAAAAGAGGTCTGGATGAGCCCCGCAGTCGGCCAGAATACACGAGTGAAGTCAGAAATTTCCGGTCTTTGTCAAATATAGAACCATGATTCTCCGATTTTCCATTCCATAGCCTAGTCATTATATCTATTACGCTATCCACCTGAGAAACCCGCATACGTGCTTTAAACCCCGATAAAGAAATACACAAGAAGGCCAGTCTGTTTGTGAAGGCTGATTTTGCCTGTAGAATGAGACACGCTTGCAGCAAGGACGGGTCTTATTCTACGGAACTTACTTTTAGCATTCAGTAGTTAGAATATAATTGCCATACGAAAAATCTCACCGCGCGTGGTTAGCCTATCCTCTGGTTATCACTAGAGTGTCCGCTTTAAGTGTAGTTCAAAATCACAGAACTTCAGGGGAAGTTTTGTACAATATTTTATACTCAAAGGTACTCACACGGGCTACCGTCTCTTACGTCATCTTTCAGTAAACTTTCTGCGTCCGTGGGGAGGGGGGGGGGGAGATTTCCAAAAAGTACAAAGAACGCGAAAGACATGAGACCTGCAACTGCATGCCACTCAAAGAATATTTCTTCCTACTTATCACAAAGTTGCCAACTCTCTCTATTTGGTGATAATTAAATACTGTTTACTTCCTGCATTTAAATTCAAACTTTGCACGCGGTAGACATATATACAGGAGAGAGAAATCGAAGTGTCAAAGCTCAAATAAAAATCCCCATAATTAATAAGGACTAAGATGACCCTATGTAAAGTAAATAATCTCTTATTATTCACCAAATCCGACAAACTCGATCCTTCAGTTTTGCGTTTTAAATTGTTCTCTATTGACATAACAGGCTGGAAATAGTCCTGTGTTGTTCTGGTTGAGTTTCACAGATACTTTTCTCTAGCAGCGAATGGAAAGATGGGTGTATTTTTTTAATACAGCCCAAATAATAACCTTACGAATGTCATGCTGTTAAACACAACGTTATTTCCTGCCACCAGTTTTAAAAACTAAACTTAAAATCTTGATAGTTTAATAAAGAGAGACCAACTTGATGCCACTTGCTTTATTATTTCATTATTTAATGCTCAACATGTTTCGGATGTTAATACATCCATCCTCAGGAGCTTTCGACTTATATGTTGAGTTATTTCATGGGTTTATTGCTCTGGTACGATGTGTGTTGGTGTTACGTTGTGGTTTGGCTGGGGTAGTGTGGTATCCGGATGCAGGCTGAAGCTTGCATCCGAAACTATATAAAGCAACTCAGCCAATAAATAAATAAACATATAATCCTATAAAAACACTTTTCTTTGCCCATGTTTAAGATTTATTACTGCGGCGCCATATGCGAATGCTTTGTGAGGTAAGCCAAGGTGGACGGAGATCAAGTTTATAGAGGTTGTTTTTTCTCTTTTCCTACTTGACCGATAACCGCCGTTCCGACGCCCCAGTGAGTTTTTATTAGACCGTCTAGAGGTTATTATCACTGCGGTCGTTTGTCTAGCGCCCGTCATCGACTGTTATACCTCCCCGACACGCGGCCTACGACGCGACGTTGGTAGATCGCCGGGCGGAGCTTTAGGCCAGTTCTTATATCGGTCAAGCAGGAAAAAGAGCCTATACTTTAAAGCTTGCTGTAATCGTCTAGCAAGCAACAGGCGAAAAGAACTGGTGAAACGTCCGCCAGTAGCAATGAGCGTTCCTGTCTTTAGGACCCTAACGGCGTGCAGTTTGGTGTAGTACAAGTTACGGTCACCACACCACCACACCACCACATCGCCACACCACCGCACCGCACGCCGTACGAAATGACCCTGCATACAATGTTAAGGGTCTTCAAAAAACAAAAATATCAAGTTAACAACTGTTTCATACACAACATTTTCAATGTCTGGTCAATCATTTTGCGTAGCAGGTATTTTGAAGTGTTGGTTGGTGCATTCAGCCTCTAAGGAGAATCACTTTCCTGTTTCAGCGACTCTGAAATCCTAACGTACTCAACATTAATGAAGCTATTAAATTTTAATCTACAAGAGGGCCGTCCTATGAAAGGCGGAACTTGAAGTTTAAGTACTTCCATCCGGAACAGGTCAGAAGCTTAATCAGTGACTTTGGTGATTATGCAGATGCAATTTTCATAATAGTGTAATTATAAGAGTCATGACTGCCAATTCGATGCGGAATACAGTTGAACAAGTGTATGTACACTGCAACTACACTGATATCTGAATTCATTCCAGCGCTCCTATTTTTAAAACGAAAGTACAAGTGCGGAATTTTGCAAAACTCGGCTGCTAAAACCGCAACCACCAGAGTTTTTTGTGTATTTTTTCAGCCGTCAGCTGCCAAAACAGAAACAAAACTTTCTTGCACTAATAAACGTTACGTTTATACTAGCCTACGGCTTACATAATGCTGAACAGCTGTTCAGTACGCATAAATCTGTTAAGATAATATCGCAATACAACGCACATAAACAAATATGCAACACATTAGAATTACAAAGCAGGATTTTAATGAGAAAGTATAGCAAAACAACAATTTTATCTTTTCTAACTGTGCTTGTAGTTTTAACAAAATAAGAACAAATATCACAAATACAAATCATAATGCAGCACTTAGCTTCTTAAAACTAATCCGAAAGCGAAGGATTGAAGCAAAGTCTAATCACTGCGTGTCGTTCCTGTTTTGCTGTTCCTGTGTACCCTACCCCATAAGGTGCTGAAAGATTAACATAGGATATTATTAAGTCTCCATTTAAGTTAGACTCGCGTGTTAATTTTCAATGCTGACTAGGTCATCATACTAATCACTACCTCAATCACGCTCTATCATTTTCCGAATATCAGTGTCCCTATTTTCAAGTCTGACATATAACCTCTTCCATCACAAAATACTGTCTTCTGAACCCCGCACCATAATGTCTGTACTGTATATATAAGCTTTGAGTCGGTTACACTATTCACTTTAAATGCCCAAAATATTTTGCATTTAAGGCGTTCGTCGCATAAAACTTCTGAGTAGGTACACGGCTATATTTAACACTCCTGAGACAGCCTATCTGCTCTAAAGTCCTATGTTTGGAAAATTATATCGTTTAGAGCACTTGCATGTATGTTAAGTATGTATGTGTTTATTACGTACGTATGTGTGTATGTACTTATTTATGCATGTACACACGTTGTTTCGTTTTACAGATACGTTACTTTAGTTGCCTCTGTTTATAAACTTTATGTAAAATTATTTTGTTATAGTTTATTAAAGAAATATTAATGTCTGTATATATATATATGCGCACACACTTTAGTTTCCTTCATTTGCAAGAAATGTACATCGCTTATAACACATATTCCCCTCGACACAAGACCGAATTTAGATAACATGGTGACAGAGAGGCAGAGCGCTGAATTTCTGCACATAATGTCTCGCATTAGATACCAGCCAAAACAATTTCGAATACTGGGTAACTGTAATGAAGCCAAACGCTAGCCCGTCAGGTGAACTGCGAGTGTATTACCACGATAGTTTTAAATCCTACTTTTATCTGTGTCTTCCACTCTGATATCAGTTATTATTATATTGGCCGTCGTTATGTAGCAACAGGAAAAAATTATATTTTAACAACTCGGTGCACAAATATTAATGCAGCTTATTAGAGGCGTAAAAAGGCAAGGTCGGTCAAAAATTGTAGCAGCCGAAGGTACAAGCTTTAACAATCTTACATGAAAATCCGTTTCAGTTTCAGCTTCACTGAACAGAAATTTGCACTGTTTTTATAATCGTCCGATTTCGACATGATTCAGTTGAAGCAAGATCACACTTTTCTGTCCTTTAATTCGACAGTAAACAAAACTTACGTGTCAGAATAGAGAAGGAAAATACAGCACAAATTTTTCCACGCGAGAAAATTTTTAGTGACTTCTCAAGCAAATATGGAAAGGAAATCTCCATAAGGAAATAAAGACCTTGGGGTTTCACACACCAAGTGCAAAATTTGTCTTTCATTTCTTTGTGCTTTAGTCATACAGGTTCACCGCGCGAGCAGGGGACGACAGAAGCTCGTATTCTGAAGCTGGAAGCAGCACGAACTACAGGCAGGATAGGGTAGGCTGTATAAGAAAGGCGAGCAATTGTGAGTCCGCTGGCTTCAATCAAGCCTTTTGTCAAAGAGCCAAGTCTTCGCAGGAAACATCACTTCTTTTGCTCAGTGACGGCCTGGCCGGTAAGCACCGAATATTACGAGGCCTGGATTTCAAATTCAGTTCCCAAGTCAGAGTAGGACTAGCTAATACTCGCTGTACGTTAGGGTGGAAGATACAAACTTACCTTTTACAAAGTCGTGTTTAACCCTGCAAAGCCTAGTGGTTACTCTATATACCACTATTATTAACGTCAAATCACGCTTTGTCAACAGCGAGGTGATAGGTTTGGTACGAATCTCAGAGCAAAGAGCTATTTTGTTCCAACACATAACGGATTAATTTTTATAAGCGCCAAGGTCTGTGTTTACTCAGCAGTAACAACCGATTTTTTTAAATGTAAATAGGTTTAGATTCAATCTTCAAATGTTTAATTTTCTACGTCCATCGCTCTTAAACAAATAGCTGCTTTACTTTGTGTACAAAATTGTTTATAAAGCATCTTTCGTAATAAAAAAGAAATATGTCATTCTAGACCGTTTACTTTAACAAAGACATTTTTAAAATGAAAACTGTATTTAGTAGAATCATGTTATATATAGCTGCTGTAATATCCTACTGTAAGATAAATGTTAACATTGTGTTTTTAGACGCATGAATGCAGCATACTTATGCGCGTGTGTATATTATTATACACTACATACTACTGTTGAATAACGTTGTGTTATTTAGCACCATGCAATTGTACAGTGACACTTGGAAGCATTACACTGCTGCTACGTAAAGAAACAGCGGTGGATGTAGACGGCGCTTTCATTGTGACATCTGCTGTAACAGTCAGACAAGCGGAAAGAAATAAAGAGCAACGTGTGAAAGAAATATATACACATGCACACATATATTTACTGTTCCCCAACCATCCCGCTTTGGAGAAGTTATTTTAAGTTAGTGAGATTTGATTTCACCACCGCTGTGTTGATAAGATTAGAGTTTTCTGGGATGCTAAGCCGCGTCGACAGTTTATGGGGGTAATATGGGGCCCGCAATACCTCCATCTATAGTCACTGAACATTCAGGCACTACGCTCCTCCGACACTATCGCACGTATTCACCAGTAGGCACGGCGTAATATTTCAGTGGACTTTACTTGAATCTTCTTATTTGCAAAAAATAGGTTCAGAAAAATTTTAAGAGTAAATTAATACTAAAAAATACAGATAACTCAAAAACATTTACCAAAAAATGAAACGAACTGGGGCATATGATCACGACACCTTCTCTAGCGACGATCGTTTTACACCTGGTTGACTTAGGGTAGAGTGAAGAGCAGACGACAAGAACTGTAGACAAAACGGTAAGCCTAGAATGTCGTCGCCATCATCACCATACGTGAGAACTGGCTGCTTCTCCTCACTACTGTGTGTGAAGAATGTAATTATGACCCTGTAAAACTACACACACATGCAATTCCTTTACGTAAGTTACAAGTTTGATTGTGGTTCATTTTTGGGGACCAAATTATTTGTTCTCGACCCAAGATTTCCGATATTTCATGGCATATTTACATTGCTTTTGGTACGGGTTCAACTTTTCTTATTTACATTACATTTTGCCTTTCTTTTTATTTGATGTCAGCAGTCGTATAATAAATTGCCTAGACTGTGTGCTACAGCAACGACAGAGTTCGCCACTGGTCACCAATGCTGATGCACCTTGCCAATGGAGGGCGTGCCAGTAGCCATCGAGAGAAGTGACGCGAAGAGACTGATGGACCAAGAAAGAAGCTGCCAAAATATCTTTTTCTCCCACACATCTCGAATTGCTTGTCCTCCAGTCTTTAAGACACTCTGACGGACACGGTGTCAAGATTTATGCTGCATTTCACAAGTAAATATGTTTGTTTCATCATTTCCCCTCCCCCTAAACACGCTTACTCCCTTATTCAACAAATAATTTTACGTAGAACGAATATTTCAAGGTTTCTTCTTTCAAAACAGGGGAATTTTAGAGGGGCAGGGCTCCATACTTTCATTCCCACGTTTCTGTACTCAGGCACGTATATCAGGTAAGGCAAAAACGAAAAAAAATTTCGGGAACTGATTCTGATTCTGTAGTCCCATAAAAATGTGGAAAGGCTCCTACCTGAAGAGCCTGTTGTGAAGGGTTCATTTCTTCGGTGAGACTACCTTCTTATGACAAAACGAAACCAATACTTACTTTCCCAACTATCTACCGAAGGACGGACAGTAAATCCACGTTACAAAATGCTAGACAATGGACAAGTTTATGAAACATGGCAGTCTTACTGTAATATACCATTAACATAAGCTTTTTTTGACGCGTCCTCAAAATTGCGAAAAGCCTCTATTAGCTTCATGACTGTCCATCTGCCTCTCTCCATCCGTCCGCATAGAAAAACTCGCCTTCCACTTGATAGACTTTCACGAAAACTGACATATGAGTATTCTTCCAAACTCTGTCCAGAAAATTCAAGTGTCAATAAAATTTGACAAGAATAAAGTGTACTTTATATGAAGACCGATGTACATTTATTACAATATATCTCTGAATTCTCTTAGAATGAGAAGTGTTTCACACAAAGCTGTAGACAAAACTCAAACAACACATTGCCAAGTGCAATGACTTTTTCGAAAATCGTGGCGTTTGTGAGATAACGTGGAAAAATATGGTAGAGCCGGGCAGGCCACAGGTGACAATATAATACAGCGCATGCAAGTTTCGTGTTGGATAACTAAGGCTAAAGACAGACACTTAGAATATGCAATATTTACTGCTTTTATACAACAATAGATATGTCAACGTGCCTCACTGTTACATTTGTACATAAGCCTATATTGTCTGTCTTTGCAAATGCTAGACTTGCACTGTAGGTGTTAAGAGATTCGAAACCCAAAGGAATTATGGCCGTCATATCCACGGTTCTTATTCGTTAGTGACCCTACATCAAAGTCACAGGAAATTTGAAGACACACATTTAGATGTAAACTGGTGTTAAGTGTGCGCTTTAGGAATTTGTCATGACGTGAAGTGGATTGACCGTCTTAAGTAAAGTGCAACTGCGCATGGCTGTAAAAGCTGTAATGCACAATCAGTTGCCATAAACGTCAGGAATGTTGGTAAGCTAAGCTGCTATTAATTTACCATGAAAGATTCTCCTTCATAGCGCTATTAGGTTATTTTGTTACTGAGATTAATGTAATTTCGGACTCACATTTTAAATCGAATACTGCTTCACTGGGCACAGAAACTAACAAGATGACTTTAATTTAACTACCTCTCAGGAAAATAGTCCCAATGGCCCTAAATATATTATCGGCCGACCAGGTAATAAAGGTATTTTCGGAACTTTACTTACTAAGACAACAAAATGAAATGCTTCTGACATAGGGAACGCAGGTTCGAGCCCAACTTGAACACCTGATCTGTGTATGTGTTGTACAGTGTGTAGGGAGAGGCCTTAGTGCAGGCCCGTAGTCAGACCATGAACACAGTGGGTGCAGCGGCTTCCAGTGCGGGTGCACACATGTACATACGTTTATGTACGTACATAATGTTCTATTTTATATACATATATATATATATATATTGTGCATGTGTTTATTATTCACGTATAAGCATAAAAAGCGCGTTTTTCAAGAACTCACAATCGACACTAATTACAAACTGCGCTCCATAACACTGCACAAAATAGTTTGTACAGGGTTTATATAAATATTTTTTTAAATGAGTTGTTTCCAACCACGGCGGTTCAACAGACATAACACGTGGATGCGGTAGGGTGTCGCACGTTTTTAGCGGACTGAGCAGCTGGTTTGTCTTTGATATTCTGCAGACTCTAAGTGTGTGCAGACAAATTTGCAGTGGGTGCACTGTATTCACTTGCAACCCCTTGACTGACGGGCCTACCCTTCCCATTGACCGACACTTTTTTTAAGGACTGCTTTTAAGTGTTTATTAAATACAATCCAGTAGAAGCCCCAAAAGTGAATAGCCGATTTCACAATAGTCCTTAAGGCCATAGAGGTAGACAGCCAGAGACAGAAGGATGGATGGATGGATAGATGGATGGATGGGTAGATTAAATAAACATACATCAGTAGCAAAAACAACAAAAATGATGTATTGATGTTTTAAGGTCCCAAATAAAAGCTAAAACAAATCAATGCAACAAGACAACGCTTTGCGAATACCTCCAAATGGATACAAATCTTCACCTTTTAGATGTTTTAATAAAGCTGAGGGCTATAATAAAAGCAAGCTCAGACTCTTAACAGTGCATCAAGTAAGCTCACATAATAAATCAGAATTTGAAACAAACATAAAAAGGCACTGATGCGGAAAAATGGACTTGTACAAACCGTCCCGGGGTATAATCGAATTGAATTTTAAATAGAGATTATTTAAAAATAAAACATATATTACATCATAAGAATAACTGGCTGATGGACACACAAATTAGTGCCATAATTAGGAAAGTGTGGGGGAAAAAATTTTGATATATTGTTTTGTTATTATGCACTATGCCACAAATAAATAGGATGTGACAACGTGGGCTGAATTAACATGGCCCAGGATAATGGACTTTCGTGACGACGGTAATAAATTTTCTGGTATCATAAACAGCGGGTATTTTGCTGACTATATCAGCAACTGGTGGATCACCAAGAAGAAATTTGACCCATTATAATTATTCAAATAATTAATTTGTTGTGTGTATGTCCAAAGAGTATAGAAAAAGAGTAAGGCCTTAGGAAGATGAAAACGCAAATTCTGAAAAGAAATATTTGACGTGGCACTCTCTAAAAATACTTCACCATTATCAAGATCGTGACACCATTTGTAAAACATACTGTACTGCCATCTGATATTACTAACGACCTGACATTCGGTTATCCTTATTACACAAGCTTGTATGTCCCCTTTCTTGGTGGTAGACGTTTTATACAAATAAGCCACGATTCGTCACCGCTCACACTGACATGATGTATAAAGAATTACTCTCTACCTCACGTGCAAGAAGGGAATAACTTCCAAATGTATGCTTCTTATTTAGGGGAAAAATATTAGGAGAAATGTAAAAGAAATACTGAGAGAATCTCAACCGCTCAAAATACTTACCCCTAATATTACGAAACACTCTCATGGATAAAAAGTTACACAATACCAATACAATTCTTAGACTGGTACCTATTATAAAGTAGCTACTTAATACATATGTGAATCGGATTAAAGCAGCTCAGAATATCAGTTATTTGCGGTATTTTGCGAAAAAAGTGATAAAAATTCCAAAACTACTTAAATTTATTAAGAACCTGAACAGTGATCAGTTGTTTAAAATTAAAATTTTGCACGAATTCAGCCAACCAGTCAATTAATTTGCCACATAAATACCTAGTCAGATTTTATATTAGTATTATCATCATCGTCGTCATCTCCTTTAAGCAGGGTATTTACACATATATTCCTAAGACAAACTATTCCCTAGGGAATACAGTGTTGCAGCTATTCTGTTGTTACTATTCATGGTGCTCACATCGTTAGTTTCAGTGTTGAATCTATTGGACTTTTACATTAGTACATTCCGAAGTACGTGTGCAGTGCCCAATATGGCTGTTTTCCGGAGTTCCTTGACTTCATGTTTTCCAGGTATGTTGCTCACGTATTTTCTGAATGACTTTGAAACAGTCCCAGTCGCCCCTGTTATTACTGGTATCACCTTTGTTTTTACATT
>Ga0123353_10008026_pt1 | contig 14361 bp, 10 predicted proteins | sample TergutLab28metaG_3_FD_92763 | JGI IMG/M metagenome (GOLD analysis project Ga0123353, IMG submission 92763) | Labiotermes labralis P3 segment gut microbial communities from Petit-Saut dam, French Guiana - Lab288 P3 | ecosystem: Host-associated > Arthropoda: Insects > Digestive system > Gut ... | reverse complement strand
GGTTCATTATTTTGTTCCGTTTATTGTCAGTAATCGTTACCTTCTATTCTGAGTTTCAAACGGTCATAACTCTGTAACCGTCCAAAATCGGACACATGTTTATGTGAACTTTTTTGATCACGAAGACCTAGGAAATCACCTCCTGCAGTTATGCCCTAAAGTCGTGAAACACCCTTTATATATAGGGTGTCCCAGGAGGAATGTATATATATATATATATATATATATATATATAACCTATATTGACTAAATATCGATACCTCGTAAACAAAATATAGACGCAGCGCTATGTCGACCATAAAAATTTTTGTGCATTATCAACCTCAGACCTCGTATCTATTGACGGTCCAACAAGCGACGTCTGAGATTATTTTCAAAAGGCGTCGTGGAAGAGATTTGCTCTACAAAATCATCCCCTGGTGAAGTGCTGTCAAATAATACCTGCTATTGTTAATTAAGTATTAATTCTATGAGACAGCGATATTCACAAGGGAATTAGTTATCGCTTGCTGGGAATTCAGATTCGACTGCCTTTCTGACTTTCATTAATACATCCTGATCTTCATTAGATGGCAATAGACTTATTTAATTCAAAGGGAATGTTGTTGCAAAATTACTGCAACACAGAATCGTCATAGCTTGTTCTTTCCGCACAGCCTTGCGCACGATTATGAAACCACAGAAGCTGTTATAAGGTGTGCAGCACAAAACGGGAACAAAAGAAAAAAGGCCTGATAGAATATTTCACAGCACAAGGTCGCTTGCTAGAGAAGATGTGGCGATGATTTAATGTGTGTTAGGAAAATATTGTAAAGACGAGAAAGAATATTGACACAGACACAGACAAAGATAAAGTTTCCTTTGTCCTCGGCATGAAGGCATGTAGAGGGAGTAGAGGTATAGGGCCACTCATTTCTAAACTCGGCAGCAGATGAAGATGAGTGATGAACTTCACACCCCCATCGCTTTACGCATTGAAAAGAACGCCAGTATGCACTGAATAGGGAGCTGGGTAGGCCTCAGAACCGGTCTGGTCTGTTGGAGAAGAGAAAATCTATTGCCCTTAGTGGGATTCGAAAACCGGACCGTCCAGCCCGGGTCTCTGAAGTGAAACAACACAGGCGCAAAAGGCGAATTCTCATTTTCTGCTTACTAGGAATTTAGCTGTATTTGTATCCTTGAAGACGGCCTCATTTAATCTTGCTTATGTAACGATGCTTTCTCAACAGCACAGATCATACAGCCGAATGGAAGGATGACTAAGGGATTGGGAAATGTCAAAGGAAGCTGTTGGCGCCTGTTTTAAGATATCAGTCATTAGATTCTTCAAACATAAGAGAGTTTTCAGCGCTGAATACTATACACATGACTCCTGAATACCAAACAGAAGTACTAATCATTAAGTCTGCTACTGTCTTATCAGACATTTTGTACGTTTACCCAAGAAGAATTTTCAGTCTTCTCTATCAGCTGGGGTGTAAGTGTAAAGGTAAAGTTTGTCCAACTACGTGTCATGCAGGCACAGAATAGTGGAAGAAGTACAGCTCTACCCATAGTCGACCTCGGCGCTAGAAGCGGGTGGGTGGTCAACGCCACGCCTAGGCGGCTTTACCTCCGATAAAGAGACCCGGTACCTTTTGAACAGGAGCCTTGCGGACGGTATGGTCTGGTCTTAAAATTGTCGCCCCTGATGGGGTTTGAATCCGGAATATCCAGGCAGTAGCGAGTAGCTGTCCTGGCTCCCCAGGTGTTAAGTGTAGTATTATTGTAGCAATGAAATAATTTATATTGTCTACGATGTCCGTAAAAGTACATGATACGCAGACTGTCGTGATGTGCTTGAACATGGGTACTAAGGAAATTCAAACATCCGCTCAGTAGGTGCGACAGACACAGCACAGAGAGAACATGAAATCTGTGCTGAGGGTCGGTGCACAAAGACAAAGCCTTCTGCGCCCGTATGTGGCATCTAACAACTTATATTAAGGACTGTATTCCGTCAGTAATAAGGACGAGATAGAGTATTGACGAAAAGTAGTTCGGAAGCTTTCAAAATATCCATAATAGTGTCAAAAAATAAAGACAGATAAAGTTCTATTCTCAATTCTGAGTTTTTTTATTAGTTACCACTGAGGGTTCCTTGCCAAGACGATGTTCATCGAAAGACACCTACGATGGAAGCGCATATTGAGAAAGTCTATTTAATGTGGAAAGTCGAGGTCTACATGAAGATAGTGGTGGCAATAATATTCAATAAGACCTGACTGTGTAAAGGGCCATTAATTCGTCGGAAACTGAAGTGTTCAGAAGAGCTACGGGTGTTCCTTACACATTGAATAGGGTTTCCGGATGGCAGATTGCTGTAAGCTCCACACTACTACAGTCGTTACAGCGCTGATATAGTTCACATACACAACATTGTTACCTTTTAATTCTGGTTTCACTTAACAGCATTTTGGTTGCAGATGGCGATTAGGTTAAAGCCACGAATTGAAAACCCATGAATGGTGGGAATGACAGCTCTTGAGGTTTTGAACCATAAGCTTATTGTTTTATTACCCTCCAGACTGCACTGGCGAATTTCAGCCAAATCAAAGCGCTTGTCCCTAGGAAAAAATTATCGCCACCAAAATTCATGCGAATAAATTGATTAGGCTACTGGAGAGAAACAAAGAACACCTACGCAAGAAGACGGAGCGTAAGAAAGAGACTTGTACTGCTTTCCTTGGCCGATGCTACAGTGAATAATGAACTGGAAGGGATGTGGAATGAAAACGTTTGCCCTAATTTGAGTATTTCGGCACGCGCCTGCAAAGAACGAAAATCTCCAAATAAAACCTCATATGAGCTAGTCTCTGGGAGGAGATTTGAATCCCGACTTCCTAAAGAATGACTGCTTCGTAACGTCTTCACCCGTACATATTTCATGCTTCGTCCTTATACTGTTGGTACACGAGTATATATTCTGTGCATATCCTTCGGCATTCGAGTAGAATGTCTTTTCAGTTACCTGAAAATAAATGTGCCCATGCACGCCCACTAACAACCAGAGTCGTACACTGCTGGTGCAGCTGCTGGAATTTAGGGCTGGAAAAGACTTCATGACATAAAGAATTCAAAACTTTGGAGTATGTAGCTCCACTTGTATCTTTGAACCTTTCAAGTGGTACATGAAGAAATGTTTGCTTTACAGGTGGCATAGCAAAGCAGGATTCCCACTTGCGCATAAAAGGGAAAACGTCAAAATAAGAGGGACAAAAACCAAAATAAGATGTGGCGAAATTGACAACCTGAGCTAATCAGCTAAGAATTTAGTTTATATTTTTTCACAAATTAAAATGAGTATAAAAACGTTGATTAATTGCCTACATTATTTATTTGATGTTCTACAACGGAGTAGACACGCACATTGTTATTCTTGCGGTATAATTATGAAGGTAGAAACTTAGTTCCAGACTGGATTTTCAACTGATTATAATCTGACATAATCTTTAGATACAATACAAAGCCCACGTAACCACTGCACAGTTCCCGGATGTAAAGAACCTGTGAATGACAAAATACGGTAAATAAGGTATATCTCCCACACACTTCCCCCCCAAAAAACAATAAATCTAGCTGCATGGGAAACAAATATAAAGTGTCTGCCTTGTACAATAAATGAACATGTCTCTTCATTGTTTTAGCAAATATCTCTTAGTATTTAATCAGAAAATACACGCTGGCCTTCCTGCAGAAATTTTTGCACTTCAAACAGTTTTATTATTCTCGGAAAAGATTAAATGAATCGGATAATTTGAAAAGGGTATATGACCATATATGGACTGGATTGGGCTGGCCCAGGATAGGGACGGGTGGCGGAGGCTTGTGAGTGGGGTAATGAACCTTCGGGTTCCATAAAATGAGGGGAATTTCTTGACAAGCTGCAAACCAGTTAGCTTCTGAAGAAGGACTCTGCACCATGGAGTAAGTAAGTAAGTAACAGGATAGTCAGTTTCTTGTAACAGAACTTTAGATGAATGAATTAACAAATTTCACGCAGGAACAGGCCCTTTAAGATCAAACTATGGCTGTTTAGACATCTGAAAAAATTGAGGTCCAAGTTGCAACCCAGGTGAAAGTACTAAACTTGGGTACACTTAAAAACTAGACCTACATAAAACAATGCAGGGCAACATTTTACAATGAAGCTCACACGTGATTATGATTGTGGTAGCACCAACACCATTGAGAAAGACAACAACAACAACAGATACAACCAGAAATTAATAATAACGACCTCAATTTTTCCATTTCTGATGATAGGCCTATATCATTCGAAAGAGGTGTATTAGTGACATGTGTAATAAAACACACTTGTTGAGAAGTAGCTGCTGCGTTTCAGTACTCGAGATTTGTATATTTTTAATCAGAGATTTAAGTTTTGGTCGACGGTGCCTTTTTGAATAGAAAGAATTATTCCATATGTATTTAAGAAATTGGGAGACACAGCCTTCTACCTCTCAGAGGCATTGTGGATTCAGGCTGAGGACTGCGACAGTAGTGCGAATTCTAATAGTTCTTAAATGATATTTATGGTCCCTGTAACTGACCAATCGCAGTCATGTACGTGCATGCCCCCCCATCCCCCCCCCAAAAAAGAGCTGATAAAACACGTTGAACTCTGCTGAAGGAAGGTACTTAAAATCGCAAATGTGCCCCGGGGTCACATGACCATTTCACTGCTACACTGGAGGATGAAGGAAGCAAGCAGCTTCCCAAAGCATTTGTACATTCAACGCCTCATGAATAGCCATGGTTCTTGTTAGTATACATGTTTACCGTTACGCTGCTCTCACTACGTTTTGAGCAGTGCCCTTTGTTCGGGAAAAATGTACACGCCGATGTCAGAACTAATACGGAGGAAAGAAATGAGTATAACAAAATACTCAGAACAAGCAACATAAGAAAGCGATTACCTAGTCTTAAAATTGTATTCACAAAACAGCCGAATAACTGTACAGTGTGTTTACACGCATCGTAATAACACAGGTCAAAAAGGGATATTTCTTTCTCACGTGATCTATTGGCTTGTACACGTCAGACCAGCACACCAACATGGGACTGTATATGCAGCCACAAAAACACTGCTTGCACAAGAGATTATACAGTCGAACAGATTTTGTTGTATCACTAAACAACGATTAAATAATATTTTAATATATTTTAATGATGTTATGGAATTGTGATTTTAACAGCTTCATTTTTAAAAATTTGGCAAAGTAAAAAATGTAAAGACTCCTGATGATGATAAAAAATGTCGAAAAATGTAGATACTGTTGTGATATTAATTGCCCATTTTTGGTTGTAATAAAAACAAGGATTTCTTTTGTTTAATAGAACTACTCTGGAACATTCCTTTAATATTTCTATGTGTCTGCCACCCAACAGCCAGATATTACTGCAAAGGATCCCGGTTCTAGGTCTCTGTTGCGACAAGCTCATGGTTGCAAGGTATTCTATAGGAGAGATAGTCCTAGTGCAGAGCTGCCAAACAGTCGATTGCAAATCTAACAGGGATTGCCGCCCGTTTTTTGGTCGATCGAGGCCGCTTTTTTGTCTACCAAAATTTATTTGCCACTTCAATAAGTTCGACATCTCTTCGTCTTGTACCACTTTCTTACCGATCGACCTTTGCGAAGACGCCTTCTTACGAGACGAAGATAATCAAATCAAGATACCGAAGCCATTTGACTAAAGAATATTTAAAATAAACTTGTGCCTAAGTAATAATGAACGGCTTTCATTAAGTTAACGCAAGATATGAAGTGAAACATATCAATTCCGCAACACGAAATTTAATGAGATACACCTTTTAATTTTGGTGAATTGTTTAGTTTGAAGAAGCAATTTTTAATAAATGAAACAATTGTACTTTTATACGTTTGATGTCATTATGGCATTTTACATTTCTTTACTTGGTTGACCTAATATTAATACATTATGTACTACAATAAATGGAGAAAATTTTCTGTCTTTAGAGTAGATCACTGCGTCCACAAGTCTGGCCATCTGTGTCATAGAGTGTCGTCAGAATCAGTGACACGTACGTCTCTTTTGCACAGATCTAAGGGACAAACCGTAGGCGCGACAGAGTGTTAGGTGAGAATAAACAGATTTGTCACGAAGAGGTCACAGAATAAAACATCTGCAGGCAAGGATGTGAATTATCCGAAATTGCATAGTAGTGTTGTGTGCTTTGAAACCGTGCAGGCTGGGAGGTTTTTAATATCTACGAGATTGCACGGTGTCAGAAACCACCAGAACATTATTTAAATCTTCACCGGTGAGAAAACTTCAAATCTCAGCTAACCAATATCAACTCGGGGGTTTTTTTTTGTGATAAGCCCTGCAGCTGCAACCGATAGAACACATAAAATCATGATGTTTTTTCAACGTAAGTTACTTGTTACGAAGAAGCGCACAAGAGACGATCTGTCGCCAAACACTAAGTCTACGAAGGCTCTTGCTGAATTGGTGAATTGTGCCAAGGCTCGGTGAGCTGCTGCCAACTCATTCTGGTCTCCGCGCTTTCTCTTCTGGAATTAGTGTCTCTTCAAATTCACGCTTGACTTGCAAATACAGAATAATTTTAACTAACACGATATGCATAATGCTTTGATATGGGTAGGAGACATGCTGAATCGTCCATCGTGGAATAATTTACATCCATGTAACCATCTAGTGCTTTCCTCGTTAAACACTGCGAAGTTGGTCTGGTTGTTACTTTTATACTTCATGAAAATTTGACTATCAAGTTGGAATTTGGTCAAACGTAAACACGGCATGTTTAAAAATTTGGCTGTTCCACACACAAAATATTTTCTTTTGCTGCAGTTTATTAATTACAAAACTTTTAAATATCACGAGTATTCGGCCACGCATATCTATTTTGAAAAGTTACTCGCACATGAGAATTGTAAGTTTTGAAGTTACGTTATGAAAAACAAAGGCCTTCTCTTTCAACAGCCTATCTAATGCAGATTTGCTCAAAACTTAATGCGGTGCGGACGACTGCGGCAAAATCTGTTCTGCATGCGGGCAACATGAAACTCAATACAAAGAATAAAAAATAAATAATTATAGGCAAAATTTCATTTACGTATATTTATAGATATTATGTTATTCGTATTATTAAAATATGAAATATTATCAAAATATTAATATATTAAAATATAATAATACGAAAAATTCATAAAAACTGCTATTCACAACTTTGGCTATTGCATCCGTAACTTAGTACCTTTCACAAAATTAATTATTACGGTGATGTATATCTCCATTAATAAACAGATCACAAATTTTCAAAATTACTTCGGAATTCTATTGTGGCTTTGCCAGGAAAAGGGTTAAAAGACATTCTTTATTAAAAATTCCCCTCGGACAACAAAATACTGTGTCGAGGACAAAAAGTTTGAGCACCCTTGCTCTAGTGTCATTTACATCTGTGGTTTGCCGCCCTTTTCAGAGTGTATAACATTACTCCGCCAAATCCTCATGAAATATGACATACTATGTATTTTAACACTTAGTGATAATGAAACACGCATATATTTTACCACATTTTTCTGTAACAGAGAGGTAAAATGAATGACATTAGAAAGTTATTTAATTAAATTGTGTAACCTTGATGCAAAGGACTGTTGTATGGACGACGGAGAACTTCATTTACAAAAGCCACTGAGATTCGAATAACTTTCCACAGAAAGCGATTCAGGTTTTTGTCTTAAAGAGAGTCATCAGCACAAAAGTGAAACAAAATCTTTACATCTAAGATGTTTCTGATATCCTACAGGTATACAGTATCTAACACAAGAAGAAGTTCACACAATGTGGATGATTGTCAAGAGTCGTGACAATCTAAGAAGAGAGAAGCTCTGTGGCTATTTTTAGTGGGACTCTGCCCCCATGCACGCAAGGTGAACTGACACGAGGTTTAATCATAAAATTTTGCTTGCATTCAAATGTTCATATGTTTGTAGTAGTTTGTGCACCGTCCTAAAAACTGGAGGTTGACAATTTCAGAAGTTCACGCTCACGCCAGATTTGCCCACAATATTTTGTCCCAGACGATTCTCCAACCTATGAATAAATAAATAAATCATACAAGACAGAGATAAAGTATATACAATACCAGTACTTTACAAATGTCTCCAAAGTTGCCAACTTCTATCAGACAGCGCTGAGTGACACATGATAAAATTGCGTATTTAGATTATCTTCGGCATCTTAAAGAATCACAAGTTCAGAGTCCGAAAAGACACAAGTTTCTCGTCGGTCAATTACGAAGTTTCGTTGCGCAAGGCTTGGTGAAACTAATGCTTATAAAAGAGACAGATAAAAACATCTAAACTGCAAGTAGCGGACTATGAGCAAATGTGATCCACTCTAATCACACAATCCACTTTCACTTACAGGTCAGCTATGACGACAGACATTTCAGAAACTGAGGTCACTCTATGTAGAAGTACTCACGGCCACAAGCTCCTAAAAATTCTGAAGCTGCGTTAAAGGTTGGATCGGCGGAGCTGGTTGAGGTATTAACTAGCCGTGGAAAAATCGCTACTGTTACGTTAGGATTTAAGCTGACAGAATAAGACCAACTACAAGGGATGAAAAACAGAAGACAAACAACAAAATACATATAAGTCTTCCTAATAAATTAGCTAATAGAATCACAAACCCACGGTCGTAGATAATAAGATAAAACCCAGCTACTAGAAACGTACCCGTTCTGTTATACCATAACGACAAACCCTCCAAGGAAACTCCACCCGACAGTACCGCGCAAAAACTCCAGAAGGCGGTAAAGGCAAACGAACACAACTATCCATATCAAATAAGGAAAGCAGATGTAGCCCAACGCCAAACCATAATACGACAACAGCACCCCACAGCTGAATATCCGGTGGAATCAACACGCTGTAAAGAAAGGAATTTTGTGCTTTAGGGTTTAATGCTTAAACACAGTCTGCAAATAACACATTCTGTAGTTAAAACTTTTCTAGAAAGCTTTAGCTATTAAGTAATCCACAAATGTAAACACTATGGGATCCCAAAGTGGACAAAGCATCTGGCAACGAAATTGTATAGGGGCCTGAAGATGACTAACATTTAGTCGAAACATGTAGCCTTACTCTAGAATAAACAGATTGTGCTGACGTACGTTTGTGTAATACTAATGGACGGAATAAGACTGAAGCTCCGTGCAGCAGCAAATAAAGAGTTTTAATTGTGTCATAAGGCTCTGTATACGAGTAAAAAAAGAAATTTTACAGTTTGCCTGATCACGTGCAAAGCAAAACTTCATGTTGATATGAGTGCTTTGTAGAAATGAGGAGCAAGATGTCACGTAACTGATGAAAAATCATAGTACTAACTACTGCGAGGGATGTATGATTTTACGTATATATCACGACTCGGTCACTATGTAGACAAGTGTTGTGCAGCCCGTGGCCTGCCGGAGCTTCTCTGCGGGAATTTTTCGAACACAATAAACTTTCACTCAAGAGAATGAAGACTTTTCTTGGGCGATTTGGTGAATGCCGCACGCACGGTGAAATTTGGTACGCAGTATTTCAAGTTGTAACGGACATGGGGCACGTTGCATAGAAACATCTCATGTTGGAATCTTTCCAGCACTAGCGATTGAGACAAATGAGATATCTGCGATTCTCCATTTTTCGTGTGCACAATTTTTGCTACATTCTGTACGCTTTACAGGCGAAGGCGGACGACAGGACAAGAATAATGAGTTCTAAACAACAAGGCAGTACATAACTCCTAAGTCTGGTATAGGCCTAACAAGGTTTCATGTGCTCAGTTATAACACAATTTTATTCCTGCAATACTAGCCGAATCATATTTACGCAGGACATGTAGCAAATATGCTACTAAGAATTTAATCTTGGATTTATGAAAATCAGTCCCACTACAGGCCCGAGGTGCCCAGAGGGTTCCAGGAAGTTAAGGTTCCCAGATTACGTGACGATGGCCCAGGATGTTGGTAAGGCTGTCAGCTTCACGCACCAGCCACTGAGTCGACCCCAGGGCCATAGAGCGATCGGAAGGATTATGTCAATAAAAAAATCCAATGACACCATCTGGAATCGAACCAGCGACCTTCTGATTTGTAGCACAGCGCCTTAACCACTGTGCTACCGCGATCCTGGATTTATATTATAAGAAATTATCACACACTCGTGTCTATGTCAACAATGCTTCTTTAAATAAAAGCTTATGTTTAAGATGTTTTATTTAATTTTCCTCTCGTTCGCTCTGTAGGTTATTTAACGATATTGTTAGTAATTCGGATTGTGTGGTTTCGAATGTGGACGACAATGAATCGTGAATTGGAAAGGACGTGGAAGGAAGTGGTCGTGGGTTTAAGATGTGGGTAGGAAGAGGTATTTGTGTGGAAAGACTGAAAATATAGGCAAACACCACATTCGAACCAGACACCGCCGGAATGGTCCTCAGTATATTCGGTAAATATTAAGATGCGTGGTGACTATACTTATGTTTTGCTTACACCACAAATATCGTCCCCCCCCCCCCTCCTCCCAGCGCAACTGCCGCTAGTGTGCCAGAGCTGCCTCATTATCGAAGCTTCACTTTCACACTCTGACATGCCACACACACAGTAGGACTCTGGACGAGTGATCAGTCCGACGAAGAAAATTCTACCTGACAACACACAACACTCACAAGAGAAGCATTCATGCCTCAGTGGGATTCGTACACGCAGTCCCAACAAGAGGGCGGCCATCGGGATCGGCCATTAACATCATACGTTTGCACAAATTGCCCGCTTCAACCATCCACCACATCTGATTCCTGATTTCCCGAAACCTCGGTCATTTAATTTTCCCATTCGATGTCTGTAGAAATTTTTGTGACTGTTCGTAATGTGTGTTCGTGAATTACTGCTGTCATCTTAACTATGCCAAATGATAAGTACAAATAAAAAACCATTTTTGTACTATTCACTCCATTTTTCTGTTAGTTTGTATCTTGAAAACAGTAGTGCAATCGGCACACCAATAATAACATGCTGGATACGAGGTTAACCACTGCCAGTCTGCACGGGCTTTTACTGTCATCAGTTGCAAGAAGTGATCTGCTAACATCTTAATCTCCAAGAAGCGGTTTTCACGTCATTTCCATACGTGATAAATTCCGTGTAGTGGCTGTATACTGCAAGACAGCGCCATTATAGTCGTCTTTATCCAATGGCCACTTTCATACATTGTCAGTTCTTTTTGGGATTAAAATTCTTCATGACATTTCACGTAGACATCTCCACGCCCTATTCCCGCAACGTGAATAAGTACAGAATTCTTTAAACACAACAGTAAAATCACACACAGAAAACTTTTATTTCGGTGTCGCGAGTAACGTACCAGTATTTGCTGGTAGGGGCATCTACACATGATTAACCACACTGGCTGATGCAATTTGCAACTGCATTAAACTTTCATCGATTACCACATTTTATAGTCATTGCCAGAATTAATAAATACAGCACAGTGGTACATGATTAATTCAAAATCAGCGACAAGGTAAAACGGATATTTGTTAGGTTCCATTAAAACAGTCGAACGTTTACCATGATCAAGTAAGTCTGGAATTTATGAGAATGTCAGTGTGTCACATACCTAATAAGCTCCACTTCCATGCAGTTGACACTACAGTTCACATTCAGCTCAGGTCAGACGTTCTGCCGCACACAACAAACCTACTAGCCACCACATCTACACCACCTGGTTGTCGACTTCAGACTGGCGAACAGCGCCGCTGCTTACCACTGGTGCTGCCAGTTCCAGATCCGGTCGACCTGCGCGCTCCTTGCGTGAGCGGGCCACAATGCATTGCTCTTGAAACAAGAGGAGTGTGAATAACAATGTAGACTAACGGAATAATTGAAAGAATAAATTGCTACTTTGTTGCAGAAATGACAGAATGTCTAAACAAATACCTAACCGCAAAATAATTACACACGTAAGAACAAATACATAGATGTCAATAAAAGAACAAACACATAAATGTCAATCGAAGTAAACGCGGGGATCAACTATTTTCACCGCAGCGCCCAATTGGATAGTTACCGGGGGCTCTTTCCCCGTAAGTAAAATGATCAAGTTTAAGAATGCATGTAATTAATACCTCTCCACTCCTCCACATCTACATGCCTCGTACTTGTGTCCTAGAAGCGAGTGAATACGTATCAACTGAACATACACGCCTTTTGCATTTTTGTAAAAATATCATATACAATACATTCCAAGCAGCAGGACAGTATTCTCTTAGATTAAATTCTGTCACACTAATTGTAACCTTGCAAACACGCGCTCAGCTAACTAACAAATAAATTAACTGTTAGAGACGAGTCCTCCTTGACAGGTCCGATAGCCAGAGCCACAGTAAGACTGAGAGTTACTTCGTTCGTCTCAGGGTCGAGCCCTTTTTCCGGACGTTCATGACCAAATAGCTTTCGAAAATACAAGTGGGTGCTTACTATCTTCAAAGCTATATCTGAAGAAAGGGCGCTTCTGTCTTGTATCAGAAATCTTGGCCATAAACTGTGTACATATTTCTACGTGTTAGCATAGTGTTAAAAATTTTTGAACAATTTGAAGTAGACACTAAGCCTCTGTCCGTCCCGGAAATTCGTAGCATGTTATTTACATTAACTTATTTAGCTCTCGGTAGAACGAGAGTTTAGTCACTTGAAGAACTTGGAGCTGTCAAACTTAAACGTATTATAATCTCTGTTTTGGGCTTCGCTTACACAAGCCCCATAAATGACTTAAAATATTTCCTTATTTTCGAATATCAAAATAAAGCGTTTCAGAATCACAGTTTCTCCTCCAACTTCAAAAGTTCATGCAGTCTTGATGCTGGTATTGTAGGCATATTCTGAAGTTGTATGTCAGCAACATACATTTTAATATACCACTTCAGAAGAACATTCTACATTTAAATCAGAAAAGTCGACATTTTAAAATATAATTTTTCTGGATTAATTTGACGGCTCTGCATATTACTGAGGACTGGACTTTAATCGGTGCCCTAAAGTCTAAGAATAAAACTTTGGCACACCTATATCACAAAAATGAAGGAAAACCTAAAACGAAGGTTAATAATTAAAATTTTAATTGAATTTAAATTCAATTCTTTGAGCGACGTAATAATTAATGTGTTTTTATGATTACCTACATAATCACTGATAAGCCAGAGACCATGTCGCTCGTACTTCTTAACGTTTCTTTGGCGCTGAAAATTAAAGGACCATGTATGTACACTACCAAAGGAAGGCCGCGTGCTATTCTGTGGTAATAGCAATAGGAAGACTAGTAAAGTATGTGATTATAATATTAAAAAATTTCGCAACGTTTTTAATTTTTCCCCCCTTCCGAACACGGCAATGAAGGTCTAGATTCCATAAGAGACAGGTAATTGATTCACTAGCTGAAGAAATATTAGTTTATAAAAAGGACCCTTCTCTACGGAGTGAGTTATGCGAATATTTGCAAGGTTAAGTGTAGTGTGACGTTGCACACTTTAAAAGGAACGGGGTTCTCTTTCTGTCGAGGATGGAGGACGTAGCTGATTTCTGTTTTGTCTCTGTTGGATAGAATCAAGTTAAACGTCGGATATCTTCGTGGTCAGGGTCGCAACCTCTGACGTCACAGTGTGGTCATCCCATTGTTGGAAGATGAGCTGAAGGTAGCCATGTTGAAGGACGTCACACTCTGCAGCCGAGCATATCCTGTATCTGATCTCATCGCAATCCAAAGATTTAAGAACAAGTTGGACTCATGTGTGATAAAAGGTTCTAACAGATGGAAGAAAATGAGGTCCCCATGTTACTTACAAGCAAATAGAGTACAATAATGTAACTGATTAATAAAAACAATAAAATTAACTTTAGGTTTCGATGACATGACGCTGGTACATGCAAATATGATTTATACTGTAATTGTTCTTAATGTTTGTGACAAGTCACTCAATTATTTTACCAACCACTGCGCTTGTATACATTTATAAAATTTACACGTTAAAACATTAAAAACGCTCCGAAATGTTTCGGTCCTAGGACCATCATCACGCCACGAAACACAGAACGCACATCCATAACAGGGCACTCTTGGCAACACAACACAACACGGCATGCTGCCACAAAACCAACTGGAATAGCGAAATTAATGTGACTTTTTATAGTGTGACTTTAGCAAGGACGATATAGCTCCCTGATGATGGTCCTAGGACCGAAACATGTCGGAGCGTTTTTAATGTTTTAATGTTTTAAGGTGCAAATTT
>Ga0123353_10008025_pt1 | contig 14363 bp, 13 predicted proteins | sample TergutLab28metaG_3_FD_92763 | JGI IMG/M metagenome (GOLD analysis project Ga0123353, IMG submission 92763) | Labiotermes labralis P3 segment gut microbial communities from Petit-Saut dam, French Guiana - Lab288 P3 | ecosystem: Host-associated > Arthropoda: Insects > Digestive system > Gut ... | reverse complement strand
GTCGTAGGACAATTCCGGGCGGCGCACCAGATCCGCCATCGAGACGCCGGTGATCGGCACCGCGCTGCCTTGGTCTTGCAGGAAACGCGCAAAGGACGCGGAAGGCGGCACAATCACGCCGTGTAAACGCTGGATTTCCTCCTCTACGCGCCGGTATTTCTCCAAGGTCTTTTCAAAACGCCCCGAGGGAACCAGCCCCAGCTCGTAACCGAACTTTGCCAGACGTGCGTCGGCATTGTCCTGGCGCAACAACAACCGGAATTCCGATCGGGAGGTCATCATGCGGTAAGGCTCGTTGGTGCCCCGGGTGACCAGGTCGTCGATCAACGTGCCGATATACGAGCTGGCCCTGTCCAGCTGGAAGGGCGGTTGCCCCCCCACCCGGCGCGCCGCGTTGACGCCGGCTATCAAACCTTGGGCGGCCGCCTCTTCGTAACCCGACGTGCCGCAGATCTGCCCGGCGAAGAATAAACCGGGCGTGTCGCCGCACATCAATGCGGGGGAGAGGCACAGCGGATCCAGGCAGTCGTACTCGATGGCATACGCCGGCCTTGTCACCTCGGCGCGCTCCAAGCCGGGGATCGAATGCAGGATCGATATTTGCACGTCCTCGGGCAGGGAAGAGGACAGGCCCTGGATGTACAGTTCGTCGGAATCCACGCCGGTCGGCTCGATAAACAGCGGATGCCTTTCTTTGTCCGCGAAACGCACCACCTTGTCCTCGATGGAGGGGCAATAGCGCGCGCCCACGCCGTGGATCTTCCCGGAATACAAAGGGCTGCGGTGCAAATTCTCGCGGATGATCTGGTGGGTGTCCGGCGTCGTCCAGGTTAAATGGCAAAGGGCCGCGTTCACCGGCCGGTTTTCGGTTTGGAAGGAGAAGGGCGGGCAATCGTCGTCGCCATGCTGGGGCGACATGCGGGAAAAATCCACGCTCCTGGCACTGACCCTCGGTGGCGTACCCGTCTTGAATCGTTGGAGGGGCAACCCCAAGAGCCGCAAGGAATCGGACAGCCGGTTGGCGGGCGCCTGCCCGTCCGGGCCGCTGTTTTGCGCGGTCTCCCCGGTAATGGTACGGGCTTTTAAAAAAGTCCCGGTAGCCACCACCACGGCCGCCGCCGTATAACGGGCGCCCAAGGCGGTGTCCACCCAACGCGCCTCGCCGTCCTGAACTCCGATGTCCACGATCTCGGCTTGTTTGAGCGATATATTGGGGACGCTTTCCAGCAAGCGTTTCATGTGGGTGCTGTATGCGCGGCGGTCGGCTTGGGCGCGTAGGCTACGCACCGCCGGCCCCTTGCTGCGGTTGAGCATGCGGTATTGGATGCAGCAGGCGTCCGCCGCGCGGCCCATTTCGCCGCCCAAGGCATCGATTTCCCTCACCAGATGCCCCTTGGCCGTGCCGCCGATGGCCGGGTTGCAGGGCAGGTTGGCCACCATGTCCAACTGCATCGTAAACAACGCCACCCGGCATCCCAGGCGGGCGGCCGCCAACGCCGCCTCGATGCCGGCATGCCCCGCGCCGACCACGGCCACGTCAAATTGCCCGGCATCATATGTTTTTATCAACATATCCATGGGCATATCCGTATCCATATCCATATCCATATCCATGTCTATGCCCATGTCCGTGTCCGTGTCCATGCCGCTAGCCACGACCACCAACCACTTGGGTTGCCACAGCGGCCCGTCATTCCTCTTCCTCCTCGCCCCATCGTTTGTTTGCCCATCGTATCGGCCCGTACACCAGGGGGGAGAGGATGGCGGAAAAAAGGATCTCCGGCAACGCCACCTGAAGTAGCGAGGAGATGCCGGCGCGGCGGGGGACGATAAAAAACAGCAACATCAGGAAAAAATCCAGCACAGCCAGCGAAGCGATGGCGCACAGCGCCGCCGTCACCAAGTTCTTTTTAAACAGCGCGGCGACCAATTGCCCAATGACCAAACCGGAAACAAACAAATAGACCGTATGCAGCACATCCACCTTGGGGATAATCGCGTCGCAGTACAGCCCGGCCAGCAACCCGAACAACGCCCCCGGCACGCCGCCTTCCAGGACTGCTACCATGGTCGCCGCAATCGGCAGCAAATTGGGGGATGCGCCGAACAATTTGAGATTGGGCAGCAAACTGGTTTGGATCACAGCCAAAGCCGTCAAGAACAGCACATAAGATAACCATTTGAAGATAATGCGGTAGTTTCTGTTCATCAGCCGTCATTCCGATATCTCAAAGGATTTGATGATAGCAACTTGTGTCAGGGCGTCCAAATCCACAGTCGGCTTGACGACCGCATAAGCCGAAAGCCCGGTCTCATCCGATTGCAAATCCACGATGGTCCCGATGATCAGATCCCGGGGAAACATGCCCCCAATACCGGACGTCAGTATCAGATCCCCGTTCTTGATGTCGCCGTCCATCGAGAGATAGGAGAGGCGCAATAACCCTTGGCGCATCAAATCGAAGTTGCCTTCGGCCACTGTTTCCTGCTTGGTGTTGAAATTGTACGCCCCGGCTTCCATATCGGTGTCGATGAGCGTGGAGACGATTGCCCAGTTCAAGCCAACCTCGGTGACCACGCCCACCAAGAACTCTTCCTCGTTGATCACGCAATTGCCCGGTTGTATGCCCCCCGACGATCCGAGGCTTATCGTAAAGGTGGAAGACCAGTTGGAGACATCCCGCGCCGTGATGGTGGCCGTATCCAGGACAAAGTCGCGACGGCGTTCGGACAGCCCCAGCAACTTGCGCAACCTCGCGTTTTCGTCGTTGAGGTTTTCGGATTTTCGCACCTCTTCCTCCATCTCGGCAATCCGTTTTCGCAACTCCGCGTTCTCCTCCTGAAGGGCGTCGTATTGGTACATATACCCATATACCGACGCCAGCTGGTCGGACAGCCGCACGACCGTGGACTGCAACGGCTTGAAGATGTTCCCGAGGGCGTTGGAAACAGGGGAAGCATAACCCCCTGTCAGCGCGGATATAAAAGCAAGGATGCTGACCAGCAAAACGATGATCAGCCCAAACATCAGCAATTTATGCCTGAATAAATAACGCACGGTACTCTCCTTATAGGAATCTTATCGTTGGCTCACAACTGTAACATGCGCGATAACATGCACAGCGGGAGGCCCATTACGGTATAGAAATCGCCTTCTATGCGCTCCACGAACAACGCGCCGCGATCTTGTATACCGTAAGCGCCCGCCTTGTCCATCGGGCTGCCGGTATCGATGTAGCCCCGGATTTCCGCGTCGGATACCTCGCGGAAAAAGACGCGGGTAACCTCTGCGCCGGAAGTCGTTGCGCCGCCGTGCCGCACGGCAAGCCCGGTATACACGTCATGCGCCCGGCCGGACAGGGCGCGTAGCATGTCATAGGCTTCCTGCCCGTCCTTTGGCTTGCCCAACAGGCGTCCGTCCAAGAGAACCAGCGTGTCCGCCGCGATGATATCATCCTCATCGGAACATGCCGCGCCCTCCGCGTATGCCGCCGCGCTCCCCGCGCACGCCACCGCGCCTGCCACCGCCGCCGCACGCCCCGCAATCGCCGCCGCCACCCATTCGGCCTTGCGCGCCGAAAGCCGGCGCACCACCTCGGCGGGGGGCAACCCGGCGGGCAGTGTCTCGTCACATTCCGGGCGGATAATCGTAAAGGGGATGCCCAGCATATTGAGTAAAAACGCCCGACGCGGCGACCCGGAAGCCAGAATGATCATAAAACCGTTACCTTACCCAATCCCTTATCCCTTGTCCCTGTCCCAAGCTACTGCACGCCCCGATAATACAGCCCCCTGGTATACCCGTTGGGTTCGTACGGCCCGCGCCCCAAATACCGCTCCGCGGCTTGCAGGCATTCGCGGGGGTTCTCCGTGGTGAACAGCAAGCGGATGGCCCACAGCCCGATCCGCCGGTAATCCTCTTGGCGGTCGGCCAAAAATATCTTGTGGGCATTGTAGAGGATATTGCGGCACCGGTAGGTGGGCAAGACGGGAAACAACGCGCCCATGCGGTCGTGCAACACATTTTTATTTTCGCAGGCGCAACGCCCCGTGCGGTACTTGATCAGGCAATGATCTGTCAGCATCAGGGGCAGTCGCCCATAGGCAATGAGCTCTGTGTCCATACAATGGGAAAGATCCCGGATTTGCGCGAAACCCAGTTCTACGGATAGCGCGGCCGAGCGCAGGCCCATTTGCTTGCATGTCTTCAGCGCCTGGGAGTTGTATACATTGAGGCCGAAATCGCCCCGCAGGGTAAAGCCAAGCGCACTGCACATGGCGCACTGCCCCAAGTTGCCGATAAGCGCGTCGCGGACGCCCATCGCCCAGACCGCCTTCAGCATGTCTTCGACGTCCCCCGCCTCCTGGTCGGTGCATACCCAAGGCAACGACGCCGCGATGGGGACGCCTTGATCCAATAGTGACTTGAACAACTCCGCGTTTTGGACAAGTTCCCACAACGGGATATACAGCAACGACGGCGACAGCGACAGTAACCCGCCGGTCAACTGTTCGGTGCGGGTGATCTGCACGGTAAAGGCAGGGGGTTCCCGGCGCAACAGATACTTTAGGCCCGGTTTGAACTCGCTTACCTCGTGGACATCATACGGCGCGCCCCGAAGCTGGCTCAGCTTCTCCAACGCCTCGCGGCGCATGGCGTTAATCGCCGCTGTCGGCAGGTTGAGTCCCTTGTCCACTTGGGCTTGCGCCTCGACGCAGCGGTATGGCGTACCGCCGGTCTTGTAGAGTTGGGTGCGGACTTTTGCTTCGGGCAGTGCGCTTTCCAAGGCACGGCTGGGGACTTGCCCCTGGACAGCCGCCGTGTGGCCTTGGTCGTCCTCCACGGCGAGCATGGCCGGTTGCCCGGCTGTCAGGAGGCAGGCAAACCGCACCGGGACCCGTTGCGGCTCCGTGCCGCCGGGCTGGGCGTGGGAGGAACGGGGTTTCCCGGATGCTACGACAGGCACGCTGGCGGAATCGGGCCGGCGTGGGCCGAACATAGCAAGATCGGGCGACCCGGTATAGTAACCGTCGGTAAAGGGGGAATGGTGGGGCTTGTGTTCGGCCTTGTGTTCGGCCTTGTGGCCAGATCCTATATCCAGGGCCAGTGCCTCGGACACGGCGCGGGTCACGGCCGCCACGTACTCCGGCCCCCTCATGCGGCCCTCGATTTTCACCGCCGCCACGCCCATTTCGCGAAGCTCGCGCAACCAGGGCAACAGGGACAAGTCCTTCAGGGACAGCGGATACGTGTCTGACGGGCGGCCTTCGAAGCTGTAGGGCATACGGCATGGCCCGGCGCACAAACCCCGGTTGCCGCTGTGTCCCCCGATGGCCGCGCTCATATAGCACTGACCGGAATGGCAGAGGCAGAGGGCGCCATGGACAAACACTTCCACAGGGATAGGGGAGTTCGCGCAGATGAAGGCAATCTGCTCCCGCGACAGCTCCCGGGCCAGCACGACTCGCGAACAGCCCAGCGCATGCGCCTGCCGTACGCCGTCCAGGCTATGGATGCCCATTTGGGTAGACGCATGCACCGGCAACGAGGGTGCCACCATGCGCACCATGCGCAGCATACCCAAATCCTGTATCAGCACTGCGTCCACGCCGGCCGTGAACAGCTCGCGGGTAAGCCCGACAGCCGAGATAAGCTCGCGATCGGAAACCAATGTGTTGAGCGTCGCGTATACCTTTACGCCGCGGACGCGGCAATACGAGATAGCCGCGAAAAACTCTTCTTTTGTGAATCCGGGCGCGTTCTGTCTCGCGTGAAAAGCGCCGTACCCCATATAGACGGCATCCGCGCCGTTTTGCGCCGCAGCCTCGACACAAGCCACAGAACCAGCAGGGGCCAGGATTTCCATGTCGGGCTAAACCCTCCCGCTATCCTTTTTCATTCTGGTGAGTTCCCGTCTGAGATCGGCGTTTTCCTGCTTGAGCCGGGACGCCTCTTCCAGGAAACCTTTCAGCTGCGCGCGCAAGCTTTCTGCTGTCTCGACCGCCTCCAACGCTTCCTCCGCCAAGTTGACCGCAGCCAAGACCGCGATTTGCGCGGCGGGCGCCTTTGTCATCTTCGATGCCAGCCCCATGATTTCCTCGTCCGTCCGCGCGGCAACGCGCATGACATAGTCTTCGTCTCTCTCCGTAAGGAGAACAAACTCCTGACCCCCGATGTTGACTTGGACACGGTTCTTCACAGCACATTCCTCCCATGCTTACTTGCAATCATTATACCACACCTGTGCGAATATGTGAACAGCATAGTATTCCATTATCCGTATTCAATCAACCGGTACCCGCAGGCGTTCACCAGGCGCGTCGATCCATATGCCTTGGGGATCGCATGTCGTCCGTACGCCATGTGCGTGTGCCCAAAGAAGTGGTATCGTGGCTTAAATTCATCTAAAAAACCGGTAAAGCATTGGAAACCCCGGTGGTAAGTATCCTCGCTGTCGCCCCATCCCCGCGCCGAAACATGGGAGAGGAAGATATCCAAGCGGCCCTGCCGCCTGATTTGCCGCGACAAAACATCTACGCGCCGGCTCATGCCTTTCTCGGAATACTCGTAGGCCGACTGCCGCCCGCTCTTGCATCCGCCTAAGCCGGCCAGGCGCACGCCGCGATAGGTCAGCGCGCGCCCGTCCAGGGAGGTACAGCCGTCTGGCGGGGATTCGAGGAAGCGTTTATCGTGGTTGCCAGGCACAAAGAACAACGGCGCGGGGATCATGGTGACCAAGTAATCCAGATACTCCCCGGAGAGATCGCCGCAGGAAAGGATCATGTCCACCCCACCAAACACGTCCGGATCGAAATAATCCCAGATGTATGGGCTCTCGACGTCCGATACGGCCAGCAGTTTCCTGATTCGCCTCAACGACATCGCCTATAACAACTCCTTGTGTTGCCAATTGCGCGTCCGGGTGGTATAATAGTTCAATCATATGGGAATCGCGACTCACATCATGGGGAGGTGTCTTATCGGTTGAAGATCCAAGACCTGACATCAATGCAAGGGATGATTCACGCCGGCGTCGGCGTGGAGCGGCGCGGCGCCCAGGCGGCCGCCCCCTCCTTCCACAGGGAGATAACCCAGCTCACCAGGGCCAACTATGTGCAAAAACTCAACGATCTGCACCAGCGCATCACCGAACAGGGTACGGTGATGGCCAGCCGGTGCGACATGGTGGAACTCAAGCGGTACAAAGAGATGGTCGCCGAATTCATGTACGAGGCTGTGCACTTTGCCTTCGCGTTTCAAAAACAATCCGCGCTGGACGCGCGGGGTCGGCATCGCCTTTACGCGCTCATCAAGCGTATCAATAAAAAAATCGAAGAGCTGACCCAGCAGATGTTGGACGGGCAATCCGATAATTTGTCGCTGATGGCTGCCGTGGACGAATTGCGCGGGATGTTGCTGGACATGTACATGTAATATATAGGGAGGTTTTTGATGGTTGATTTTACTTTCTATAACCCTTGCGAGATTGTCTTTGGGAAGGACGCCGAAACACGGGCGGGCGAAATGGTCAAACGCCATGGCGGGCACCGTGTCCTGCTGCACTACGGCAAAGGCAGCATCAAAAAGAATGGCCTATATGGGCGCGTAATAGCGTCCCTAAACGCCGAAGGCATCCCCTGGGAGGAACTGGGCGGCGTTGTGCCCAATCCGCGCTGGTCTCTGTCGCGCGAGGGCGCCGGGATGTGCCGGGACCGTAAACTGGATTTTATCTTAGCCGTGGGCGGCGGGAGCGTCATCGATTCCGCCAAGGCCATGGCCGCGCAAGCCGTTTACGACGGAGACCTCTGGGAGGATTCCTTCAAAGGCGGCAAAGAAGTCACGAACGCCCTGCCCGTCGGGACAATCCTCACCATCCCGGCGGCCGGCAGCGAAATGAGCGACCGCGCTGTCATCACCGAAGAAGAGGCCCGCGTCAAACTGACATGCAAAGGCGACGGCATGATCCCCGTCTTTTCCCTTCTCAACCCATCGATTACCTTTTCGTTGCCGCTGTACCACGTGGCTTGCGGCGTGGTCGATATGCTCTCCCACATGATGGAACGCTACTTTACCCGCGTCGGGCATGTGACCGTCACCGACCTGATGCTGGAAGGCGCGATGAAAAGCGTCGTCAAACTGGGGCCTGTAACGTTGCGCGAACCGTATAATTACGACATCCGCAGTGAAATTGTATGGGCGAGCACCGTCGCCCACAACAATTTCTTGGGCTGTGGGCGGGAAGGCGATTGGACCTCCCACAGGATGGAGCACGAATTGTCGGCGTTGTACGACATTGCCCACGGCGCGGGGCTGGCCATCATGTTGCCGGCGTGGATGCGATATGTGTCGCAAATCAAGAAAACAAGGGTCGTCCGTTTCGCCACGCATGTCATGGGCATCCCGTCCGCCGGGAACCCCGACCTGCGAATCATCTCCCAAGGCATCGCCGCGCTGGAAGCTTTCTTCCGGGGGCTAGGTATGCCCACCAGCTTCCGGGACGCCGGCCTGCCGCCGGACAGGATAGACGAGATGACAGATCGCGCCAACCGTTGGAACGGCTTGGGCAACTATGTAAGACTAGACAAGGAGGATATCCGGGCCATCTACCGCATGGCCGCGGAGGGCCGGGATTTCATTCCCCCACAATAATGCCGTACCCCCCCCGGCTCCGTTTGTAAGCCACGGAAAAGGCGCCGCCCATCGAGGAATTCCGAAAAACAAAAAACTGATGGTTGAGCAGGTTCATCTGCAAAATGGCTTCCTCGTTGGTCATGGGCTTGAGGTCGAACTTCTTGGTGCGGATGATCGCGAAAGCCTCATCCTCGTCATCGCCTGTTGCCCCTGCCTCCGGCTGCCCGATGCCCGCGCCGGGGATCTCTTTGTCAAACGCCCCTTGGCGCAGGCGTTTTCCCAACTTGGTCTTGTACTTGTGTATCTGACGCTCGATATAGGCGGCGGCGCTGTCTATGGAGGCGTACATGTTGCTGGTGTCTTCGGCGGCGCGGTAGACCATTCCCCCGTGGAACAAGGTGACCTCTATGTGGTGGCGGCCGCGCTCGACACTAAAGGCGACCCGCGCCTCCGCTTCTTGCTTAAAAAAGCGATCCAGCTTTGATAGTTTCTTTTCGGCGTAGTCGCGCAGCGCTTCCGAAACCTCCATTTTTTTCTCTGTAAAGATAAATTTCACAAATTTCACACACCTTTCTCTCTGAACTAGCAAAAACAAAGACGCTTTCACTACAAAGCCATTATATCGGATATCGTGTCAAAACGCAAGAGATATTATTGAAGTAGATATTACTGAAGTATCGTACAACGTTGCAAGGAGGTTTATTATGTCAGGGGAAAAGAAAGTGGAGCAAATTACCGCGCGGGATGTGGATTTCGGGCAGTGGTACACCGACGTCGTGAAAAAGGCTGGCCTGGCGGACTATTCCAGCGTGAAGGGCTGTGTCATCCTACGGCCTTACGCCCAAGCGCTTTGGGAAAACATCAGGGACACGTTGGACGCCATGTTCAAGGCCACCGGCCACGAAAATGTGGCGATGCCCCTGTTTATCCCCGAGTCCTTGCTGCAAAAGGAAAAGGATCATGTGCGCGGTTTTGCGCCCGAAGTGGCCTGGGTCACACACGGCGGCGCGGAAAAGCTGACCGAACGGCTGTGCGTCCGCCCCACCTCGGAGACGCTGTTTTGCGAGCATTACGCCCATATCATCCATTCCTGGCGGGATCTTCCCAAGCTGTACAACCAATGGTGCAGCGTGGTGCGCTGGGAGAAAACCACCCGGCCTTTCCTGCGCAGCCGCGAATTCTGGTGGCAGGAGGGGCACACCATCCACGCCACGAGGCAGGAAGCCATGGACGAGACGCTACGCATGTTGGAGACATACGTGACCTTCGCCGAGGAATCCCTGGCCTTGGCGTTGGTCAAGGGGCGAAAGACCGATAGCGAGAAGTTCGCCGGCGCGGAGGAAACCTACACCATGGAGTGCATGATGCACGACGGGCGCGCCCTGCAATCCGGCACCTCGCACTTCTTCGGCGACGGGTTTGCCAGGGCGTTCGACATACAATTCACCGACCGCGATAACAAGCTATGCTATCCGTTCCAGACCTCCTGGGGCCTTTCCACCCGCATCATCGGGGGGATTATCATGACCCACGGCGACGACAACGGCTTGGTGATGCCACCGCGTATCGCGCCGACGCAAGTCGTCGTCGTACCGGTGGCGGCCCACAAGCCGGGCGTCATGGAAGCGGCGCGCTCCCTCAAAGAGACGCTGACCGCCGCCGGGTTGCGGGTCCGGCTGGATGACAGCGACCAGAGCCCCGGCTGGAAGTTCGCCGAACACGAGATGAAGGGCGTGCCGCTGCGCGCCGAGCTGGGTCCCCGCGACATCGCCGCCGGCGCCTGCGTACTCGTCCGGCGGGACACCGGCGAAAAGCGCACCGTGCAACGGGAGAACCTGCCCGGCGCCGCCATCGCGCTGCTGGAGGAAGTTCAGCAAAACCTTCGCGCAGCCGCCCTTTTGAACCTGGAGCGCCGCACGCGCGCCGCCGTGACCATGCCCGAAATGGCGGATCTGGCCGGCGAGGGCGGCTTTATCAAGACCATGTGGTGCGGCGACGGCCACTGCGAGGATCTGGTCTACGAAGCCACCGGCATGAAATCCCGCTGCATCCCCTTCCAGGGCGAACGCCTCAGCGACAGCTGCATAGCCTGCGGCCGCCCCGCCCAAGATATGATCTACTGGGGATTTCAGTATTAGGCGCAGGAAAAATAGACATATTAAATTGATATAGACAATGGCGAGCAGAAAACCAAAACAGCCCCTCATGGGGCTGTTTTGGTTTTCTGAAACTGGCAATTCAAAAAATTGCCCAGAGGCTTGCGTAACAGAGCAAAATGAAATATACTAAAGATTACAGGGAGTTTCCTACCTGCGGAAATGAGTACCTCAAATCAGGGAAAAGGTGATAAAGGTGAAGAATACAACGCTCGTGAAAAACCACAACCTGACCGCGATGCTTTTCTGCATTATCTTACTATTGCTGTGTACGGCTTGCGGCCTCGACGCTTTGCCTGTGACCGTCACAGACGGGGACGGGGACGGGGAGGAGTGCAATGAGGTGGATTCCCCGGCGCCGGAGCTCACAACGCCGCCCACGCCGGCGCCAAGCCCTGCGCCCATACCAAATCTGACGCTGGAATACCAGCCGATTGAGGCGATCCATGTAGGTGCGCTGCATCCGACATTGCAATCATTGCTGGATTGTGAAGATCGTGAGGCGGCTTACCGGGCGTTCGGAGAACCCGATGGCATGTTCCGAAAGTATTTCTATTTTTCGGGCCCGCAAGCGTACGTCCGCTTTAACGAGAACGGGGAAGGGTGGTCTATGTGGACGGCCTGCACGCGCTCTGTCCACAGCATCCTTTTGGCGGGCAAGTTTGACGGCGCGATCCTACCGGGCGTCTATATCGATTCATCCAACAAGGAGATCGTCGCCCAATTGGGGCAACCGCAATTTGCGTCAAAAGACCCGGACGTTTTTGGATACAAGACAGACGGATTTTACATCTTTTTCTCGGACGGATACGGATTGGAAGGCCCCAAACGCAGGGAAGTGACCATTTACCGCCACCCAAAGTATGATGAGACAAAATTGCCCGAGCTGCTCCCGCTGTTGGAAAACGTTTTCGGACCCCCATATCCTACGGAAGAAGCTGCATGGTCTATGGACGACCATGAAAGACGAGAGGAAGAAATACAGCGTGTGATAGATTTTTGTAAGACCGCTTGGCCGGATTTTGATCACTGGTTTCCCCAAGGCGGCGGGTATGTAAGCAAACACTCCAGCAGAAAATTTGATCACGGCGTTCAATATGCTGCCAATGGCTTTATTATTTCTGGTAGTTACTGGCCCATCCTCGACATTTATGGCAATTACGAGGGGGAAATCCTCCCTGGCGTCCGGCTCAAATCAGGGTCGAATGTCATCGAGGGCCTGGCCGCACAAGAACACCTAGAATGGCATCTGGATAAGGATCTGATGTTCGAATTAGAGAAGGAACGGCTGGAAGGGAACAAGACCTTTAAGGAAGAGTGTTATGATAACGCCGTTTTGTCTCCCGACGGGAAAACCATGATCTATATAGGCGATCAGACTGAGATGGATGAATCGGGCGTTTGCCTCTGGTTCTTGGACGGGCGGCGGGCGCCTGTCCTGTGGGATGAGTGGCAAGCGTACAATTTCTTTTGGCTGGACAATCGGTTTGTCATATACAATCATTACAAAAATGAGCATGCTTTAGTTGACACACACGCCGATCATCTTTGGGAATACAACACGGGGGGGCAGCGCTATCTTGATATTGGGATCTGGCAGGAGGAATATACAGTACACCGAACCCCCATCCTCGCTGTTGACAGGGCAAAGCATACCATCACCTTCGGCCGTGACGGGGAGACGCCCCAGGACGTTCCGTATTCGATTGCCGCCGACGACACCGTGATCATTGGCGACAATTTCTTCAGCCCCAAGGCCAGTATATATAGAGAAGGTTCTATCGATCTTGGCATCGAAGGGCATTTCTTGTATGATGAATACACGTGGCTTGACAGCCGCTTTATCGCATTTATCAACACCGACGGCTTCCTAAGCGTCTATGACACATCGAGCCAGCGATATTACACGGTGGATATCCCTTCTCAAAACGGCAAGCCGCTTGGCGATGCCTTTGTTTCCAGCGAGGATAATTCGCTCTTGGTGGAACCTATCGAGCTCTATTTGACAGGCGCCCTCACGACGAGAACGGCAACCATGGCCTTTACCGTTGCCATACCCAGCTCCAGCCTACCCGTGATTACGCTTGACGGCACTGCCTGTCCGTTGCGCCCTTGGGGCTGAGGTCAGGCCACCATCTCCTCTGATAATGGGGAGGCAGGTTCGATAGCGAGAAGTTCGCCGACGCGGAGTAAACCACATCAATATTAAACTTTCTTCAATCCGTTTCAAAAATCGTTGATATTTTTAATTCTTTGTGGTAAAATAATGTCTGTGTTTTCGAAAGGAGTGAATTGTAGTGGTTATGATTAGCGATCGAGCAAAAAAAGTATTGGAAAGTAATATTGGATTGCCAATTCATCGAATATCTGAATTGAGCAGTAATGATGAAGCCTCCTATGTTAAAACAAAAACCGGAAACAAATTAATGTTTTCAAGAAAGTATGACCCAAGAAAAATCGGAAGAGGAAATCCACTTTTAACAAGAAAAAGAATAACAACAATGTCTGAAATAAATATAAGGATAGACGCTTTGCGTAAATGAGGTGTTTTTTTGCTGTCATTTGAAGAACGCATCAATGAAATTTATAAAAAATATATTAATGTAATTTGTCCATATATTTTACAATACGAGTTGCTTGATACTACATTCCCGATTGAGATATTAAATGAAATCAGAGCAGTATTTACACATTTTGCGAAATGTCACTTATCTGAAAAAGCTGTCCAAAAAGAAAAAAAATCTATCAAAAGCGGAAGGGCATATAAAGCGTGCTATACTTGATTGTTATAAATATATATGCATGGCTTACGAAGATAGGTATTTGGAATTTGAAAACAATTACAAACGAACGGATTTATCGCTTGTTGATAATGGTGAATTTTTACCCAAACTACTTTCAATGCGGAAAAATGCAATTGATTTATTGTTAGAAGCGAGAAAGACAGATTTAGCTTTGTCTTCTGATAACGAAGAAAGCCTTGACGAAGCTTACACAAAATACGACACAGCATTTATTGAATGTTCAGCTGTATATGAGCTAATAAATGATTCTTATAAAAAGCTTGAAAACTTAAGAAAAAAGGCTATCTTAAGAGATTTTATTTCTGTTAGTGGTTATGTTGTTGGGATAACAGGTATAATATTATCGATTGTTTTCTACTTTTTCCCGTTTCAGTAATATAAAAAGTGCATTTAGCCAATACACTCTTGTGAGTTTCTTCCATACATCAGAAAATTCTACCTTCCGAACTACGGTAAGTTCATCCTGCCATCCACAGGCAATTGTCAATGATTTGGGCACCGGCGCGTCAGGGATGCCGCGCCCTACGACAGCCTGCATATCATCGTTCGTTTCTAGTTTCCTTTCATTCAGGAACCCCTATGCAAAAGCGGCGCTGGTCTCAACCAACGCCGCTTTTGCCAATCATGCTCGTTAATGAGTTAACGTTCAGGCTCAGAGCATTGCCTGGGATGTTGGGCGCGTTGGGCTTCAGTCTGCTTGTGGGCAGAGTCGATGATGTCAGCAGGAATCCCATAACCTTCCAATGTACTGCTAATCATGGAAAGACTCAT
>Ga0123353_10008023_pt1 | contig 14364 bp, 8 predicted proteins | sample TergutLab28metaG_3_FD_92763 | JGI IMG/M metagenome (GOLD analysis project Ga0123353, IMG submission 92763) | Labiotermes labralis P3 segment gut microbial communities from Petit-Saut dam, French Guiana - Lab288 P3 | ecosystem: Host-associated > Arthropoda: Insects > Digestive system > Gut ... | reverse complement strand
TCTCCTTTGTCAGCCTTTTGCATTCATATATTATGTGATCAGTTGTCTGGACGCCTTCTCCGCATGAACACGTTGGCTCTTCTATTATTTTGAAGCGATGTAAATAGTCTCTCGTTTTTTCGTGCCCGCTTACTACGGCTGTGAAATTTTGTGTACACATAAAATAAGTAAGAGGGAAACATTTTTGCAATTATGTGAGATAATGGCGGTACCCAAAGTTCCATCCGGGTGTGAGAATTGGAATTTCGAATTTAATGCAAACAACTGAGATACTGTAGGCGGAATTATAGAAGTCAGTTGCCGGTTGTACACGGGACTATAAAATGAATAAATAACAAAACTAATTATGTAAAATTTAAAGGGAATTTTTATGGATTAAAGATACAAATGGGCTAATACTTATTAAGAATGAACGATACGCATATTTCCACGTTACCGTGTTACTACTATCCAGCCTGCCGAAGGAACGTAGCTTGGTCAAAGATGACATGGAAACACCAACACCAATGAAGGCGGAAGAAGCCTGGAATGGCTTATACATTTTTGCTGCTGATGTTGCGAAGATGACATCATATTTCTTTAATCCCTTGAAGTTAAGATTCATATAAATAGTGCATTAAATGTAGTTAGTGCCCAACAGAAAGCACAGTATGGAGACTCTTGGTGTTTGCTGCTTAAGGAAGTAACTGGTGTTTATTCTGTGAATCCCATGCAACAACAAACAAAAAATCAGTGGGGGAAAAATGTGTTTTTAAATGTTATGTGCAATAAAGAAGCGCGTTGAAGGTTAGGACAGTCCAGATCCGTGCGAAGTTGGTGGTTATCACAGCTGCGTTGCTGTGGATTCAAGAAGCTGCTGACGTCACGCTGATCTTGAAGGCTGTACGATTCTTCGAAACGTCGGAAATTATATGAGAGTCGACACGGTCTAACACCCCACAGTACTTGAATCTTCAGGCCGCAAACCATTCTGAGTTACACTTCTTAAGGAAGTACACATTTCCTGTACATTCTTATTCAAATACGTGTTGACTTTGTGGCATTTAAACACTTGTTAGGTAATTGGGAAGGTAATTCCTACTTAATTTCGAACATTGCCACCAGAATGCAGATCAAAACCATAAAATAAAAGTTACGTAGTCTCTGTGTAGGCCGTGATAGTACATGCAGGAGTAGAACTGTAGCTCCGTTTCTTCTGAGGCTCGACAGTAGATGGGCATAATTGCTTAGCTTTACGCCCCGGGCGCTTTTCTCCAGGGAAGGAAAGGCAGCACGCATTGAATAGGAGGCTGGGTGAGCACCGAAGCAGTTTTGGACACTTTTGAGAAGGGAAGAGTCCCTTGCACCTGCCCGAATCAAACCACATTTCCACGATTTTCCATTTCACAGCGTGGCCGCTGCACCGGATTGACGGTAAAGTTGAAGCATTTTGGAACGACAAAAATAAATCGAAAGTACTCTTATCAGTAAACTGGAACCTCGCTACTACTCAGTCTAGAATATTTTGTCTTTCTTTATCTATCTAAAAAGGTTACATTTAAAACGCGCGAAAATATAACTTGCCTCTTGTTTTGTTTTAAATTTGATTTCTCATACTGTGGTGAGGAAAGAGATTGAGATTCTTGAGGACAGAATAATAAATAGAATATTTGGACGAAAGGAAAAGAAAGCGCCAGGAAGCTTGAAAGTAGGAGTATTTGGTATTGAGGACCTTGTTGTAGCCACCAAATATTAAGCCAAATAGGGGGGTCAAATAAAGTGGAATTCGATAATCGGGGCTTGTGGAAGTTGGGGAATGTAAACAGATTTTTTTTCGGAAAATCTAAATGTGAAACAGGACGTATGGGGCCTAGAATTAGGTACATCCTGACCAAATAACGTTTAAGAATGTGGTCGAATGTATCTGGCTTAGGATAAGGTCTAGCTGCGGTATTTTATAAAAAAAGGTAACGGACCTTTGGGTTTCGCAGAGTTGGGAATTTATTGGCTAGCAAATCGATTGTCAGATTCTTACGAACATATGTACTGCATGAAATATTTGAGGGAATTATGTTTCTTTGGAATGTCTGAGCTAAATATTACCCATTGTTACAATTCAGACCAACAAATTAAAATTACATTAATATTGTAAATCACCAACTTCTACATGTTTCGGGCTTCATTGACCCATTACTAGGGAGCACACAATTGTATGAAAGAATATTTGTTTTTTAATTTTAATAACATTTTGTGCATTTGTTGGTCTGAGTTTTAATAATTGAATTTTAATGCACGGAATGGAAAATGTGGAATTAGAATCCATTGGCTGACAGTTTGCTCTGTGCAAGAACTTAGGTAGGATTGTGTTCTTGTCAGTAGATCCAGATGGCTTAAGAAGTGAGGAGCATGGGGGGGGCTCGACTTATTCTAGCGGAGTAACATTCATGCAAGACGCTATATTGCAAATCTGATATGTCCTTACGCCGCTATAGCTGGCAGTTCTCAGCCTCACAGCTACCTTGTCCCACAGTATCCGGCAGCCACCTGTTGCCTAAGATGAGTTTCGCGCCTATTGATGAGGCCATGCACATTCTCGGCACGTCACTTGCAGAATATTGGGTGTATCTTCCGGAAAACTCCTAATATCTTCTGGGAAATTACTGTCCTTTCTACTCTTTTCTTGCACGTCCGAAAGAGCTGATGATCATGGAGATTACTTCTGGGAAGAGGACGGGAAGTTCGAAAGCAGTATCATCTTTTATGACACGTGTTAATGTGGGGACATAATCCTGCATTCGAGAGTATGGTGGGATAACTCCAAGTTAGTCTCATCCTATTTCGCATGTTTCATCGGCCTTGATCATTGTTGCTGGCACAAGTCTTGCAGCCGGACTGTTCAACAGCGAGTCTCTTGCGTAACATTCGATGTTTACTTCATAAATACTTCATGTTTACTGTATGGAATGTTTATGCATGTTCTTGTGTCGTCTGTTGTGACGGTACCACTTTGAAATTGTATTCTGATTGATTAAATATGCGGGCTTACTGGACAGTAATAATTTAATTCAGTCGGCACAAAATATGTGAATTTGTTGTCAGTATCACTAAATACGTCACTTTCAGCTTCGGGTGTCACTGGCAGGCTGACAGCTTCTGGAAAACATGAAGCAATAAGTGAGGAGCAATGCCACTAATTTCGCTCTAAACTGGGGTCCACACGATCTGCATATTTTGTTTCATTACATAGAACATTTAAAAAAGATAAGCTCCCGTATTTTGTTACAATATGATAATTCTTTCTGTGTATAAACATAACTTTAAACGATATATATATATATATTTATTTATTTTTACGATAAAACTATGGGTTTATATTTGTTTGGTATTTTTGTGTCAGTTATGCCGTTAATTTCGCTATATTTTATTATGTTCCACGACACGCGCTTCCTGTTCTTGGCGCAATGCAGGTTTAAACCATATCGCAAACACATACAGGAATTTGAAGTTATTTATATGACAGTTGGATATCAGATACAAATACCCTTATTATTTCCTCATCAACTGAAAACCAGAAGTGTTTATAGACAATGGCCAAAAGTCAAGTAACCAAACCTATTCTCTAGTACTAAATTTTGTTGACAATTCATAGTCATGCCGGTTCATTTGTAAAACGTCACAGTCTTATGAGTTGTGCTTTGAATACGGAGGGGTACCTCTCATAATTTAGAACAAGACACCACATTGTGATGCATAAATAATTAGACGAAGGGAACGAGACTGCTAATCACAAGTAAGTTTTTGAAAAATGTTTTATCATCGTTCGTGCTTCATATGCTTTTAGAAATGGAGTCTGAAGATGGGTTGTATATGGGCAGAAACATGCAGCGCGAAAGACACTAAAACATTGTCCAGAATATAATTGGGATTGAAGGTTCATATTTATTTATCTATTTATCTCTCATGTACTCAAATGTAAAAGGTAAAGTGATCCCGTTACAGGCCCGGTGTGGCCCTGAGGGTGGGTAGAGGTATAGGTCTACTCTTCCGTGACCGCGGCACTAGAAGGGGTAAGTGGTCAGTAGCACGCCCCGTCCGCACTTTACCCCCGGGAAAGACCCGGTACCCATTTTACAGGAGGCCGGGTGGGCATCAGGGCCGGTCTGGACGGGCGGAAAATCTCGTCCCCACCGGGATTCGATCCCGGACAGTCCAGCCCGTAGTCAGTCGCTATACCGACTAAGCTACTCGGCCCGCACATGTCCTCAAATGTATCTGGTAATATCTCGTAACTCAATATTTTAATTTCCTTGAGAGTGTTTATTTATTTGTTTTAGGGCTTTACAAAATATAAATATTTATACAATTGCCGCAGGATTTAACAGAATGGCAGTTTAAGGCGTGGGGGGGGGGGGGTTTTGAAATTGGGTGCAATTGTAGAGGGCACCATAAATTTGACACGAATAAACTGGATACTACAGATCAGTTTGTGTGTGTGTGTGTGGGTTGCATCTGGAAGCACACGGTTCGAGTATGTTTGAGGAAAACCGTTGTATAAACCCGGGGGTTTCAGTTTGCCTGTAAAAATGCTAAGTAGTTCTTCAAACGAGGTCATATCCGCTTCATCCTCCGTCCTCCCAATCGATCGTCAGGTAACAAACAGCTCCAGACCTATCTCACAGAAGATCTCCGTAGAATCTGAAGGGATGACGATGTGACAGGGACGCAGGTTAAAGTGCGTAAATTGCAGCTCTGTGTACATTAAAGGTGCGAGTATGTTATTACGGTGTTTATTGTGATGGGTACTGTCATATTTCGATAGCTGTGTCAACATTCGGTCCCGCCGCACTGTAATCGCTTAGATAATTAACGTGAGCCGCCTGTTTAAACATACAAGAATAAAACCCCGCATTACGTCGACGCATTGTGGCTGCAATTTGCCTATTGTTTTGTGTTTGTTTACACGGACAAACTTACCTTTTCATATTGGCTGTTCTATGTGGCCTATTGTATTGGTACCAGTATATTTGAGCAACAAACACCTCCATGTCTGGAGTTTATAAACGGAAGGTGGAGGCAATATATTTCTTCAAATCGTTGGTACCTCCTTACTAAATTAAGTGGTTTCACCACCCAGAACTCCCAGTATGAATCTCCTTGGCCTTATAAACTACACTTTTCATGTAACATGTTACTGTATTTGACTGGAATATAAGAAGTCATTTATCCACTCAAAGTTTAAGTATTTTCTTCAGTCTAATATTGTAATATGGTACCCATCCTGAAATACTTGTAGTTCTTGAGTACAACTTAGGTTTCTACATTCTAGACAGACAACCACACATGAAGATAACAAGCGCAAAACACAACCAACTGATATGCTGTCCTTACATCATTGCAAAATAATCAACTTAAGTATAAAGCTGGAGAGGCCTCTCGTGACATCGTCGATACGCAGAGGTAACTTAATCGATCTAACACGAGGTGAAAGCTGAAAACTGGACACCGTTAAGTGATTGGTTCGCTGACACAGGGCAGCCAAAACTCTCACAGTGCGTAATTCGCAAACAATTTAACATTATCTATTAGATCTTCTTGTTGTTAACACATAGTCATGGCGCATCTACATTACTGGCTGACATACTTAAAATTTGACCGATATTGGTTCAATTTGTCTATGGTTTATTTCAGTTAAATTCTGAACGTAAATTTAAAACGTTGCTTTCCCTATTTCTATAAAATCTCGGGCCATTTTTCAGTTCTGTAACATCAACTGCCGCTAATTTCTCCCTCACATTTTAAGTTACGCTTTCATAAGCTTTGGAAGAACAGTGTAGGTTTGTCTGTCTGTGAACAGGGACACAGTTACAGCCGCAACTGTAGCCGTCACTTCCAACATAAATATCTTTTGTTAACAATAGAATGCCACTCTTGAATTTTTCTATCAGAATTTGTGCGCATATTTTGGTTTCTAACCATACGCTTAATTGCGCCTTATCTGAAGCTGTTTAATTAAAAATTTGACCTACATAATTTATTATTTGCTCATAAACGTATTTCGTGTGTACAGTGGTGTCACACACATGACTTTCAGTATTGTGTTGTCAGTGACATATATCGGCCGGGATCATGTCTTTGCAGAGACAAGCCAGGATTTGTTCACTCCAATTACATTTCAGATGATTTATAGAATCGAATACTGAACTTATCAGGTGCTGTAAAATGCGTATGGATTATAGACCTTTAGTTAAATGTTATCGTCCGTGAGAGCGCTGCCCTTTGAGGCTGTTAGGTAAATACTGTGCACGTTTGACAATTCTTGCCTCGTGTTACTTGGTTTCATGTTTTTTTTATAGAAGTCAGGATTTTCGTGAAAATAAATTACATCACAAAATGCGACAATTCAAGTGAATCGTGAGTGAAATAAAGAAACGTTACTCCTTCGCAATTCGGTTGTCAGTTGTAACTGAAGTATTGAAATATTTTATTTTACAGACTATTCTATTGATTGTGCAGTATATTGCATGTCACTAAAAGTCTAATGTTCTTCGTAGGAAATGTGGCCATGTCTTTTTGTGTAATGCTGTTGAGTGATTGGGACATAAGATAGATAATTTTACTTTGAAACTTTATTTTAAACGAAAAAGGAACTTAAAGGCTTCAAAGATAAACTGCGATGGAAATTACTTCGTACTGAAAGTTGAATTTTCGGTTTAAAAAAAACTATGCACATTTTCAGAAAGGGAGTTGTTGTCTTTATATGTTGGTAGGTTTTTAGGAATTTCTTTGAACTTCTTTTGAAGAGTTACAATAGGAAATTCCGAGTTGACTGGTTGAAAATACGAAAAAATCTATCAACATAAACTTACAATTTTGTGTCTAAGAATCTTTGCACATCAAATTGTATGTCTAGTCATTACTGCCTATTCTAGCCTCGCTAACGAATAAATTGTCATATTTTCCTGTCAAAGAATCTGTATTTTAATGACCTTTGAGGTATTTGATAACCATAAAATCCCTAATTTCCTGTTATCAACTTGATATTGTTACACATTCACTAGAAACTACATGATATTTTAATTTCAATTTTACACCTTTAATTTTACCAATATGGTGTTCGTGCGGACTTGAGTTTAAGTCACGCTAACGTCACTAATGTTGTTCTATCTCTTGGATACTAAAACTGTATTTCGTAGTACTGCTTTCTTTAATGTTACTTGTTTTATAACATTTAGAATAGTGAGAGGATGGTAGACAGAAATTTACAGGCCCATAAATCTTTCGGTTTTCATGAGATAAGTAGGCCTAATATACTGCTGGAGCCAAGTATGTGGCATTCTGTGTGGAGAATATTACTCCATCAAAAAATTCTGCTTGGAATATTTACAATTTTTAACAGTTACTAGCGTGATAACAGTAGCAAGCTATGAGACTGTATCGTGCATGATTTAATGTAGTTGGGATCTGCACCAATGGCACTTAAGCAAAAGAATTCTACATTCTGAAGTGGGTACTACGTGGCGTCTATTCGTAGACTAAATCATTTTGAGTAAAGGATTAAAGAAGTTCATTTCAGAAATTTGTCCTGGAGAATTTGAAAATTTTAGGTGCATTTTGTAAAAAAAAAAAAAAACTCCTGTATATTTTTCCTTTCTCCACTTTGCACTTAAACAAGCTTAAAATACTTTGAGAAAGAACGTAAAATATTCTCGAAGAAAACTGTTTGAAAAAATTAACAAACGCCTATCTTTGCTTTTAGATGATTGTGAATCACTTTATTTCCCCGAAATTTCTTTATTTAGATATAATACAGAGGTGTAAGAAGAGGTAGTTAAATTTGTAAGAAACTGTTAGTGAAATTTGGAAGATACCGCAACAAGAAATGTGAAATTTAATGTGCGTAAATGAGACACACTGGAGTAAGTTTCTTATCAATTAAAAGTGTTAACTATCTTTTAGTAAAACAATTTTATCAGCTAGGCACGACGTTACTGTGCGACGTTCAGATGCATAATCTACTTCGACTAAAAGGAAAATAAGCACTGTCTATCGTCTAGAATAATTGCCCACGAGGAGTCCCTAATCTTGCATAATTAAGGGATCTTCTTGCCTCAGAGCGTCTGTGCACTTAATGTCTTAGCAGACACTTTTAATCGTCGATGGCAGAACTTCAAATAAGGGTGCAAAGCTGTCACATCTATTTGCAGAACTTCCGCATCTTTCACTACTGTGTTATACTTTCATGACAAAAGTAATGACAACTATTTTACATAAAAATCCGACTAATGTTCTGATTTTTTACGTTCAGGTGACCGTGCATCATGATAAATTCTTATAATAAACCAACAAGATGCACTAATTTCTCAAATTTATTTTTGGAATAAAACTCTACATGTTTCGGAGAGTTCCTCTGTCCACCATCCTGCTCACAAGCTGTCAGCAAACATGTATGCCATATACCATTGCTGTGTGTACAGTGGAAAACTCCTGATGATGGACAGAGGAACTGTCCGAAACATGTAGAGTTTTATTCCAAAATTAAATTTGAGGAATCATTGCATCTAATTGGTTTTATTATAAGAATAATGTACTGATATATGTTAATACCGCTCTATTCACATTGTTACACTACTACATATTTCAGCCCTCAAGGGGCCATCCTCAGGAACCTTTGTATAATTAAGTTTAATGTGTATCCAATTACGTTATTGGCATATGATGCATTTATAACGAATTGGTAGAGCATCGCATAAGGAAACCCTGCCTTAGGTTTGAGTTTCTGTGAAAACATGATTACGTTTGGTGGCCTGGAGGATGTCGAAACGACCTTATGTCCTGAACACGTGTTTCTGTCAGTACGCGAATTGTCTAGGCCTCTCTCCTTCTGCAGTTCCCTTCTCAGACGTTATCTGTCTATCGGTTTAAGAAGAGAGACCTCTCCATAGTAAATATATCACAAAGCTGCCTCTCCAGGCAGCAATATCGTACAGGATATTACCACCACTGTCTCTATAACGGGCTGCTAGTCGCACGATGTTCGTTCCACGTGGAAATGTCAAAAGTTTTGAGAGTGCTGTCGCTGCTCCGCGATATCCTTGCAACCACCTGGAAGGTCATTGCTTGACTAAAGGACTTGATAATGCGAAAGTTGTAAGATCAGCCACAACCAAAGAAAGAACGTAAATGGGCTGTAAGAAATAATGTAGAAAGAGAAGTAGATGGAAGTTGGCGCTGATTTATACAGCGACATTTTGTGAGGGCGGTTTCGTAATTAATGGACGGGCGTTCAAGCCGTCAGGTAGAGTCGACACATAACAAAGCTGCCTATTAGTGACCTGCTGTATATAAACATACGCGCGCCCTGATGTCAGTTAACGTTATGCAGACTTATTTATATGTAAGTATGTCGTAGTCAGTATAGCGATTGGCTACGGGCTGAACGGTCCGGGGATCGAATCCAGTTGGGGACAAAATTTTGCACACCCGCCCAGATAGGTCCTGGAGCCCACCCAATCTCCTACACAATGGGTACCGGGTTTTTCCTCGGGGTAAAGCGGCTGGAGCGTGGCCTTGACTATCCACCCCAATCTAGGGTCGAGGTTAAAGAAAGAGTGGAGCTATACGTCTTGTCCCCCTCTGGGTCCTCGTGGCCTGTTCGATGGTGAATTTTACCATTTAATGTAGACAAAGAGATCAGTAGCTAGGTGAACTGGTCGATTGGTCGATATGTAGGTAGGTATACAGGTAAGTGACATGTGGGTGTGCAGATAGGTAGATCAATGGACAGAGGTAGCTAGATAACTAGATAGGCAGATAGCTAGATACAAGGGTAGATACGTAGGTATGTGGGTAACAAATGCGAGAGGCGGATGAATTGGATGGATAGCCGGAAGTAGAAATCCGATTTTCCATTCATAATGTAATGCTCCTGACAAAAGGAGCGCAGATGTTCTCCGAATCTTGGATGCGTTTCGGTTTCCACGAAAGTGGCTACATTATCAAGCACATCTTCCCGAACAGCTGAATCGACTACTGCAAGTCCTTCACACCTCACGTATTTTACCATCTTACAGAAGTAATAATTTACCACGCTATATATAAGGAATTTCAGCAGAGACATACATTAAGTTAGGTCTAAGTGGAACGTACGTTTTGCGATTGTTTACATCCAGTGACACTCTTACTGTAGAAGATTAGGAAACTACTCGGTACTGCCAATGTAAATGTTTTACAACTTAAAAACGTGTGGTTTGTTTTATGTAATTATAAGGGTGTGTGTCATAAAATAACAATGATAAACAAAGAATTAAATTAGGTTATTTTGATCGCTTGTGGGAGAGTGCCATATGGCTCACGTTATAACTACCTTTCCACTGAATTTGATGGTGTAACACAACCAACAGACAGTGTGGTGACTAGTCCAGTGTTCTTGTTTATGTGTTTCATTTTCACGATCTAGTTGTTCAGATTTCAATTACTCTAAACCCTATTCAATATTTTTTATTGCTTTTTCCATGGCACAGCAGCCTTTGGCGGCCCAAGGCCTGATCATTATTGAGGCTTCAATATCAAACTCACACACACACACACACACACACACACACACACACACACAACACACGGTCGGTCTCCTATGGACGAGTGATCAGCCTGACGCACAGACCGACTACATTCACAGGGGACAGATATCCATGTCCCCGGCGGGATTCGAAACCGCGATCCCAGCAAACAAGCGGCCGCAAGCCCACACCTTTGACGGCTTTGTCACTATATTTGTTATTTGACTCTGATAAGGACTAGACTTTATACGAACTGTAATTAAAGCTTCGTTTGTTCCGTAATTGCCTGCTTTTTATTTAAAAGCAATGGTGGAAGTATGTGCCCTTTGCGATAAAAATATTGCGGTCTATCATATATATTTTACTTTAAGGTCGTAAAATAAGTATATAAATGAAAAATTTAGGCTTTCTAAAATTTTCTAATATCTCATTTCTTGATAGTGTTACGTATCGCTTTGCTTGTACGTTAAATTTTCATGGCGTCTGGTGTTTGAAATTTAGTAAAGAACCACAAGAAAGGGCGAAGATCAGGACATTCAGGCGCAGAGAAGAGAAAAATATTAGAATAATAAATGAAGTTCGGTTAATAAATTGGTCGAGTGACATTTTCTTAAAATGCTGGTAATTTCGTATTACTGGAAATGTTAATGTGTTCTGTAGGAAGACTCGGCTGTGGACAGCTGTGCTGCTAAAAAGAACACTCCTTCAATTTTGATAGCTATCTGTGTGGCACTTATCAGCACATTATTACAGAATCGAGCAGAAGACTACAAAATAACTGGTGTCTGTTACTGCTTGTGATATTATACAAGCTGAAACGTCTATTCGTAGAGAGACGTTAGTTAAGATTTTTTGCACTAGACACAGTATATTTAGGAACACAATGGTAAGAGACACCTATCGTGAAATACACGGATTAATATAAAAGAAAACAAAATCTTCTCTTGCTTTCATTAATGTAAAGAAATTTTGTGAAAACCTGCCTCACCTCAGCAGCTATTAGCTCCTCAGATACGAGTCTGTGAAAATGTTAATGAAACCTGACTACCTCGGCAGCTATTAGCTCCACAGATACGAGTCTGTGAAAATTTTGATGAAACTTTGCCAGCTCAGCAGCTATTGGCTCCTCAGATACGAGTCTTTTCCATGGAATTTCTGTAATACGATACCTTACCCTTTACTAATGGCGTGGATTATTGTTGGTTGTGGTGAACATGGCACTAAAGAGAATATTTGAACTCAAGAAAGTGACATAAAGGTGGGGAAGCGTGATTAGCTTGGAAATTCTTAATATTTACCCTTTGAGAATATTAGGTAATGTGGTGGTAAGATGGGTGGGGCATGTAGAATACTAATTAATATATGAGTTTCTTGTTAAAACTTTTGCATTGAGTTTATTTAATATACTGGTAATCAATGAGTTCCTTGTGTATCACATTATGTTTCTTTTCTGTTGTGCAACCACCCAAATTCAGGCCCAGGCCGCAGCATTGTTGTGGCCTGTAGATCACACAAAATTAGACACTCACATGCACCCGGTGGTACCCCTCTGAACGAGTTATCAGCCCGACGCGGAGTTCCGTACGTTCACAAGACACAACAAACACAGGGGACGAACATTCATGGTCTCAGTGGGATTGCAACCCGCGATCTCAGCCATTAAGCTGCCACAGACCTACGCCTTAGACCGCACGGCCACCGGTGTTCGGCTCATCACGTTTTACAGTTCCCTTTTACAAGCATGGGTGAAACTTCCTTTTCTTTCCTCGAGTCAAGTTCCTAGTACAGCGTTTATGGCAGTATAAATGTCACCTTGGTGCAGTAAAATGTGTAGGGATATTTCACACCTCCTGGCGTGTGTTGTTGTCTTGCCATACCGTTAAATGAACACGGAGATGAAGACATTGTTAGAACGGGTCCACACTAAACTAACGAAACAGAAACTCACTCTTTGGCGAAAAATCTGCAACAATTCTGGAACATTTGTGAAACATCTCTGCAACTTGTTTGTGTTCTGCAACTCTGCCGAGTCCCATGGCCTGTCGGTTTCTGTTTGTTGCACTTTTCACTACCCTCAGACCGGTCTCAGGGTGCACCTTTCGCAGTGTGCTGAAAACGTGCATTTAACGACTCGAAAGTAGAGTACGGAAGAGACGCGTAAGTTAAAAATGTCTCATTTATTTAATGTTGGGTTTTTTTCCCTTTGATATTCTTGTTGCGAGGAATATACGGCCAGCCGCAGCCATACATATGTCCTCGTCTTCTTCATTTTCCATGAATCGCCACATGACGTATTCAACAAACAAGACTTGAAACATCCAGAAAATGTTGGTGTTTTGTCGGATGTGAGCGTGAGTGTACGTGTGTGAGTGTGAGTTGTGTGAGTGTGTGTATGAGAGAGTGAGTGAGTGGGTATGTGAGAGTTTGAGAGAGAGAGAGAGTGTGTGTGAGTGTGAGTGTGCGTGTGTGTGTGAGAGTGTGTGTGTGTGAGTGAGTGGGTGTGTGAGAGTTAGAGAGTGTTGGAGAGAGTGTGTGTGAGTGTGCGTGTGTGTGTGAGTGTGCGTGTGTGAGTGTGTGTGTGATTGTGTGAGTGGGTGGGTGTGTGAGAGTTTGAGAGAGAGAGAGAGAGAGAGAGAGAGAGAGTGTGTGTGTGTGTGTGTGTGTGTGGAAAGTAGTTTCACTTTTGTTTCTATTTTGTGTTTGTCAGTTTAATGGACACCCGGTCTAACATATCAGAATAAGATGCCGAAGCTACCCTTTTATCACAGCGATGAACATAACAGAGACATTAAAACACGTGGCTCGTTTTGTCCGTGTGTGTGCTGACTCTGTATACACGGCTCGTTTGACGCTGTAATTGGAACTTTGTTCAAAATATTTCCTATACGAATCAGCTGCTTGAAATAATTATGCCTAGCTAATGGGGTATGATATTAAGTGAGTCTGTAGCGCTCATAAATTGTGTTTCTAAGGGAGGTTACCATCTATTGGAACTGAATAACTGCTTGTGCTCTTTTAGTTTATATATATATATATTAAAGTTAACTATTTATCTTTATTCTACAGGCCTCATTTCTTACTTTCTTACTTCTGTGCGTTTTGTTTCCTGTACAAAGTCACACTTTGTGCTAGAGAATGAAATGTGACTGAATGAACACAGCAGGGTTCTTACTACGTAGGTGACAGTCGCTCAGTGCGTCGACTTTCTCGCCTAATATTATGTCACCGCCAAATAGAGTAAGAAGGACAATGTACGTGCAACGTAACGTTGAGGTGCGTTCGCGTAATCACAGTTGCCATGGAAAAGCGATAAGTATTACATATTCTGAGTGTGTGTGTGTGTGTGTGAGTACACCCTTAGTTATACAGCACGCAAAGCGCTTGCACCGTATTTTATTATCATCTGAGGTCTGTCCAGCTCTACCACATTGTTCCACATTATCTCATTTTTGTTACGATTTTCGGAGAAATATTTTTTTGAAAACGAAATGTGTTTTGATTTTGTATGCAGATTTTGCCTGGAACATTTTTGATCCTAATCAGAATTCAGTGAGATATTGTCATAGTTGTACATGGGACTTTATGCAACATAACCTTTATTTTAGGGGGATTTTAACCTTTTGACGCCTAATGTCAACTATAGTGGTCGTACCGCACCGCTAACCTCTAAAATTGCATTTTAAATATTTATTTAACAAATATAGGTACCGAATATTTTAAACATAGTATACACTCTCCGTTTTTTTTTCTCTTCAAAATGCAGTTTGTTTCATAATTCTAACGTATTTGGTTCCTGTATTAGTCACATTTTATATACTAAACTCCGTGG
>Ga0123353_10008022_pt1 | contig 14365 bp, 5 predicted proteins | sample TergutLab28metaG_3_FD_92763 | JGI IMG/M metagenome (GOLD analysis project Ga0123353, IMG submission 92763) | Labiotermes labralis P3 segment gut microbial communities from Petit-Saut dam, French Guiana - Lab288 P3 | ecosystem: Host-associated > Arthropoda: Insects > Digestive system > Gut ... | reverse complement strand
TATTATAGGACAATGTTACTTTAAAGGGCGTCTTATAGGACAATGTTACTTTAAAGGGCGTATTATAGGACAATGTTACTTTAAAGGGCGTCATATAGGACAATGTTACTTTAAATGACACTTTATTCAAACCGGGCTCATTAAAGATGCCAAATCAAGAACGAAATAGCCTCACATGTGCAATGTGACTGTGCGGTTTTAGCTCAACAAAGGTTTCGGCACGTGGGAATGTATTTCATGAAGACAAGTGCCTGTCCAAAGACCCCACTAAGTATTCGTTCCAAGACTGAAACTGTTACGCGTTAGCAACTTAGAAATGGAATGGGCAACAGATCGACAACGGCCGAGATGCACCGCACGACTACAGGCCACCCCGAGTATTCGTAATATGAGTCTCTCTTTGCTTCCTCTCTCCCTGACAGTCAGTAGCCTATCTGCTACTCGAAACAGTGTACAACGTCCCAGGAATGTCCCTTCCGCTACTTGTTGCTGCTGACGACCCGATTCGCAGCACCATTACGGCACAAAACGAGTGGTCCTGCATCAATGCACAATCTCTACTTGTCCCATACAGTAGCAACTAACAGAAACCGTCAGTCACAACTCAAAGTCGACAAAATTATTAATGTCAAATTTACTACATGTTTCGGCCTTACGTGGCCATCATCAGTTATACGCATTTCAAACATAAATTGAGAAATTCATGTATAGAACAGCAAAAATATATTAGACTAAGATATTATTCTTTTACATAGCGTTTGAATTAAATTTTAAATAATCTTTTGAATTCAGTTTCTGCCGAAACATGGGACAAAACTGTTACTGAACCGTGATGTAAAAACAAATTGTTTGAAATTGATACTGTTTTAAACACTATGTGTTACTGGTTTTCTTATCCTCCGCTTTAGGTAGACACAAACATACTTTTCAAGCTTCATTAGCGATGTTAAAATCAATCTCATTACAGGCCATGAGGCTTCCAGGAGGTTGAGGCTCCCAGATTTCATGACTCGACACATGAAGGTGATAAGGTTGTCAGCCCTTCGCACCGGCCGCCTTTACCCCCCAGGAAATATTCCCGGTACTCATTTCTGTTAGATGCTGAGTCAACCCCAGGGCCATAGTGCGACCGGAAGGATTATGTCAATGAGAAATTCCAGCGACACCATCGGGAATCGAACCCGCGACTCGTTAGCGATGTTACTTAAAATTAAACACAAAATTGGTTCCATCCAACAATAGACTCGTTGATGCGTTTTTGTTATTCGTTCCGTCCAGTGGGATGCCCGTCCATTTACAAAGCCAACACTTGCCCAATATAGTATGTGTAACACAAATTATGCTCTATTTTCTCCGACATTTTTAGGAATTAGTACGCCATTATCGGCGAGTCTACGCCATGTATTTAAAACTTATGTTCGTACAATACACATAAAATAAAATAGCGTGTGTTTAGTTACAATGGAAGTGTTATCATATCCATTAGTTTTCAAATACATCGGTGCAAACTCCCTGGTGATTGCTTACGAACGCTGAGACACGTCGCAGTAAATAAATCATAATCATGTTATACATACTGTGTCGTGCACGTGTTGGTTTTACAAATACAAGTCCTTGAGATACGTTTAAGACGTCTTAACACTCCCGCATAAATATTAAATTTTGTAAAATGCGTTACATTAACCTGCGTAACATTATCCCCGAGTCTTTCCAAGCGAACTGTGGGGCTACTGGAACACCTCAGCAGTCAAGATCGCCTCCTTCCGATCCCTGCCCATTCAACTTAACTGCCATCAGTCTAATTCTCACTCCTCACTTTACCGGTGGGCCAGCACAATGCAGTCAGCATCTACAGTCACTGGGCTGCGGGTTCTAATCCCGGCAGATACCAGAGATTTTTTTTCTTCTCCAAAACGTCCAGAATGGGTCTGCGCCCCATACAAGCCCCTACACAGTGGGTGCCGGGGTTCTTTTCCGGGGACGGCCGGGAAGTGAACTTGACCACTCACGTCTATCTACTGCACAGACTAAGAATGAATGGAGCTAATCCTCCATTCTGTGTGCCTTCATAGCGTGGTCAAAGGAGCAGGACACCCTATGACATTCCTATATGTGAACAGAGGGTAGACGGAGGTACACCTCCAACCCACTCGCATCCTCAGCGAGAGAAGGGTGTGGGTGATCAGAGCCACGCCCTGGCCGTTTTACACCCGGGAAGAACCGGGTACCCATCATGCAGGAGGCTGGCTGGGCTTCGAAGCCGGTCTGGAGTGGCAAAGAAACCTCGTCCCCAACGGAATTCCATCCCCGGACAGTCCATCGTGAAGCCAACGCTAAACCAACTGAGCTATACCGGCCGCCCTTCAATACGTGAACAGAGACAAATTTCCTATTTATTTACCTTTGCCATTTCTTTGTGGTCAGGAACAGCATAGTTGACACAGCGACTCGCTACGGACTGGGCGGTCCGAGGATAGAATCCCGTTGGGAACGAGGTTTTCCGTACCCGTTCACCCATCCATATTGACCATGGGGCCTACCCAGCCTTCTATTCAAGGATGTCGGGTCTTTACCAGGGCGGTAAAGCGGCCCAGGTGCGGTGTTGACAACCCACCACCATATAGCGCCGAGAGTAAGTGAAGAGTAGAGATACAACTTTACTCCCTCTCTCGGCCTTCATGCCCTGTTCTTAGGGGAAACCTACCCTTAATTTTATCATTTCTTTACTGTGAATTTTGTCCTCCTTCCATGTGTCCTTATGGCTCACATGCTGTCTCTTCCCTTCAGGTTTAAAAACCGAAATGGTTTGTACACGCTGCTCATTGCACAATGCGTGCTGCATCACAGGACCGTGCAATCTCTTTCATTAGAACTTTCTAATTAACAATGAGTGAACAGCAGGTATTAATTATGAAGCTTAACCGTACTTAGTTACATCTCCTTCCTCCTGTTGCTCGTCTTCTCAGCACTCTGTTCTTCTCAGATATACTCACAGCAAGATAACGATCCTCCGAGATGCAATTCCATGCAATTTGGCATAATGTACCATCACTTCAGAAGATTCTGTTGCACCTGTGCTCTGGCTATAAGAGCCCAGAAGACCGTAATCTTAATATTCCCCGACGTGAGAACCTCAAACCTCGATCTTGATATACGTTATTCCCTTCGAGGCGAAGGATTCTTTACACTCCAAAACTCTTCCATCCCGATTAAGAATACGGCGCCACCCTCCCTCTATCTGGGTCCCGTTACGTCATTCTGCCTTAATTCCACATCCTTGGTATTTCTGGCGTCTTAAAAATTTCATCTTCCGCCTGCCTGAATTCTTTTTGCATTCTGCTTCCTTGATGTACCTGCTTGTACCCATCGCCTGGAACACGTACCAGTCTCCTCCCAGGAGAGCACAGTCGGTAAAGTGACTAGGCTACGAAATCGACGATCCTCCACAACACGTTGTATCCCACGTACAACGGCGTTGCTTAATCCAGGGATGAAGCGCCGAGAGTGTGAAACGTACCGTATATCGCAGTCTAGGGTGGAAGTTAAGAAGTCGGCTCTATACCTTAAATCCTCATAGTCTCATGGAGCTGTGGTGAACTAGGCATGGGAACAACTTTATCTTGGACATTACTGCCCGTGACTCGTATATACTACGGTAGAATTCTAACCGTTAGCGTCGTTCGATTCCAGGTGCCATCAATAATCTTAATATAGACAAGTTCAGGAATTTTCCAATAGCGTTAACATTGTGGAGTGTTCTTTCCCTTTCTTGTGCAGTTGTATTGAAAATCAAAAGGCTTACAGATTAGGTTTGTTGGACGGAGAACTGGGTTTAATTTTTCTCTATAAACTTTCTCTCAGAACATTTTCCGCCTCTACCGATACATAGCGACTTCAGCTCTCCTGGCGCGCCGGCATACAGGTAACATTTTTCACACCGCGCATTGTGCTTCCATTCATTTAGGTACACCAACTTACGCGAACAATAAAATTATAAGTTATCCACAGGGAAGGGTTATGGTTATGGGTAACTTAAAATTTTATTGTGTGAATGAGCTGGAACACAGGTAGGTGTTAATGTACAGAGTCACCTACTACTCTCTGAGTTTAATAAAACTTCCCAGTGTCAAATTTCATTAAAATACACCCCGCGATTTTCGAAATCTTACATGAGGACAGTCGGACATGACAAAGTCAATAATGTATTTTTGCAATTTTCGTTGCAAACGCGGTCAGAGAGATTGTAAAATACCTCACAATACACTGGGTAACAGCAACTTGGAGACGAGAATAAGAGATAACTACCGCAACGTCGTGTATATCATGTACAGACCTCAGACAAAGGAAAGTGTCAAGTTGTCAATGTACTTGCACCACGCAATAAAGGCGTATGGAGAAGTGAATGTACAGGTCCACTCTTTCTGAACATTCGGCACTAGATAATAGAGGGGCACGCGGTGGCGCAGTTGGTTGAGGAACCGCACCTCAAGTCAGCAGGTCGTGGGTTCGATTCCCGACGGGATTTTTCATTGACTTAATCCTGTCGGCCGTATTGCGGCCCTGGCGTCGAAGCAGAAATGATTACAAATAATATTTCCTGGGGGTAAAGGCGGCTGGTGCGTAGGGCTGACAACTTTGCTACCTTCATGTGCCGAATGTCTGGAAATTCTGGAACCTCAACCTCCTGGAGCGCTAGGGGCCTGTCCAGGCCTGTATAGGGGTTGCTCTATCTACTTAGATTCAGTAGATAATGGTACGTGATCAGCTTCATGTTCCGACCGCTTTACCCCGTGAAACACAATCCCGTATTCACTAAATATAAGGGGTCGCAGTGCCGGTGAGAAAAACTTCAGTCCACGGGAATTAATGCCCCCCGCCAGACCAGTCCACACGAAGTAAGCTATCCTAGTTACGACATAATATTAGTATGATGTAACAAACCGTTACAGGATAGGGTAGTTTCCATTCCTTCTCCTCGTCCTTAATAAGCAAGAATAAACCGAGCAATTTGGCTAAAGCAGCAACACTTTTCCCTTCAACTAGACCACTGCCCGAATCATATTTTGGCAGGATCACGCGACTGTCCTAACATATCCATCCCGAGTCCTTGCAGACAAATGCTTGCATAGTACCTCAATTCAGGTCACGACCGTTTCCTTTCACATCGCTCACTGGAGACTTCTAGGTTATATATAGCCTGATATACTAACGACCTCCATAAATAAAGCATAAACAAATGATTACCGCGCATGACTATCACAATTATAGTGCCGCCCAGCGGTTGCTTCTTTCGGCCCTTTGTTCTGGGCGCCACTGAAAGAGAAATGGGAAGATCAGAGTGTTCAGTGGACCGCTGAGTGTAATAGTGGATCGACCACAGGAAGACGAGTAGATCAATAGCCTGAGGGAGTCGGATGGACATTACGCATCAAGTATGGCGTTGACCGCGACAGGTGACAGCAAAAAGCCATCAGTATGCGCACCACACGCCATTAGAACTCTATGACGTTAGTTCAAAACTATTCAGCCAGGGCTTGCAGTAAACCGTGCCGTGCTGCGACCTGATAATTCTTCTTTAAGAAGCTGACATTCTGTCACACTGATAAATAGATCCCTTACTTTACCGGATCACAAAATTCATTATGGTCTTCACAAAATCCGCCACAGGACGTCCCTATCTTGATCCAGTGCACCCAGTAATGTATTTATGTAAGGTAATTTTAATATTATCCTCTGATGTCTGTAATGGCTTCAGTTAAGACTATAAAACCTGAAATTCATCTGAACAGCAATTTAAAAAAACTCATTTTTGACTTTCAGAACGCAGCACTTTTCCACCATAAAGACCACTCGGTTAGGCACAATGCTGTTCAGCGAAGTAATCGCTGTATTTTAGAATCAAAATTCATAAACAAAATACATTTTTTTAAATGTCACAGCATGTTGTACAGAGAGAGAGAGAGAGAGAGAGAGAGAGAGACGCGGTGTGCTTAATTTAACGGCGCTCTTAATTGCTAAGATCATATAGGTTTGGTGGAAAATCAATGAAACAACCACATTTATTGAGGTCAATTCTTATAACACGGTTCCAAGAGCGGCTCACCTTTAAAGTCTGGTTGTCACGGTGCACAGTCACCTCCACATATAAATTATTGTCACATTTCTTTTACCTTATTTACCCATTTACGCCTTACTGTGTCTAGATATTTTACTGCATTTCAAACTTGCTCTGTGTGTGCAATATATTATTTTGTATCAATCTCTCGTCATATCTAGTCATTTTTACACAGACAGTCCAGTCTCGACTCTCTTGCAGCTCCACTATAACTGTTACACATCTTCATTTCCCAAATACAGAGGACAGATTCCTTTATCTTTTTGTCTTCTAATATACCTTAATTGCCAACCTCCTGCTTTAAACCAAGTTACCTTGTTCGTTTCGTCTCTACTACAGCATGCAGTATTTTTTTCGCGCCCTGAATACGCTACGTATCCAGATAAATACACCTGAAAATGTTTCATACATTTTCGAGGTTGTATTCTGCCTCTTCATACCACTAAATCTTCCTTTTAGCAATCTTACTTAATTGACTGGTGTTACTCGCCTGCTGATACTGCCAAACGCAATCAACGCCTATGCACTCTATTCATACACTCTGTCCAGCATTCCAACCTCATATTACTTGTCTGTCATTCATGTCACTGTCTGACAGGGTCTTCAATGTCCGCAGGTACAATCCAATGCCAATACATAGCTGTCAACCACATAACCTTCCCTTCCTTCCTGTCCCTCCCTAGTTCCATTTCCGCCACACTATGGGTTGTAAATCTTACAAATCCTACTATCTTCTTACAACATCGGCTATGCACTCTACATTTACTTACGTACTCATTTATTTACTTATTTAATTTGTAGGCCGGGTAGCTCAGTCGGTATAGCGACGGACTACGGGCTGGACGGTGCGGAATCGAATCCCGGTGGGGACGAGGTTTTCCGCCCGTCCAGACCGGCCCTGGGGCCCACCCAGCCTCCTGTAAAATGGTTACCGGGTCTTTCCCGGGGGTAAAGTGCAGCCGGGGCGTGCTGCTGACCACTCACTCCCTTCTACTGCCGCAGTCATGGAGTAGAGCTATGCTTCTACCCACCCTCTGGACCACACCGGGCCTGTAACGGGAAAACTTTATCCTTTTTTATTTATTTATTTGCTAATAGCCACTAATGCTGATAACTTTTTACTTTCACTGTGCTTTGTGCTTGTTCCAGTCTCCTGTATTTTCTAAAGTTATATCTAAATAATCAAATTCTTCTATAAACTCTACAATTCATCCATGTATACTCCATTCTCCATGTTGTTTGATAGCCCACTTCTCTTTTTTTTACACTTTTCCTTTAAATGTATTCAAATTACAGTTCAAAATCCAGCTTGTACAATATTTTACTACTAGTTATACTTTCTTCTGACTGATAATTGATGAAAATGTAAAACTGCATTAAAACATAGACCAAAGAGATTAAATGTGAACATGATCAATAAAACCAGAACAGGCAATTTGCCTACACCGTGAAACCAGAAAAAGAAACGTATTCTGTACAGGACTAGTAATCCTCAATCTTTTCCAGTACCTCCAGCTGAGTATTGTACTTAACTAGTGGAAAAGCGATAATTTCCTCCGTATCTTTACTCCAGACTTCTTCTTTCCTTTACCCCTTCCGTGTTTCTCCCGCTGCTTTCTAAGTCTCTGGCGTTTATGTTAAAATGGTAACGAAGACATCCTTGTCTCTCAGATGGTACAATTCAGAAGATTTCATCTGCGTAAGTGCGCGAAAACGGCATAACAACAACCTAACACATGCAATAAGTAATGAACCGTATCTGATTTTACATATATATATATATCTTGTATAATTTCCCACCCCTCCCACATATTTTAGGGAATAAAATTAATACATGTTGTACTTGTTTGACCGTTTACTGTAAAACCTGACTGACCACGGGGTGAAAGGCAACAGTGATCCAACACAGAGTAGTAATGAATTGTGTATGTTTATGGATTAAGGAGTTAGTTGTTATTTCTATAGTAAAATCAACTAGATGCACAAATGTATCAAATTTATTTTATTTTGAACTGACACTCCACCTGTTTCGGACTGTCTTTCCGTCCATCATCAGGAGTTCAAGACTGTACATACAGCAAAAGGCATTTGTCAAACAGATACTGCTGTCTGCAAGCAGACAGCAGTATCTGTATGTACAGTCTTGAACTCCTGATGATGGACGGAAAGACAGTCCGAAACAGGTGGAGTGTCAGTTCAAGATAAAATAAATTTGATACATTGGTGCATCTAGTTGATTTTATTATAGAAATAATATTACGATGCACGGCCCTGTGAACGTCGAGTTAGTTGTTTTTTCCAATTCTGGTTTACCATCCCCAAATGAGGAGGATAAACTACCAAAGTTTCAGCTACAGTAGCAAGCCTGAGGACTCGACATGTTCGCAGTTAATTGTGAAAACATGTACTGGACAAAATGTGTAGATCTGCCCATCAACGGGATTCCCTCAGCTATGGGACACATTTATATCTATAAATGCAAATTCAGTGGTCCTTACACAGGATTAAAATGTGGTATCTTACTGTTAAAAATGACAGGTATCTGCAATCACAGCGATCACAAAAATATATCCAACTAAGAACAATAAGAACAGATCACCACACCGACGAACCCTTAACGGTTAATGCGGACAAGACACGATGATACTGTGGGTTTTCAGAACACTGGAAACAGACTGTAACGTCCTGGGTTACTACCTGGTTATGTGTATCTCAAAGGATGTTACCAGTGGTTTAGAAAAATCTGTTACCTCCAGCTTTAAGATAACGTCGTTGCTGAATATTCGGAGGAAACTGTTACGTCCCCATTCATATTATAATTTGTAGGAAAAAGACACTTCCGAACGATTCTGCTGCTTCCACCTTTACAGTCGAAGTCTAAAGCGGCTGCCAAAATTTCGGGGAAATAAGCTACCTGCATTTTTTGTAACAGAATATAGAGTGAAAGTAAAAACAGAAATGCTATCCTTATGTGTCTTGTTCCGTGACTTGTGATACAATTATGTAATATAAACCAACAAAGTGTGCATTTTGTTGGTTTTCATTACTTAACAGATATACTATCGTGAGGAGGGGGCAGCAGGATGAATATTAATTGCACTAACCACAAGTGAAAATTTATGAATAGTATACTTCACAATCTACTCAACACTAGCACTAACTGTAGTCTCAGCTATCAAATTGTCAGGGGTTTCATTTATCAACCAAACCATAATAACAAACAAAGAAGCTACATTAATAAAATTTATAATATTCACATCATTACTGTCCTTAGGTGGGCTTCCCCCATTCCTTAACAGATATACTATCGTGAGGAGGGGGCAGCAGGATCCTCCGAAACTACATGTTTTCGTAAATCCGAATACCACGATTTTGCAGTTTCCCCCAAAACTACGAGCGTATTTTATGTTTACGGTTCCGTGCATCGCTAATCTATATTAATAACTGTCCAACGAGATGCAACACAAAGCTGCCTATTTATTATACTGCAAGTTCACTCTACATGTTTCGGGTGTCTACCACACCCGTCCCATGTTGAAGGGAGGTAGCTGCACAAAAAATATGACCAGTACCGGAGGCAGTAATTACAGTTTTGTGTACTCATGATGACGGGTGTGGTTGACACCCGAAACATGTAGACTGTACTTGCAGAATAATAAATAGACTGCTTTGTGTTGCATCTCGTTGGACAGTTATCAATATATACGAGCGTATGTTGTCCTAACCTGAAGATCTCGACCTTGCATTTTCCTGTGAAACCGAAATTTGTTATAAACTAGGCGACCACTCTCAGTTCTGACAAGCTGTAATTCTGAAAATTATTCTAAATGTATAGTAGGTCATGGCTACAGAACAGTCTTGCTTTCACACAAGCTTGTTATTCCCTGGAGCGCAGTTAATATTTATTGTCCAATGTAAATTAGTATATAAATATTTGGAAAACTGTCAGCTCTCATGATACTGTCCGTTTGTTTGTTCTTTAATTACTGACCAACCTAAGTTCCTGGCTGCCTATCATGCAACAACTTGCTGTTTTACTCCGGCAGGTGGGGGACGCCCCCTTAAAGACACGGAGGAGCTGGTTTGCTCCCGATACACTACTTAGCAGCGGTTATGACGTGCATTCTTCTCACACACCGGCTTATCACGTACCAGACCAGGTACCAGTCCTACCCACTGTTTCATAATTGATTTCAGCTTGTTTAGATTCGCGTCGTGACTGTTTCTCGACTGTTTACGCCGCGACCAGCATTAAACAGCGCATCAGTTGTAAAGGCGGACTGTGTTCACACACAGAAGCTTCTTTATCCAAACACTCGCCTTACTCTTCATTCGTACTATTTCGCATGACGCCAGGCAGCGCACCGCTCGCCGCCATTCCACTCTACCCTCAGTCAAGTTACACACGCTTTAGTTCAGCGTATTGCAACTACTGTGTTCTTTACTCACACAATTTAAAGAACGGTTTACCCAGTGACCATGTGGTCTAAGGCATAGGTCAGCAGGCTCCTGATTGCTGTGATCGCGGGGTCGAATCCCGCTGAAAGCATGGATGTTCATGTGTTTGTTGTTTGTTGTGTGTTGTGTAAGTAGCGGTCTCTGCGACTAGCTGATCACATGTTCAGTGGAGTACTACCGTGTGTGTGTGTGCGATCTACAAACCGCATAAGACGCGGTCTAGACCCGAGTTGAGCTTTCGCGCCAGACAAATGAATTCAAAGAACGTGGTGGAAATGTTCTCCTTCTGCTCTCAGAGAGGCTAGCAATCAACTAAACACGTTGTACACTATACGTTAGATTTTATACGTTAAGCAAGCCGGTAGGACGTGACATAATAATTCTCTTGTGTAATCTAAAATTCATTGTAATTTCAAAAATTACTGGGCCAACACAGGCGTGAAGGGCCAAGCCGTAGCTGGGGCGGAAGTATGTAGCTATGTTGACAGAAATTCATGTCAACTCTGAATGACGAATGGCGTCGTCGTAAGCTTGGAGCAGCGACATGACGTACGTAGCCAAGAACACTATAGTAGTGAGTGTTCTTAAATAATACATAGCCTACACATAGAACAGCGCGCCGCAGACACATGGATGTCAACGAATTGTTTGAGGCAGATTGCACTGAGAGATGATACGGGTTCATAAATCGTGCCTAGACTGTTACAAAGAAATTCTGGTGCGTCTTTGTCACCAGAAGCTGCTCCGTTGTGACACAAGTCACTCCGTGTTCGGTCACCAACATCCAAGACCATTTAAGCACCTAGGTTAGGGCAAACTGTTCTGTTTCCTCCTTCCTCTACGTAAAAAAGCAGCAATGTGTACCTACTCCATTGACAGTGGGCTGTAATTCCTGTTTCCTATGGCCGGTACCAGAAGGCGCATATCTCTCCTGTTACACTGTTTGTAGTAAGGTTACGTGCCTCACGTCAACAACAGTACGACCTATTGCCAAACTGTGAACCATCCGAAAGAAATGGTGCAACTGTGTGGGAGAAGAAAAAAACTGGTATAGACTTCTTGAACTGCTTATAGGTATAGCTGGTATTTAGATTGTCCTGATGAGTATGATGTAGGAAACAAACGCAATCTTTTGTTTCTGCATTCCCATGGCAACTTATAATTTTCATTGTTGAAAGAACATAACTGTTTGCTTCAGGTTTCAAGAGATGGTAAGATATCTTAATTTTAAAAGAAGTTAACATATTCGGATGTTCTATAGAATATAACTGAGCAACTTCTTTTTAGTGGTAATTCTACAACCATTCGTGACAAGGAAACGGTGAAGCAAATGGAAACTTAAAACTTCTAACGTAGTTCACATCTCATCCCAGACAGTAGCTATCGTCAAATAAAAATCCACGAGGTTTCCTTAAGTCAGTGTTTCCCGCACGTTTTTGTTCACGGATCCATTTTGGCTTCGAAAACTAAACACGGATCCTCACATCCTTACTCACGTAAGTATAGTAAGTTCGGATGATGGGTATCAACAAATAAAAATGTATATTTCAGAGCTGATTTTAGATAGATACGCATGCGCACAGCAGTACACGTAAAAATGCATTGCATGATTTGATCTTAATTACTGATTGTCGCTCACGTCTTGGGTACATAAAGTATCTTAATTAGATATTCTGTCATACAAACTAAGATGACTTGGGCACTAGACGGAGATAAGTGGTCAACTTTACACCCTGGAGAAAGTTGCCGGTACCCACTGAAAAGAGTCTTAATAATTAACCAACTTAGTGCACAAATTCTTGTTTTATAATAAGTTTATTATATGCCTCTACATGTTTCACGTACTGTGTGCTCATCATCAGGAGGTCAAAATTGTATTATACAGCATCTGGTATCATCACACCTGTAGGTGGCCGTCCCGTGCACAGGTTGAGTGAAGAGTCTTCTCTCAACTTGTGCACCGGACGACCACCTACAGGTGTGATGATACCAGATGTTGTATATACAATTTTCGCCTCCTGATGATGAGCACATAGTGCTCGAAACATGTAGAGGCATATAATAAACTTATTATAAAACAAGAATTTGTGCATTAAGTTGGCTAATTACTAAGATTATACTGAGATGCACGGCCAGCAAAACCTCAAAATCACTGAATAGAGGTTGGACGAGCCCCTCAGGCGGTCTGGACACACTGGAGGAAGGAAACATCTACGTCTCCCTCTGTAATCTGTACTACGAGTCCTCGGCCGTACTACTATCTGGCGAAAAGCACAAATTATGAAGGCCTTCGTTGCGCAATCTTCTCCATCCTCTTGGTACTTTTGATTCAAAAAGAGAGAAAGTAGCAACTGTCGTGCTGCCTATTTGGTAAGCATTAAACCTCGGGGTCGTCAACCTGCTTATGGAATGTCTCAATCATGCTACACGTATTACTAAGAGAATCAGTAACCACTTCCTCCTCTTCAGCCGCAATTAATTCATAATGAACTGCATTTCAAATGAACAGGTAAGAAAATGAAGGCGTGTCACAGATCGGAGATCTTCATGAGTCATGATCTTCAATTATGCTCCAGTGTCAGATAAAAATCATGTATCTTCTCATTAATATTCGGGTGCACTCGCGTTCTTGTAAACACAGTTCAATGACAGATCGCCTACGGAGTTCAGTACACTTGTACTGCTAACTCTAAAAAGGTGAAGTTCAGCCGAATTGTACGACTGTCTTAGAAACTCACGTCCTACCTCACAGAAAGCACCGATACAAACATAGATTTTGTTTATTTAAACAATGGCTGTTGTGATTGTTTATCTGTAGCTCAGAACAATATGAACGCCAGTCATAATCCTTGTCCGCAATTGCACTGTACCTTACGTAAGATTTCACAATACGGTAAGCAGAGTTGACCTGTAAAGTGTTTAATCATGCACGTTGAAGTACCGGCTTTATTTCCCACAGTACCAAGCCGCAACTTTAGGTTTGTCGTAGCTTTATCCTGGGTAAATATGCGGTCAGAACTGCCTAAGAACTTCCAAACTCTCCGACACATATTCCCTGCAAATACGCCTCGATTATGCAGGCGATATAAAATGCCAATTCTTTATTTTTTATTTATACAGCGTAAGTATTATTAGCTCAGATTGCATAGGGCCGAATAGACGGATTGGCGAATAATAAATTCGAAATAATCCCGAAGTAGACGTGGGTTACTTTAACTTACAGCCCGGAATTTGCTTGGAATAGCTCAAGAAAGCCATAAAAAGAAACACATAGTATATTTGACGTCCCGAGTGGGATCTGAACCGGACACCTCCCTACTATATAACACACGCGTTAACTTTTCAATGAAGGTAACAGTCAAACACAACTAATTTACTGGAAGACAGTACCTCAGTTTTCAAAATAAAGTAACATGTTTCGACACCTACTGGATCTTCATCAGACCATACATAAAAATATATGCAAAGAGCGCATATTATTATTATTATTATTATTATTCATGTTATCACATTTATGCAAGGTATTTACAATTATATACCTGAAACAAACCATGTTTATAGAGTCTATAGTGTTGCAGCTCTTCTGTATTTACAATTTATGCTACATGTAATGTTATTTCGCCCGTGAAATATGTTTTGTACTTTTATATCAGCACTTTCCGTAGTATGTGTGCAGTGCCCAATATGGCTGTTTTTTTGCGGTTCCTTAATTTCGTGCTTTCCTGGTGGTATTATTATATTATATCATATTATATTATATTATATTATGTTATGTTATGTTATGTTATGTTA
>Ga0123353_10008021_pt1 | contig 14366 bp, 9 predicted proteins | sample TergutLab28metaG_3_FD_92763 | JGI IMG/M metagenome (GOLD analysis project Ga0123353, IMG submission 92763) | Labiotermes labralis P3 segment gut microbial communities from Petit-Saut dam, French Guiana - Lab288 P3 | ecosystem: Host-associated > Arthropoda: Insects > Digestive system > Gut ... | reverse complement strand
GTATTTGGATATGAAACATAGTTAATCTGAATATTATTTTACAGGAGCCAATCGTCTTTGAGTGTAATACATTAAACAAATAAGATAGCGGACAGAACTAGACAGTGGGCAAACAAATCGAGAACATACCAAAGACACAACACAATATGGAATGTAAAACTATAGTACGTAATTTCGTGTTACGTTCATCTACGACAGTTTGGGGAGATGATGTGTGGTATGGAATGGGCTAATTTGTTTGACGCATAACGTAATGGATTTGTCTGTCATACTTGCGCATTCGCACTGCATTCATACTTTTGCGCAAACGCAAAACTAACGTGCTTTTCGTGTCACTGTGGCTGTGCTACCGTGGTAAATAGTGTCGTAACGACACATAGTGAAATAACATTTGTTTTATATGTAATTACATATTGTTCCTCGCAACGTTTGCCTCTGAAGACAGCAGGACGCTGTGCAAAATATATCCAAGCCCGGGCACAGCCCGAAGTGTCTGGGGCTTGCAAGCAAGCACTGGGCAGTCCTGCAACATGGTGGCAGAACACTCAACCGCTACCATCACGGAAGAAGATAGCAATATTATGTGTTGCTCTGACAGCACAGATTTTCACACAGGACGTTCATGCAAATCAATATTTGATGTCGTTAGAACTGGGTAAGTTGGACTATTTTTGGTTTCAGATTAAAGTCTTGAACACGGAAGTTTAATGGTTAAAGCAGAAGGTAAAAAACCGGCCCGTGTGCAAGCCATGATAGCATGGGTAAGTGGAGGTTTAGCGCCACTGACCATTAGTCTAGCCATTACTCCGTGCTCGGCACTGGTTGAGGTGAATAGCCAGGTTCACACCCCGGCTGATTTAACAATAGAGAGACCGTATTGGGTACAGAGTAGTAGGTTGCAATCTGTGATTGGATATGCGGCGGTCAATATAGGTTATCGTTGCCATAAAAAGTAAATAGTGAATTGGCACTGTTTGGTTGTAATGTAGAATGGGAGCGCAAGTAAACTGTTATACGAACGTCTTTACAGTTTTAAGTTCACCAGCAATTCAAAAGACTGTTACCTGTGTAAGAGAAGCAACATTTATGATAGAACATGCAACAGTATGAGCAACATCTGTGACAGCATTAAAATAACTGATAACAACATAAAGTATAAAACATATTTCACAAAATGCAGCCATAAACCCTAACTTTGTTGCTTAATGTGTATTGGGTACTTGTCACAAAAATAATAACTCAAACCTTAGCTGTGGTTGAATAAATATTTTTATGAGAGTTTCTGTCAGTAAAGTGCTGGTAATATGAAAGGCCAGGCTTCCATGAAGCTTTTGCACTTACTGAATTCAATAGGAACTCAGGGTACCAGCTGGGTTAAGTTAACCAGTGTTTCGTAGACCATCTTCATTGCCCTCACCAGGGTTCTAATATGACTTAGCATGCAATTACCCTTGTGAAATGTTGATTAATATAACTTTTGAATGACCAAGTTGGTATTTAATTTTAGTGCATTTCTTTATTTATTACATTATAACACATTGGGAATGCCTTGCCTAAAAATGTTTGTGCATTGTTTATGAAAAATATCAGTGTTATTTGAAGAGAAAAAAATTACATTATGAATTTTTATGGCTTTTTGTGGAAAACACAATATAGATTATGTAGCATGTCTTAAAAATATAGTAAATTTTCTTCCTGTGTAAATATATATATAATGAATATAGGGGGGTGTATTGCAAATGTAAGTCATTTAAAGTTTAAATCCCTGATACAGCTGGCAGCCCAAGAAGATTTTATTGTAATGTGACCTATATTGGTTGTTTCAGTGAAGTTTGTGACATAGAAGCTTTCATTGAGAAGTTGGGACCAGAAGCTTTGAGTTCTCGTGATGAGTGGGGCTACACACCTGCACACTGGGCAGCATTAGATGGAAATGTTGAGGTTATGCGTTACTTGGTTGAACGATCTGCACCAGTAGATCTGTCATGTCTTGGTACGCAGGGACCTCGTCCAATTCATTGGGCATGTCGCAAGGGGCATACAGCTGTTGTACAGGTTTTGTTGTCGGTAAGAAATTATAATAATCCTTTTGAAATTAACAAAACTCAGTTTAATGAATGGAGTTGTTAGGGATGTTTTGCTGTGTTGGTAAATGGTTTTGACATTTTGAAGTATTGTAGGGTACCTTCACAGTCAGAGTCAAGCATTTGGAAGACAGGGTTTTTTTGGAGTACTTGACCCTGAAGTTTTAGGCACTAAGATCCTTTCAGACACTGATAACTGTTTACACAACAGTACAGTGTAACGTCACAGAAGACATGATTCAGTAACACCACTATTCTTTCATTCATTCCATTGGCATATGCAGAATGCGACGGTTCCTTGCCGTTCACAGGAGCTTCTTCCATTCCTCTCTGTTATGTTCTTTTTCCTGCCACCCTTCTCCACCAAGTATTCTTCCATCTTCTCTCACCTCATCTTGCCATCTGTTTCTTGGTCTACCTCTCAATCTTGTTGTTCCCAAATTCATATAAAATACCCTTTTGGGAATTCTGTTTTCTTCCATTCTCTGTACATGCCCAAACCAACATAATCTATTTAAACTTATCGTCTCTATTATAGTAGGTTTTTTAACATTTGCATAAATTTTTTATTGGTTAATATCCTCCAGTTTTCATTTTCATGTACTGGGCCTAAAATTCTTCTATGCCCTTTCCTTTCAAAAATATTCAGTTGCTTTCTATCTCTATTTGTTAGTGTCCAAGTAACATCACTATGAGAATTACAAATCTCACTTTCCTGTGCTGTAATGTCTAATGCGAAAAAAGAAACCTGAATTCAAATTATGAATGTGTTAAAATTAGTAGTGATGTTTGTATTGTGTGTAGTGTCTGTGCCTCACAAAGTATTGCCCTGTCAGCTGCAGGATAAGTCTGAAATGTTGCCCATGATAAGTGTTACTGTATGGGTATGGAGTAAGAATTTGATGACGAGTTGAGGCATTGAATTTTGTAGGCTGGAGTGGCCGTCAATGCTCCAGATTTTAAAGGCTTGACACCTTTGATGACTGCGTGCATGTTTGGCCGAGTTGCGACTGCAGCTTTTCTTTTGGGCATGGGTGCCCTAAATCATCTCACAGACATCAATGGTGATACAGCACTTCACTGGGCAGCTTACAAAGGTATGTTCTGTCTCTTTGGAACATAAATTACAAGGGTTGTGAAAATAAAGTACAGCGTATTAGTACATGATTTGTCGAAAATTTTCGTGAAATTTGGTGATAAAAAAACAAGGGTTTGTGATTTGGATGAGGGCTTATACAGGTAAGCATAAACCATTGTGGAAAATACATGTAAAATTGAAACATTTTCTGTAAAAGAACTGTGAAAACCCTAGCATATATTTCATTATAAGCTCATAGTTGTGCCTCTGCTCAAGATGGTCCAGCATTTTACGGAATGTGAACGTTCATTCCTGTCTTCGCAAGGGTCCACCACTGTTCTTTATCCTGAACTAAATGATTGAAGTCCTCACCCTCCCACTATGTTTCCTGAAGATAAATGTTAATATTATTCTCCCATATCTGCCTAGGTCTTGCAAGTGTTCTGAGTTTTCTGACCACAGTTTTGTATGCATCTTTCTTCTGCCCCCTCCATGCATGCTGCATGTCCTGACCATCTCATCCTTGATTTGCTCATCCTAATAAGATTTTTTAAGGATTACAAGTTCTGCAGCCCCACATCACTCATTGAACTGTAATCGGTTTCCACTTTCTCCCTTTGATTGCCAGATACTCTCCGTAACACATACCCTATTCTCGAATACCCTCAGTCTGTTTTTCCCCATAATGTGAGAGACAGAGAGAGAGAGAGAATTTCACATTTATATAAAACTTACAGATGAATGGTTGATATTTTAACTTTCTGTCTTTAGATTGTGGATGGCAAGACCAAGGGTTCTGAACTGAGTGAGTCAAAATTATCCCCCAGATTTAATCTGCTCTTAATGTATATGAATGCGGTTTGAACATTGTCACATTTTCCAAGGATTTGTAAGCTGTGTTTCTTATGTGATTTTGTTTAGCATTCTGATGATGAGATGTGAATATATTTCAAGTTTTCAGGGTTCTTGTATGGGGTTTATGGTGGTATAGTCAGTCTTTCTGCAGGAGTAAAGCAGCAGGGGTATAAGGTTGACTGTTCACTGCGGTCTAGTTCGGTGGTCAAGATTGAGTGCAGCTCTACCTCCATTCCCCCATAAATTATGGTGTGCACAGTGAATATTTACTTTTTTTTTTTTACCATGATGGGTATCGTTCAGGTTGTCTTCTGAGTTCTGACAAACTCTCTTGCATGAGGACACCAGTGTTGTGGAGGAATTTGCTGCCCCAGTCTTCGTGATTGTTGTAAGTAGGCTGAGGAGCATTGTCTGGTTATACGGGCAGGCTGCAAGGATAGTGAGCAGCCAGATCCATGAGAAGTGCAAGAAAAGGTAGCAGACTGTCTGTAGTAACAGGAGTGGTGAACAGGAAGGAAATATGAAAGTCAAGAAAAAAATATTACATTTTTAGGTTTGTATTGGATGGGAAGTGAGAAGAAGGTAATGTGGTATTTTGTCCCATGGCAGTTTGACCCATACCATCTCTGTGTTATGCCATGGCTAATAATTCTGGTTGGTGTGGTGGGACTTGGTGTTTGTTGTCATTAATTTGATCTTGGTGGGAGGACGGGTTTTTTCCATTGTATGCCAACCGACACTTGTGGTACAGTGTGATTAATATAATACATGTTCAATAGCTGACAGAAGTATTTTCTAACTTATTCAGAATATTATAAGAATCTGCAAGCTGATCATCATTACCACCAATTATGAAGTTCTAGGTTGGTAAGCCTTGAGCTTCAGGTCAGAAGTTATATTCTTTTGTGCTGTCCGTCTGTAAGATGAAAGGAGATCGCAATGTATGTGTATGTGTGTGTGTGTCTTTCTGTTCACTCTCTTTCCCTCCCTCTCTATGACAGCAAGTTGACATATGTACAAATGTTGGTATGAACATATGACAGCAGACTGTACTGGGACAATGTACTTTCTGATTCCCTGTTGTAGAGTGAGTCAGATGGTGGACTGCTGAAGGGGAAAACTGAATACAAACTTCATTTTGTTTCAGGTCATGCTGACTTAATTCGATTGTTAACATATTCTGGAGTTGATTTACAGAAACCTGACGATTTTGGATCAACACCCTTACATCTGGCCTGCCTCTCGGGGAATGTTAGCTGTGTTAAGTTATTGTGTGAAAAGGTTGGTATGGCAGAAGTAATGTTAGGTGTTGTGTGTTTGCTAAAGTACTATGGAGTGGAAACTTAAGGTATTTTGTTTAAGTGCCGGGTGTTGTGAAAATGCATCTGTTATTGGATGTAGCCTGCCTCCCCCCCCCTTTTTTTTGGGGGGGGGGGGGGGGGAAAAGGAAAAAAAAAAAAAAAAAAAAGGCCTGAAATTTTGTTTTTTTTTTTAAGTCGGGGGGGTTGTAAAAAGCGACTTTTTTTTGGGGGTGCCCCCCCCCCCCCCCCCTTTTTTTTGGGGGGGGGGGGGGGAAGAAAGGAAAAGAAAAAAAGAAAGAAAGACCTGTAACTTTGTTTGCAGAGGGATGTTGACATTTTTAACTAGTTGATGAAATTCAAAGAACGTAAATGTGTTATGCCACTGAGTGGAGTAATTTTAATTGGCATTGGAAAGAGTGGATCATTGTAGTGGTTATTTGTATCTGCAGTTAAATAGATATATTAACCAAGCGTACCATCATTGGGCATCATTAAAGTTAAAAAGTTGTGCTTGTGAGAGGTTAAGGTTGTTTTGTGCACATCATGAAGGCATCATGGGCAATAGACATGTAGTTGCATGTATTCTTGATCTTAAGACTAGATGGAGGTGAGCCGTCAGCATCATGCCTCAGCTACTTTATCGCCAAGAAAGTGTGCCCTGGTACACAAGGAAATTTAGGCTAGGTGGGCCTCAGATTGAGTCTGGATGCTCTGAAAAAGCAAAAAATCTGTTTCCTCTGCTAGTAATGAAGTCACCATTCCTCAGTTGTTCAGCCCATAGCCTGGTGCCTACACCAACTGAGCAACCCCAGCTCTTGTACCTGTGTAATTGTAAAGGTGACAGTGTTGCTCCAGGGCTTAGCATTATACTTCAAGTATGTGTGGAGTGTACAGGGGAACACTCCACACATTTCAAACTTTAGCATTAGAAGGAAGTGGCTTATCTTCGTACAGTATTTATGTTTCAGTAGTTTTTACATGTCCTTTGTATGTGAATGTTTCTTTATAGAGCAAAATTGAACTGGAGCCAAAGGACAAGAATGGAAAGACGCCTTTACTACTTGCCAAGAGCCATCGTCATAGTGACATTGTACAAGTCTTGGTTACAGAAAAAAAAAGAAGGGCCCGTTGGATGCCACCCATTTCTGAGGCATGGTAAGTTTTCAGTATTTGATTGAAGAGTATTTTGCTGGAATACAGTTATAAATCTGGCTTGAGTTATTTTAATTGATTACTGGTTCAGTTAATCTGTAAATTGACCTGTATACACAGAGATTTATTCATGCAGCCCATTGTCATTATATTAATCACGATAATATGGTTTTGGTGTGGCAGAATTTGCTAATTGGATGAAATAAGAAATAGATATAGATTGAGACACTGGATTGTCAATTTTTCCAGACTTCTAAAACCAGCGGATTTTGAAAACTGGTTCTGTTTCTGTAGTCAAGTCTCAGGTATTTAGGTAGAGCGTGCATATAGATGTTGGAAGGGTACTGTAAAAAATCAGTCTTAGATCACAGGGTGTGAGGATTGGATGAGAATGCTTCAGGATGATATTCATTGGTGTTTGTGATATGTGGATCTTCATTCCCAGACCACTAAGTGGTTTGATTGTACCTTCAGTTGCATATTTTCATAAAGAATGTTGAATTATTTCCACATTGCTCATTTTGTATATTTTTACAGGGCTCTTCTGTTTGGAGGAGCTGGTGACTCAAAGGGCCCTCTTCTTCTATTGATGGGTTCTGTCCTTTTGTGGGGTTACCCTATGTATCTGCTCAGGGTATTGTTATGCCATCTCAATTTTGCTGTCATTAGCACATGAGCTTATGTATTATGTTGCATGCAACATTATTTTCTGAAGATTCTTGTTTTATGCATATGGCACTGTGTAGACTAGTATGTATGAGGTGCTACCCCAAAGTCCCCGAAATTGGAACGCTGCACGAAAACTGCTTGTAGTACAGTTGTGTGCTGCTGGGTATCGCAAGCTGTTCCCTTTGTGAACCACTGTGCCAAGTGGCGTTCTGTTGTGAGGAATTTGAAGAGATCCAGACTGACTCGCAGGACGTGATGAAGATGCTGACGCAAAATAACTTCCAACAGTGCTTCTGATCATGGAAATCCTGCTGGGATTGCTTTAACAATGTAGAAGGGGACTATCTCGAAGGGGATGGAGGTGAATAGAAATTTCGGTAAGTGGTTAAGCTATGGCAGAGGAATTTCGGGGATTTTGGGTAGCACCTTGTAGGTGTCAGCATTTAGGAAGAGCTTGGTTTCTTTAGGATTGTTCAAGAAGATTAAAATGCATTGGCATAATGGGTATTATGTAGGAAATGATTAGGATAGGGAGTTGGAATAGCAAGCCAGTGGGAGTAATGACAACAGTGGGATTGAGGGTCTAGGTGGATTGTGCAAGTAATGAAAAGATGTGATGGAAGTGTAGGGTGTGTATGGGGGCTGAATGGATGCTGTATAAAGTGTGGGTGAAGTAGAGAGAACTGGGGTGAGTAGGAGTAGATGTAAGGTTCAAAAAAGTGGGACGTAACTATCATGTATGGGGCACAAAGTGTCTTGAAGGGCAGTCAGCTGATTGGTTGACCTGGAATGGAATCTTGATGAGTGCTGCTGTGAGGATGTCGAATCTTACGACATTATCTTATGTTGTATTTGCCATTTCTGGTTTCTGTTTCAGTATCATAGATTATTTATCTGTTTTTATTCCTCTCACAACAAGTGTTTTCTGTATGCATATTCGATCTCTCTAGTTATTCTGTTCTGTTCTTATTTCTGAATTGGTTCTGACATTGCATTGGTTGTGCAGTAGTATTTCTTTTATGTGAATCACATACTGCATTGTGCAGTCATCTCTTTGCTAGAGTACCACAGCACTTTGTATTTGTTGATGCAAATTTTATGATCTGGTATCTTCATTTACATTTTCATTGTCTGATTTGCATTTTGTTGGTTCTTAGAATGAATCTTAGTACATGTTTAACTGTAAGGTAATTTGATGCAGTATTAATTAGGAGATGTTTCGGTTTTTGAATTTTGTGTTGTCGAATGGATGTTAGTGTTTTTTTTTTTCCGGAAAGTGTTCCCTGTGTCGTCTGTTCATTATGAAATTGAAATTTTACATAATCGTAATCATTAAAAAATATAATTGCTGATACATTTCTTGTGTTTGTAACATTGTAGATTTTGGCATGAAATTTTTACATGCTTGGTCAGGCAGGACTTTGGGAATTTTGCATCTGTAGCATAGTTAAATTTATTGTACACTTGTACATGTGCTTAAGTATGCCCCAATTTTTTTTTTTTATGAACGTGTGAATGAGTTTTGATTGTACCTCGTATAGTTAAACTTAGCATTTCATGATAATTATTCTAAAAGCTCACCATGGTTCAGCGGAGTTATGGTGCTGTAAAATTGCATTATGAATACTAAAATAACATTTGCATACCTGCACTTGCTAGAGCTGGGGTAGTTCAGATGCTGTAGCAGCTGGCTGGATGAGCAGATTTTGAATATTCTCTTGACCACCACATCTGAACCAGCTCTGGAATGTGAAGCAGAAAATTTGCCTACTTCTGGTGTTGAGGTTAAAGATTTATGGATTTTAGGCAGAGGGACAACTTTATTTCTTATGTGCACTTTGTGTAATGAAAGCATAAGCAGGTCAATATGAGGAACCTGGTTATTTAATCAAATAATCATAACTGAAGTTTTTTAATTATCGCAAATGCTAAGTGACTGTGGTTGGATTTTTGCCAGGACATATTATGGGTATGTTTATGTAACTGAAAGTCAAATTCAGTAGCTTAATGTGTTATAAAAGACAAGACGAAAGAGAGTTTGAAATTAAAGGGATGGACATTGTATTTATCCTTTGAAATTTGAATTACTGCTGAACAATAATTCTCATCTTGACAGTGTGTTCCTGTCACGTGGAATATCCTTCGAGTCTCACACTACTGCTTCATCTACTGGAATGTGCTGATGTGGTTCAGTTGGATTGTGGCCAACCGTAGGAATCCAGGTTATATACCAGTTAACTCGGACAGTTACTATCGAGCTATTAAACAGATCCCATACTATGACAAATGGAAGAAACGTAACATAGTACTTTCCCGACTGTGCCATACGTGTCGCTGTCTTCGTCCTTTACGAGCCAAACACTGTCGAATTTGTAATAGATGTGTTGAATACTTTGACCATCACTGTCCGTTCATTTATAACTGTGTTGGACTTAGGAACAGGTAAGCAGTATTTATGAGGAATAACATTTCTTAAAGTTCAACTCTATAGGGCTCTGATGATAGTATATGACTCTCTCTTATGTTTGTGGACTTTGTTCATTGTTGAATTTTTTTTATGAAGCACATTGTTATGGAATCTGGCTCTTCATCCATTTCCCGGCAAGGGTATCACCTAATCTGTTGGACCCCTTGGATAGAGCTATTTTCAGTCACAAGTTTACTAATGCTTAGTGACTAAGAATAGCTCTGTCCAAGGGGTCCATCATGTTAGGGACTGTCCTTGCCTGAAGATGGAAGCAGAGCTGGCTTCTGAATCATTTTGCTATATTAAAGAGTTAGAAAGTGGACAAGGTCCAAAAAAAGATTATGTTTTTTAATTCTGGAGGTGTTTTTTTGTGTAGATTACTAGTGTGTCTGTACAGAAAATTGTGGACTAATTTGACAAACAGTTTTTATTGTTTATGGTGTTTTGTTCTGTATTTATTTATGATCTCTTTCATAGTGGTAGAACTGTTGGGAATGCCTTAAAAGCATCTGTATGTGTATGATCTGTTACAGGATTGCAAGTTATGAGTTTGTGGGTTTATGTTAATGCAATCACATGGCATTTGTAGAAGGCTCTCTAGTGTTATTTTTCATCCCTCAGGATATGGTTCTTCCTGTTTGTTATGAGCGTTGCCATAAACTGCTCTTTCACCATTTATTTTGCCTGCTACTGTCTGGCCATTGAAGGTTTTGAGATTCTGTATGTACTGGGTCTGATTGAGGCTTTGGTTTTCTGTGGCTTGGGATGGATTCTTACGTGCAGCTCAGTAAGTTGAACTCATTTCTCTTTTATTTATGTGACTTGTTTAAAAACATGTCAGGAAATTGAATTTTGTATCTGATTGCCTTTATTTAGTTTCAAAACATCATGTTTTCCTCCAGTTCAGAGGTGGTCAAACAGTCAGTTGCAATCTACCGGTTGATTGCGGCCAGTCATTTGGTTTATCACTGCCGATTTTTTGTTTCTATCAAAAATTATTTGCTGCCTCAGGACAATCAGTAGCTCTTGGTGACAGCATTTTTGGTTTAAGCTACCACTGTGAAAAAGGACTTTTACCAGATGAAGATAATTAAATCAAGATAACAGAACTGTCTAACCATTGAACATTTAAAATACTGCCTGTGCTTGCGCCTAGGTAATTATGAACCCTCCTTCGGGAAGTTGTCGCAAGACACACAGTGTCATGCATCAACTTTGCAGTAGAAGGTTTAATGAAATGCACCTTTAAATTGTGGTAAATTGTTTTAGTTTGAAATGATAAGTTTTTAGAAATGAAATCATACTTTTATATTTTAAATGATTCATGACTATGCACTAAGGATTCACTATGAGAAATGTGACCAACAAGTGCATATACAGATTTGTAAATTTATTGTATTTTAAACATAGTAAAGGTACAGCAGTCCCATTACAGGCCTGGACAGACCCAGAGGGTTCCAGGAAGTTAAGGCTCCCAGATTTCATGACAACAGCACAGGATGTGGTGGTAGGTTGTCAGCCTTACGCACCGGCCGCCTTTACCCTCAGGAAATACTCCTGGTACTCATTTCTGTTAGAGGCTGAGTCGACCCCAGGGCCATAGTGCGATCGGAAGGATTTTATGTCAATAAAAAATTCCAATGACACCAGCAGGGATCGAACCAGCGTCCTTCAGATTTGTAGCACAACACCTTAACCATTTGCTACCGCGGTCACATTGAAGGTAGGACGGCCATTATTTATATAATTTTAAGTGTGTTGTTCCGGTGATTATTCTTTCCGTTCTCTTCTGATGGTTAAGATATCAACCACCACGATTAGTGCTGATATTTCTACAGCAGTATAAAATACTTTAACATGTGTAAATGAATTTGTTGTTTTTTTTAGTGACATCATAAAAGATCGCTAGTTAAAAAAAGGTCCTTCATTCTATTAAGATTCATAAAAGATTAATCTCTACATAAAGAGTTTTATGGAGATGTTGTTTGTAAGGAAAGACGTAAAGTAGTAGTGTACGCAGTAACAAACTCTGTCTATATACAGGATGATTGAGGAGGAAAAATTCATAATTCGGGAGATGATGCTATCTACCATTGTGAAAGTGTAGTTTATACAAACATGCATCTATTTACAAATATTTAACGAAATATAACTCTTTGAATCTCAAGAAGTGTTTCCCTTAAACTTCGTTTGTAGGTTTGGACGAGGAGCTAAGTTTACAAAAGGATGGTGGATACACGAGACAAGTTGTTCACTTACATTTTGAACGTTGATGCTCAAGTAAATAAATCTAAACTCAGACGAACAACATGCGTTCTCCACACATGAGATGCAAAGTGCATTGATATTGACTGTGGGATTTTCGAATATTAACTGTGAACTGTAACGAATTTGTCGTTTTTCTGTAAAAAAAATTTTTGTTTAAACATTAATTTAAAATGAAAGTAAAATTGACATAAAATAATTTATCTTTTTTTATTATCACTTAAGATGATTTTGTATTTGTAGGTACAAAGAGCTCTATCCCTGTAACTATTCAGAATTAGACACATGTTCATGAAAAATTGTCTCTCAGAATTACCGATAATATCTCATAGCTAAATATTGACGTTTCTTCCTGGATCACCCTGTAAAATGCTTAGATTTCTCTGTATGTGACAAAGACGAATAACGGTAAATTTGGCAGTATGATGGGGTATGATAAGCTACTGTGTTGTAAACGAGAAATAAATTTCAAACCACAGCGTCTGCCATAGATATTTGAATATCCGTGAGAATTGTTTATAGGAGTTTAATTTAATGCCACCCGGAGTTCTAACGATTGATGGCAAGCAGTACAATCTAGCTGATAAATAAAATAGCTAATAAGTTACGAAAATAGACTGATAAAAATTAATAATAATTGCTTTCAGCTTAAATTTATTCTATTCTTAGTTCGACGTTTTTCAAATTAAATATAAGGATCGTTTTACATGTATAGAGTACAATATTTCGAATTACCCAAAATATGTTGTATTTTATGTCGTGGTTCTAGAGAGGGAAAGAAAAAATTCAGAACGAATCATCACTTTTAAAAATTGTTGATAGAGTTTTAATTTTGTACTCTATAATACTGTACTGCAGCATTTATTAGCGCGCTAGAAAATAGATGAGATCTTAAATTAATAAAAATGGCGAAATACTCTTGGAAGAAGACAAACATTTTTCAATTCACTTGAAAATTTGCCGCCCAAAAACCTGTGATAGACCTACGTATTATGCATCTTCCATAAGGCTCAAAGTGGATAATTAGTAGATTTGTGTGCATATATAGTATAACTGGTTCCAAGAAAGTAGGTTTATAACTCCTAGCAAGACAGTCTTTTCGAAGAAGCTAATAATTGCACAGCTACTAAAGCAATTCTCATTTTTAACAGAAGCAGAAGCGATATTGTCATATTCAGCGGGGCCCGACTCTGATGTCTTGGCTGAGAAAAATAAATGGAGTCCTCATCTTCATATTCTACTGAGTTTGTTCCAATTGAATATTAATGCGTCTGTGCCTAGGTTTTCCAAGTGGTCTGTGCCACTCAGATATTAGGACTGACAGGTTCTAGTTATGTATCATTTCTCAACAGTGTTATATGCTCATACCCTCCCATTTTCCTTAATCTGATGATAAAATAACATGCTATTGAATAATGTATTTTGTATATGTATCTTCTAAACCGGCACTCTTTTAAAGCTTTATGACACAAAACTCTATATTTTTTTTAAAAAAAATGGACAAATACAAGCACCGGATATATGGAAAGAATTTTTTTTGTCTAGGAATTAAGAGATTGACAAAGCGAACACTAGATCTACTTTCGGAAGAATGCGAAATCGCATAACATTTCTTAAAACTTTGAAACCAAACAAATCTACATTATACATAAACAGCTAGTTCGTACTTCACATAGAACATTGTTTGCTCCAGTTAGGAAGACCGAATATGCCAATTTTGCCTAGGGATATAGCAGACCTAGTTTTTGTTTTAACATTGGCGTGAAACACACAAATAAAATTTGTGGAAAAGTGCAATGATTTCGTGCATAAACTTGACGGTACGTACCGGCAGTAACTACTAGGTATGAAAAAAAAATTACTGTACATCGGTCTTAGCAACAAGTCCACGAAAGAGCTATCCGGAGAAAACAATTTGTATGTGTTATCTTAAACTTGCTCCGAATTTTGAAACTTTATGACATTGTGGAAAATACAAGCCGTGTTTTTGCAGGAAATGAATATTCAAACAGAATTTTAACATGGTGGAAGTGATTTAACTAATTTTAGGAAACACTTTGTGAAATGATATTATTTGTATTCTATGCAACAAGAAATTAAGGACAGATTAATTTCAGGGAATACTTGTTATCTTTCAGTACAGCAGGACAAAAATATAAAGATTAAAATATACAGAAATATAATTTTGATTTTTGTTTTGTAAGGGTGTGAGGCTTGGTCTCTCGCACTGAGGGAGAAACATGGGCTGAAAATGTTCGAGAGTAGGGTGCTGACGAAAGCATTCAGGCTTAAGTGGAACAACGTGACAGAAGAGCGGAGAAGGCTACAAAACGAGTAGCCTTCTGCTCTGTACTCCTCACCAAATATCATGCAAGTGATAAAATCAAGAAAAATGCGATGGGCGAGGCATGTGGCACGTAGGGGGAGAGGGGATGTGCATATACGGTTCTAATGGAGATGCTTGAAGGAAAGAGACTACGTGGAAGATCTAGACG
>Ga0123353_10008020_pt1 | contig 14368 bp, 5 predicted proteins | sample TergutLab28metaG_3_FD_92763 | JGI IMG/M metagenome (GOLD analysis project Ga0123353, IMG submission 92763) | Labiotermes labralis P3 segment gut microbial communities from Petit-Saut dam, French Guiana - Lab288 P3 | ecosystem: Host-associated > Arthropoda: Insects > Digestive system > Gut ... | reverse complement strand
TGTCGTGGGCGTGATCGGTTGATGTCATGAAAAATCCCCTTTAAGCTAAAAAGGGATTCTGCAAAAATTCAACCGAAAAGGCAAGAGCAATTCCGCCCCTTTTTAGAAAACGCTCCCGAAAAAATGTTCTGTACACATTGTGGAAAAGAATTAACAGAAGGAGCGGCGTTCTGTATCCATTGCGGTGCGCCCGTCAATCCAGAGGGACTGTCCGAACAACCGAAATCCGGCGGCAGGAGCGGACACGCCATATCATCGCTGATTCTCGGGATTTTCAGTTGGTGTACCTGCGGCGGATTTCTCATTTTTCCGGTCATCGGTTTTGTCCTCGGCATTCTCGGATTGAAATCCCCGCAGAAGGGAATCTCAACGGCAGGAATTTGCCTCAACGCAACCGCGATTCTCCTATTGCCTATGATGCTTATTGCATTGCTTCTGCCTGCCGTTCAAGCGGCACGTGAAGCGGCGAGAAGAATGCAGTGCAGCAACAACGAAAAACAGATGGGACTTGCTCTCCACAATTATCACGATGGCTACGGTGCACTTCCGCCGCTCTATACGGTGGACGACGAAGGCAAACCGCTGCACAGTTGGCGGGTGCTGATTCTGCCCTATATTGAACAGAGCGCACTGTACGATCAAATCCGATTGGACGAACCCTGGGACAGCGAACACAATAGGCAGTTTCACGATCAAATGCCGGACATTTTTAAATGTCCGAGCAATCCAACAGGCGTAAACGGCTGTTGTTATTCTGCAATCGCAGGAGGAATTTTTATTCCAGCAACGGAGGTGGAAAGCGTCGTCGGGAAAAAATTTCAAGCCATTACCGACGGCTTGAGCAATACATTGGCAATCGTCGAGGTGAAAGAGTCGTTCTGTTGGATGGATCCAACGGCGGATATAACGTTGGAAGAATTCGAGCAAGGAATCAGGGTAGGGAGTTATCACGCAGGAGGCTTTAATGGGGTGATGATGGATGGTTCTGTGAGGTTTTTGTCAGATGTCATCCCGTCGGAAACGCGTCGTGCATTGGCAACTCCCGACGGCGGTGAGAATTTTGCGTTGTAAAACAAAAACCGGAATGGAACATAGTGTAAGGAACACATAGTGTAAGGACGGAGCATGTCTTCCTTTGCTCATCTGTTTCGTCGTTGCCGGAAAAACTTACGTAACTCTACCAAAAAATTGCCGCCCGATTCGATGCGGAGTTGGTCAATTCGGCAACGTTTCAAAGCGGCTTCAATGTGTTCATGCGTTCTTTGGAAATGCTCCGCCAGTGCTTGCCGAACCTGCGCATTTCCTGTATCCACTTCTCTCCATTCGCCGGTCTCCGCATCTTGAAGTGAAATCAAACCGACCGGCGGAAAAAAACCCTCCCGCTGGTCGGTCAACGTCATGGCAATCACATCATGTTTTCGCGCACAAATCGACAGTGCTCTCTCCGTCGGCGTTTGATGTTTGAGCGGATAACGTTCACGCCCCTGTCGAAAGAGGACGGCACTCTTGGACTGCTGACTGTTGGATTGCCGGATGTCGGACAACATACCGGCAACTTTACGCTGCTGCTGCGAAGCGTCGGCACGATTCCGAAGAGTTTGGTCGTCCGGTAATAATCCGGTTACAAAAAAGTCGCTCAAGACGAACACCACTGCTCGTCGTTTTTGCGTTCGATTGATATACTCCAAGGCAGAGAGCATCTCGGTATGTTCTCCCGCCGGTTCGGCAACGAGCAATTCCCGAAGTAAGTGCATCACATTGGCTTTCCCCTTGCGCGGACGATAAAAACGAAGGACCCGATCCGAAAAGGTAAGGAGTCCGACCTTATCGTTATTTTTAAGAGCGGAAAACATCAGCGTGGCGGCAGTTTCGATGGCTGTGTCAATTTTGGAACGTTGCGAACCGAAGATTCCCGATTGAGAAACGTCAACAAGAAAAAGTATCGTCAGTTCGCGTTCTTCGTCGAACCGCTTGATAAAGGGCTTGCCGACTCGTGCGGTAACATTCCAATCAATGGAGCGAATGTCATCGCCGGGCTGATATTCCCGGACCTCGCTGAATTCCATTCCGCGTCCTCGGAAGACGCTTTTGTACTGCCCCGCAAAGAGTTCATTGACCGTTCGGCGAGCGACGATCTCGACGTGCCTGACTTTTTTGAGTAGTTCTACGACATCGGACATTGTTTGAATCGAGGCGGACGGGAGAGCCCGTCCTTCCTCGTATTGTATTCCTTACCACCAAGCCCTTCACTACCAAGCGTAGTACGGCGGGCATGCGCGATAGGGAACGTAGGGCGGATAGACATACCTGGGCGGGAAGTACGCCGGTCGATAGACTGGCGCATAGACGACCGGACGTACAACTCCGAACAGACCAACACGGTAAGCCACCGGTGGGCCGCACGGGGGTGCGAAACCGCACGGAGGGGCAACATGGGCGCAAGGGCAATCAGCCGGTGCAGCCGGTTCTTGGGCACTGGCGACATTTGCCGTTGCAAAAACAAAGAGTAACGCGCACACGGCGCACAAACAAAGCAGTTTTTGGGTCATAGTATTCTCCTTAAAACGAGGTGTGATTTTCTAGGCGGGAACTGCCCCGCCCAAACTACCTTCCTATTCTATCTTGTCTAATCGGAAAAGTCAACTATACCCCCCCCGCCCATGAAAAAATTTTTGGAACTTTGTGCCGGAATAATCCTAAAAAACGGAAAAACCGGCTCAACCCGAAAAACAAAACGATGCCGAAACAGTACATTTCGACACCGTCAATGAACGAAGGAAATCGTTCCAACCGTGTTTCAACTACCTTCACCTTCTCATCAGGGGGAGGAGCGGCAGAGCAGTCCGTTCGCACACAGCGGGGACACACGCTTCGGGCAAAACCTTCTCACAGGCAAGCGGAGCAACTTTTTCGCAAGCCGGCGGTGCAATTCTTTCGCAAGCGGCGGGTGCTGCCTTTTCACAAGCAAGCGGGGCGGCTTTTTCACAAGCGGCGGGAGCGGCTTTTTCGCAAACTGCCGGAGCGGCTTTCTCACAAACAGCGGGAGCGGCTTTTTCGCACACGGCGGGAACGCACGCTTCGGGCATCACCTTTTCGCAAGGCGGCGGTGCAACTCTTTCACAAGCGGCTGGTGCCACTTTCTCGCAAGCAGCAGGAATACAAGGGGCGGGTGCCACTTTCTCGCACGCCTGTACAGGGACGCACGGATCACAAACGGGGGCACACGGATCGCATGAGCGAACCACTCGTCCTCCGTGACCAAAAAGAAAGCCGAACAGACCGTCGCTTGCCATTGCATGCGAACCGGAAAAAACAACCAGCGCGGCAAGCAACGCTGGCAACATCATTCTTCGAGACATACTGAAATCTCCTATAAGTTAAAAAAGGGTGAATCGGTTTCCGACATTATGCAACACACACAACATCGTGGAACTTCCTATCATTCGTTCATCCATTGCGGTTGACCGCAACTTTGCCTGCTTATGCAATCGGAATTTCACTTCATTGAAATGAACTGAAAATGCCGACCACTCATCAATTTTCCGAGTTTTCATTAGGCGCAGCAGATAAAAACAGAAAAATTGCTTTTTTCGCGCCCCTTCCCTCGGAAATCTGCCTGAAAAAAGACAGTCTCTCCGTCTCGTAAATCGTTTCAATGGGAAACTGGAGTGTACAAAAAGTCGGCGAGTCGGCACAAACGTTACATTCGGCACAAACCGAAAACCTTTCCCAAGTTTGTATCAGTGCAAAAACGATAAACCCCGTTGGTAATTTGCGTAATCTTCGGGTAAAATAGAAAAAATAAACAAGTTTTAACCCGTAGGTCGCCGATTCGGGTTACGTGGTATAGGTCGGCTCTTACATACCAATACGATGTACAGAATTGCATTCTTAATTATTTTCGTTTGCGTTGTTTCCGCTTTCTGCGTTCAGGAACTCGTCGGTCAACAGTCCGAAGGTCGAACACGCGGTCAGCGAGGCCAACGTACCAGCGACCCTCCGCCTGTGCCACCTTCCGGTGAACAGCCTTCCGGTGAACAATCCACCGAACAACCTGCTGAAGGGGAAGCACAAGCCGCCGCCGAAGAGACCGCCGCTCCCGAATTCGTACCGCCGCCTCCGCCGCCGCCCAATTCGCTCGTGCAAATCATACATCCCGTTAGGGCAGACAGACTCGGACTCACCGATGCCCAGCGTATTGAAGCCAATCGGATCGTCAATGTCCAAACCCTCGAACTGACCAACGCCCAACTGGCAAAGGCGCCGCCGGAAAGATTCTTGGAAATTTACAAACAAACCGAAGAAAAATTGTCCAACCTGCTCACGGCAACACAGAAAGCCCTCGTCGCACAGGGATTCGAAGGCAAAGAATTCGTCCTCGTTTTCAATCGACAACCGTGGAAAGATGTCTTGCAACTGATTGCCGATCAAGGGGGCTATCAACTCATCATGGACGCACCGCCGCTGGGAACATTTAGTTTCGAAGATAGGGAAAAGCGTACCATCACCGAAGTCCTTGACCTTATCAACGGTACGCTGATTTCAAATGGATACACCGTCGTTCGGAAAGAGCAAATCCTGATGCTCCTTGATCTTCGCAAGCCGGTGCCGAACAGGTTTTTTCCGTCGGTCAAACCGGAGGAATTATCAGGGCGTGCATCGAACGAATACGTGTCCGTCCAGTTCGATTTGGAACGTCGCAATCGGGAGAACGTTTTGCAGGGAATCAAGCCGCTTCAAGACAATAGTCTCTATACCAGAACTTATCAGTTAGGAGGAAACAACCTGCTGGTGATTGCCGATGTAGAAACACTCCTGGGGATTCAGCGGGTGATCAATTCTACTGAGAATCCGCCTGTTCCACCGCCGCCGAAACAGCCGGAGTACCCCAAACCGCAGGTTTGGAAAACGTTCATCATCGAAAAGAATGACCCGGATAAAATCGAGTCAATTTTCACGGAACACGTTAAAGACGCAAAAATGTTGCGGCTTCCTGACTCGCGGGAACTTCACATTTTTGCCCGAACCGATCAGCAGGAGCAATTTGAAGCCATTCTCAAAATGCTCGAAGAGGATAGCGGAGCGGGAGTGGCAGGCACGAAACTCGTTTCCTACTGGCTTGTCCGATACTTTGACCCGCAGGGTTTGCCGTTGAATTTACGCGGCGGGATGGGACGAGGAGGATACGGAATGCGCAATTTTGATCCGTCGATGGTTCCGCAAGGGGTCGATCCTTCCCAGTATTACCAGATGCAACTCAATCCCGTGTTTCGATTTGGGATGGAAGTTATCGGTATGCTCAAAAGTGCGTTTCCGAAGGCACGTATTTCGGATATGCCGGTTGCCGAGCGAATTGTCATTTTCGCATCGGAAGCCGACCATGAGAGCATTAAGGAATTCTTCGAGACACTGCGACCGGCGGAAGAGAATCGGCAGATGGCAAAACTCTACCAGTTCGTCGAGAAGGGGAAAAAGATGAACGCCGACACCGAACAGCAGATACAGACACTGCTGCCGAATGCAAGAACGACGCTCGATACAGACCGCGGACAGATTTTAGTCATCGCCACTGTTCGAGAGCATGAGGAACTGGAAAAAATGGTGAAAGAACTCGAAGCGGCGGCAATTCCTACGGAAGATCGAGTGCTTCGCAGTTATCAACTTTCGCCGACTACGATTAACACGTTTTTATCGCTTACGTATCAACTTGCGTCTCAGAATCATCTTCGGGGCTACATTCCTATTCGGGATGTTCAACGGAATCAGTATCTGATTTGGGCGACGGAAAAGCAGCACCGGCGGATTGACGAAGTTTATCGTGAGGTCATGGGACAGTCGGAACAGGAAGGCGGCAACGAACCCGATGCGGTCGTGATGTTTACGCCGAAAAACATCGACGTGGAGACGCTCCAAACCGTTATCCAAGACGTGTATCCGACGGCAAAAATTACGGTGAATACCCAACGGCGGCAGTTCGTCATTCGGGTACGTCCCAAACAAAAGGATCCGCTGGAATTGCTGCTTGCCCAACTTGATGCCGCCGATCCTGATGAGGAAAAGCGGTATTACAAGGGGTATCCGATTGAGTCGGGCTTTTACTCGCTGACTGCCGGTTACAGTCCGGGCAGACCGACGCAATTTCTTGCCGAATTGGCCGAATTGGTGCCTGATGCAAAAATTTCGCTCGAACCGCTCTCCCAGCAGATCATCGTTTGGGGAACGAAGGAAGAACACACCAAAATTGAAGAAGCGATTCGTCATTTGCTCGGCGATAAAAGCGGCGAAAAGACTTTTCGTGTCTTTCCTCTTCGCCGAGTGGAGTGGTCGTCGATAGCCGGAATCCTTCGGCGAGTCTATCCCGAACCCGTTGTCGAGTACACGCATGACCTTAGCACGAAACAACTCTTTGTACAGGGACATCCCAAGATGTTGCAAAAAGTTGCCGAACTGATCGAAGTCCTTGACCCGGAAGAACCGGCGGAGAATGATCCGGTGGTTCGGTTTTACAAATTTGAAAAAGAGCCGACCAGTACATTGATAAGCGGTTTGCAGCGTCTCGCACCAGCGGCACTCATCGTTCAGGACGGCGGCAATCGACAGATTATGGTCATTGCGCGACCTGACGAACATAAAATTATCGAAAAGAATACGGAAAACATCGTTGCGACTTTTGCGGAACCGGAACGAATAGCCAAGCGGTTTGAATTTCGCCGGATGCACTACACAGACGCAGCGAGAATACTTGACCGGGCGTTCCCGTACCCATCCGCCATTGTCTCCTTTGGCAACGCCGGACAGTATCTTACCATCGAAGCCTATCCTGACGTAATGCCCAAGATCATCGAATTGCTCGAATCTCTTGACCCGTTAGAGCCGACCGAAAGTGATTTCGTTGTAAAATTTTACCAGTTGAATCAGGAGGTGACTCCACTCGTTCTGGATGCTTTGCAGAGACTCGCACCGTCGCCTTCACTTATCGTTCCCGATAAGAAGCAAATCATGGTGGTGGCGAAGCCTTTCTATCAGAAAATCATTGAAGAAAACACACAGTTTATTGTCGAAACCATTTCGCCGGTCGAAGAGCCGGTGCTTGGCATTTATACGGTAACAAAAGAAGAGCGGGAACGGTTGACGGCATTCATAATGGACATTGCCGGTACTGATCTCCGGGACGCAAAAATCTTTCCGGGCGGAGACGGCACGACCACTGCGTCCGCTGATAGTATGCTGATTTGGGCACGCCCCACGGAACACGAATTGATCGACACGGTGCTTAAACAGTTCAAAGAGAGTCAAGCGACTGCGCCGGAGCGGCAATTTAAGAGTTTTCCCATGTCGGTCGGCGATTTGGAGACTGCCCAGAGCATCATTCAGGCGACGCATCCCGATGCAATGCTCTTTCCTGATGCAACAGGCAATCGACTGATGGTGTTGGCAACCGCCGAAGATATGGAAAAAGTTACCCGAACGCTCCGTGTGCAAGGGAGCATTGACGACAGAGCGATGATCGCCTATCCGGTGGCGGGAGTAAGCCCGGAAACCATCCGAACCGTCATTACAGACGTGTACCAAGGCTTGAAAATCAACGTGGACGAGGTTTCCCGAAAAATTTTCATTTGGGCTTCTCCCGATGAGCATGTCAAAATTGGCGAAATCATTGAGCAGGCGAACAAGGAAGTTGATCCCGATTCGGAACTCTCCGAAAAATTTATGGCGTATGAGTCGGCAAATTTGGATACCGCCATGATCGTGCAGTTATTTGAAACGATGCTACCGCGTGCCAGTGTCTATGCCCGGCAGGGAGAAGACAAAATTGTCGTTAGGGCGATTGCAAGGGATCACCAACAGATTGGCGAATTGTTCGAAAAACTTCGGGAAAAAGATGAGCGGTTTCGTCCCAGTTTGAAAGTTTTTGCTTTCGGCGATGTTCCTCCGGTGATGATCGAAGCACTGTTACAAAACCAACTGCCCGATGCCGAATCCATGTCGCCGGACGAATTGATCCGTCAACTTGGTTGGTATTACTATTATCGCCGCATGGCAAGCATCCCGGGGTATTTCTATTACAGTTACAATTACAACATTCCCCAGACGAAGAAAGAGGGTTACTATAAGGTTGACCCGCAGAGCCGCACTGTTCACGTTTTTATCACGGGAGAACAGCATGAAATTATCGGCGCAGCGATGGAACAACTCATTACCGCCGGAAATCAGGCAGGTATCACACTGACGGTCAGACGATATTCGATGACCGAAATTGAAGATTTTTACGATGTTCAACAGATTATTCGACGGATTGCGCCCAACGCCATGTATCAAATGATCTATGAAAGAGTTCCGTCTACGTATTCGTATAACGGTTACACATACGAAACCTACAATTGGCGCACGACCGGTGATTTTTTAGCCTATACATCCGACGGAGAGCATGAAAAATTGGAAGCACTGATGAAAGAATTGAGCGACACGTCAGGGATTGGCAGAAAGGAACTGTTGTCTATCACCCTACCGGAAAATACCCCCTTTAGTCGTGAAAAAATTATCGTCACGCTACAAAAAGTTTTTTCCGACCTTACACCCATGCCGGGAGCGACTCCAAATCAAATCATCTTTTGGGCAACCAAACACCGCTTGGAACTGATTCAAAAGATGGTGGACGAAGTCTGCCAACCACTGCCGGAAGAGGCACGAACGATTCCGAAATCCTACGCTCTTCGACACATCAGTGTAGAAGAAGCGGTCACGTGGTTGTCCGCCCTTCATCCGAATGCGGCGTTCGATCCTGAAAAACTGACGACGACCGAAGCAACGACAGAACCGCCGGTGGTGCGACCGACCCAGCGTGCCGACGAAGCCAAAATCATCGTTGCCGTTGCCACGCCGCTGGAACACCTCGAAATCGAAAAGACGATTAGCGAACTCGATAAAGAACTGCCCGAACATCTCAAAATGATGCCTCGGGAATACGCTCTGGACGATATGCCGGCGGGTGCGTTTCAACCGTTCTTGGCTTCGCTCGGACAGGTCTTTCCGAATGCGGTCATCACTCCCTCGCCGCAAGGCATGAGCGTGCTGGTCGTTGCCATTGAAGACGATCACAAAAAAATTGCCGAATTCGTGCGAACCTATCGGGACGACAATGAGCGAAAGCGTCCGAGAATGGAAATCTATACACTCGAATGGTTGAATTACTATCAGGTTAGTCAGTTGGTGCAGCGCATTGCTCCGACGGCGGCAATCAGTGCCGGTTCGAGACCGGAACAGATCGCCGTTTGGGCACCGCTCAAAGAACAGATGGACATTGCGGAGGCATTGGCGACGATGGAGACCGCCGCCAAAATTGAAGGCGTGACCACTCAAAGATTGAAACTCTATAAGACTGGAACAGGCAAAGCGTATCTTGCCGCTTCGATGTTGTGTTATCAATTTCCCAGTGCCTTGACGTTTGCCATCAATGACAGCGAAATGCTCGCCTGGGCAAGTCCGGTGATTCACGAAGCAATGGAATCGATGTTGGAATCGGTCGCCGAAGTCTATCCCGATCCGATTGTGCAAATCTATTTTTTCAAGAATCTTCCGTTGACTGAAGGAGTCACGATTTTACAGCAGGCGTTTGCGGGACAGATGCTTTCGATCACTCCCCGCCCGACGATGCAAGACGTTTCGATCTTTGCGTTGCCGAGTGTCCACGAAAAAATTGCGGCGAGCATTGCACAGTTTGACCTTCCGAAGCCTGCTGGTATGGAAATATCGTTGAAGTTTTACGACATGAGCGATCTCCCGGCGGACATGTTTAGTTCGGTAACGACGCAACTCTTGGCGGCGGTGCAGAATCGTGCTCAAGTTTTGCCGGGCATTGTACCGGGACAGATGGCGGTCTGGGCAAGACCCGATGATCACGTAACCATCAAAGGACTCGTAGACCAAATCCTTGCCGGGGGCTTGGTGCCGCAATCGCAGGTCTTCGATTTAAGCGATCTGACCCCGGCGTGGCTCAGTCATGCGATGAGCCAAATTCCTTCGCTTCTCGGAAACCGCGTCACAGTGGTGCATGGTGCTGCGCCTGGACATTTGCTCGTTATGGGCAAACCAGCAGATCTCAAAAAGGTGGAAGCGATAGTGGCGCAATTGCTCGAAGAACATCCGAACACAACGGCAACAACGGAAACCTACACTATCTATCGCGGCAATGCCAAAAACCTTGACACGATGATTCGGCAAATCGCACCCGGTGCCTATATTGATTACGGAACCACTCCGAATCAAGTGCTGGTCAGGGCAAAAGAATCGGATCACCGAAAAATCAAGGAACTCGTTGACCGGGTCAATGAGTCGGATGCCGACGTAACATTAAAACCTTATTTTTTCAAGCACATTTCCTTGCAAGAGGCGGCTTCTGTCCTGACACAGGTTTTTCCCAATTCGGCAACGTTCGTTCCCCGCTATACATCGGGAGAACTGTTAGTGTTCGCCGCCTCGGATGTTCACCAACAAATCGCGGACAGCATCGCCAATTTCGACGTTGTGAGCCCTGAAGGCACGAAACATGAGGCAAGAACCTATGACTTGAGCGATCTTCCGGTGTGGTGGTTTAACTTCGCACACGGACACATTCCCGGCGCAGTCGGACAGTATGTCTATGCCCTTCCGACTGCCACGCCGGGACAGTTAGTCTTTTGGGCAAAACCGGCAGACCACGAAAAAATCAGTGCCATCGTTGAACAAATGCGCAGCGACAATGCGGACTTCACCATGGAAATGAAAGTCTATAACGTCCGACGCGGCGGCACTTCCGTTAGCACCATTATCAACTCGTTGATACCGCAAATCGCCCCGAATGCCCGACCTTACATGGGGACAAACGCGAACCAAATCGTAGTCATGGCAAAGGCATCGGATCACGTCAAGGTCAAAAAAGCCATCGACAGTTTGAACCAATCGGACGGCGACATCAGTTTGCAAACCTATCGGACTGGAGCACAAAGAGCGCAAACGGCGATAACGTTGTTGTCGCAACAGTTTCCCGGTCTTTCCGTGCATTTGGTTTCTCCGAGCGAAATAATGGCTTGGGCAACTTCCGCCGAACATGAAACGATTGCACAACTGTTGGAAACGTTTACCGAAGCGTATCCCGACCCGGTGTTGAAGCCGTATTACTTCAAACACGTTACATTGAGTGAGGCATACTCCTATCTTTATCAGGTTTTTTCAAGTTCGGTCACAACGCTGGTGCCTCGTACATCGGGAGACCTCCTGGTGTACGCCACGCCGGAAATCCATGAAAGAATAGCGGCAAGCATCGCCGAATTTGACGTGCCGAGACCCGAAGGAACGGAACTCATCTCGAAAGTCTATGATTTAAGCGATCTTTCCTCCACAGGATTTTCTTACGCCTTGTCGTACATGCCGTATCTACTGGATTACCGCGTTCGTGCGACGATGGGTATGTCCGGGCAGTTGGTCGTTTGGGGAAAACCGGCTGACCTAGAAAAAGTGGACAAAATGATCGAAGACCTGCTTGCCGAACGACCGGCGGCGACTTCCTTTACACAGGTTTATACTCTCCAACGCGCCACCAATATTCCAAAAGTCCAGTCGGCACTTTCGTACATTGCTCCCAATGCTCAACCCTCGCTCGGAACCAAGCCGAATCAACTGTTAATTTGGGCAAGGGCTGCGGATCATGTCAAAATCAAAACGATGGTCGATACGTTGAACGAATCCGAACCCGATATACAGATAGAGTTGTATTCACTTAAACATATCGACCGGTACACGGCACTCAGACTATTGTCCTCCGTGATCAGGGAACGAGGATATGACATCGAAATCTTTGACGATTATTATAATACTCAATTGGTAGTGTTGGCAAACGCGGAAAATCAAAAAATGGTCACGGATGTGTTAGAGAGCCTTCGCGCAGAGGAGCGTGAAGTGTTAACAGTCATGTTGCAATCCATTGACCCCTACACGGCGGAGTCCGCAATCACTACACAGTTTGCCGAAAATGCTCCCAACGACCGACCCAGAGTTACGCCCGATTACAATACGAATTGGCTCATCATTCATGGTGTCCCGCGTCATTTGGAACAGATCGCCAAAATGTTGAGAGGCATGGGTGAAAATGTCTGGTATCCTGAAAGACCGGAAATTCAACGGCAACCCAGTACAGGCGGTTTTCATCCGAGAGGAAATATCCGTGAACTACGCGGCAGTGCTGAAATGCTCAAAGAATTGGAAAAACTGTGGAAACAATCGCAGCCGAATCAGTTGAGAATCATCAATCCGCCACAAGAAACTTCGTCGTCCTTTTCGTTGGAGGACGAAATTCAACGGGGTAGCGGAGACGGCGATAGAGACGGCAGACGGCAGACGGCAGACGAGGATTTAGCCGGTATTCCGGTGGAGTCGGAGCAAAGCGAAGACATCGGACCTGCTCCGGTCTATGTCGTTGTCAAAATCGATGGTTCGATGACGATTGTCTCGGAAGATACGGCGGCTCTGGATCGTTTGGAAATGCTTCTCAACCGGCTCAATACGGGCATCGTGTATGAGGGACGAGACTACACGATCTATTCGGTGCGCAATATCAGTGCGGAGGTGGTGCATCAGCGATTGCTGTTACCCTTAAGGGACAAGATGAGTCAGTCGCAGATGCGATTTACCGGAACGGCACGCCCGGCGAACCCGTTGACGATGCAAGTGGACACTCCCGCCAATAATATCATCGTTTGGGGAACGAAAGCGGATCGGCTGGAGGTTGGAAAACTGATTGCCCTGTTCGACGTTTCGGAACTGCCGGGCGAGCGGATGGTTACGAAGCCGAGAACGGTGGCGATTGAAAACACCGAGGCGACCAGGGTGTGGAACGAAGTGATGAAAGTGTATCAGGTAAAACTAAATATGACGCAACTGCCGGGCGGAATGTATCCGCAGATTATCGTTAACAACACGACAAACTCGTTGGAGATTTTCGCTCCTGAACCTTTGTTAACGGAGTTAGCGGAGTACATTAAGGAGGTGGACGAGAAGGCGCAGGAAGAGCCGGGTCGCAAACTGCATGTTATTCAGACGGGCGTGAAGGCATCGGTCATTCAGCAAGCCATCTTCGATATGCAACGGCAGATGCGATTGCAACAGCAGATGCAAATGCAGATGCAGCAACCTTACTTTTATCCGTCTCCGTATGCGTATCCCGGCATGCGGTGAGGGAATTACTCCTTACTCCCTGCTCAAATCAATCGGTCGAAAATGGGCGGGAACGTTGTCCAGGGAACCAAACTGTTCGTGCAGATTCCACAGTCTTTTCTTTTTCGATTCAAATTTGGGATCATCGGGCACAAACGTTCCCCAGTGAATTTCCATACCGGCGGCGGTTTGTAATCGGCACACAATTCTCGACCCGCCCGGTATGTTTTCCGTAGTTGCAATGATGCTCCGTGTCAGTTTTACGCCATCGGCGGTGTTGTCAGGATCGTCCGTCAGTGCCGCCGCAAGTTGCGATGCCATGTGCACTAGCGGATCGCCCCACGGAGTGCCGAACGAACCGAGCGGCATCGATTGAATGCCTTGTACGAACCAATGTTTGTTCTTCCAGTCCGAATCTGCCTTCGCAAGGTATTCTGGCGGCAACACGATGCCGTTTTTGTCCACCGGCATGACACGCCGTTGCGGTATTTCCACGAGTGCCACCGGCACCCGATAGACGAGTTCGACATCGGCACCGGAAGGATAACGCAAAACGACCTGTTCGACTCGTTCGATCCACGGATACGCGGCGAAGGCTTCTGCCAACTTTTGCGGTAATGTTTTGTCCAGCAGGAAGTCCGTTTGGTTCAGACCGGCACTGCGCAGTACGTCTTCGACGAATTGTTCGGGAACCCAATTGGGCGGTGGAGAAACGATCACTTTGTCGGCGGACAAGCGATACTCTTGTTTGCTACGGATTTTGTCTTTCACGAAGTACCAGCCGATCGTGCCGCCGCCTGCAAACAATGCTAAAACCAAAATGAGACCGATGAGTGTCCGAGTCATGGGAACACTTGATTTTACCATAATTTTTCACGTGTTTTAGCGAGTATTTTTTCGGCAGCGATTCGATTGCCGGTTTTTGTCGATACTCGCCGGACGGTTCCTGTCTCGTCGGTGAATTGTGCCGTCCAGATATTTGACTGGACATTCACTTTTCCCAAGCCGGACAGTTTGCCGGTTCTCTTGTTCCCTTTGGAAGTCCAAGTCACGGTTCCCTTTAACCTGCTCCAATCTTGACGGACAGTATTTTCCTCGTCATACTTTTAGATAGGAGATACGAATCATGTCGAAGAAATCAGGAACGAAACGTTATCCCGCCGAGTTTCGTGAGAAAGCC
>Ga0123353_10008019_pt1 | contig 14370 bp, 11 predicted proteins | sample TergutLab28metaG_3_FD_92763 | JGI IMG/M metagenome (GOLD analysis project Ga0123353, IMG submission 92763) | Labiotermes labralis P3 segment gut microbial communities from Petit-Saut dam, French Guiana - Lab288 P3 | ecosystem: Host-associated > Arthropoda: Insects > Digestive system > Gut ... | reverse complement strand
GTGTTTCGCTCACTACCAATTTGAGATATTATCCGAAAGTTTTATTTCCTGAGCCGCCTCTTAAACGGGTGCAATTTCAGGAGATTTTTGGGTTAGGGGTGGCGTATAGTTTTTAGGTTTGATAGAAATCAAATAAATTATGAAAACAAATTTTTCTTTTGTTCGTGTGGATACAGAGGATATGGAATTACTATTCGACAATAAACTTGCGAATTTACATAAAGAGTATGACCGGCAAAACGTTAGGCAGGTGTTTAGTGTTTTAGGAGGGACGGAGTATTGGTTTGGGATGTGATTATTACTGTTTTACCACTTTCTTTACCACTTCTCCTTGCTCTGTAACTACTTTAACAAAATAGATACCGGAAGTTAGGTGCGAGATGTTGATGAGGTATGAGGTATGAGGTGTGGGGTATGAGGTGTGAGATGATAATTTTCTCCCGTAAACATCAAAAACCTCAATACTCTTAATTCCTAATTCGTAATTCCTAATTTCTAATTCTCCTATGGTGGGGTTTGGATAAAGGATGATGTTTTTAAGAGTTTTTTGGCACGCAGATGACGCGGATGACACGAATTCACGCGGATTAACATTTTCCTTTTCTCCCTTCGTACCTTCGTGCTTTCGTGCCTTCTCCTCTTCTCCCTCATCATCACCCATCTCATACCACACACCTCCCACCTCCTCCTCCGGACAAATCTTGTACAACACGCAAAGAATATTACGGGCAAACACAGTTCCACGGCCGGTGTGGGTATCCTTGACACCAATTTACCGAATGATCTCCGGAATATGATTGCCAAGGTGCAGAACCAACCAAGATGTTTGTTGCCCGGATTTCAGAAAATTTGTTACAAACCTGAGTTCCGTTTAAGTTGTTTGCAAAAAAGTTAGAAGTTTACGCAATAAAAGGGCGAAGCCCTTTTAGGGTAAAATATTAGGCTATTTTTTGATGTTTTTTTTCTGCTTAAACGGAACTCAGGTTTCTAACTTTTTTGCAAACAACCTAAACGGAATTCAGGTTTTAAAGTACATGCGTTTTTAGGTACCCCTTGAAAAACATTAGTTTCTATTTCAACTGGCACAGGATTAAGATTGGTAATGGAAGTTAAATTAGAGCAACCTCTAAAAGCAGAATTTCCAATATTTGTTACGCTGTTAGGAATAGTAACCGAGAGCAGACTGTGGCAAAATTCAAAAGTCAAACCTTCAATACTTGTTACCCCGTTTGGAATAGTAATCGTGTAAAAAGATAACAAAATGTTATTTTAAACAAACCACCTTCTTCACCCCCCTAACCATCACCCCTATCGGGCACAGCATCCTGCAAAACGGCCTGTGAATGAGCAATGAAGAAACGAGTACCAACGGCACGGTAATATACCCCACCCAATTAAATATCCGCAACCTGAAAATGGAAATAAAAGGATCGTAGCTACATAACACCGGGCGCTGGGCGAAAAGTACCCACACCACTAAAGCTACAAAAGCTACGATTTGAATATAGCGCAAAATTTTCTGCGCTTTTTTTGTTTTCAATAAATTCCATTTGTTTTTTTTGTAAATAAAATCTTGCAAAGCGCCGAGCCAGCATAGCCAGCCGCACCAAATTGCGCCAAAAATAGAGGTTAGAACAAGAATTGTGATCACCACCACGAAAGAGAGCCAGTACGCGCTGTTTCCTGCTATAAACAGTATAAATCCCTGAAAAAAGAATAAGATGCAGAAGCACCCGCCTACCATAAATCCGAAATAGATGAGCGAGCATAGTAAAAGAAGCTGGCGAAAATGTTGAATGGTTTTTGTTCCAAGCAGCAATCCGATAATGCAAAACAATAAAAAAACAACACACAATCCGATAATGGATCGTGTATTGTATGTTTCAGATAAGCAAGCCAACACTAAGAGTACACTCATGGCGCCGGTGGCTATCCATGCGGCTATCTTACGGTAGTGGTTTCTTGAATCCAGCATTCTACTCTATATTCAGCTCCGGAGGTGGTTAAACCTCTCACAAATTTATCGTGATCTGAAGGGAAACGTAGTTTTGCACGTTTTTCTCTCGCTTGATCTGCTACTGAAGAATCTACTCTGGCAGCTTGTATATACTTATCTTCAGCTGCCCATGCAAAACCTAACGGAAGCGCATCATCACCACTGCATCTGCTTGCGGAAGCTGCGTACAAGTCCCCGATTAAGAGAAGGGCTTTTCCGCTATTGGATTTAAGTTTAAGTACTTCGCGTGCTGCGCTTCTTGCTTCAACGAAATTACCTTTAATTTGGTGAACAAGCCCAATCATATACCATGGGTCAACTTTTTGCTCATTAGTTTCAAATAACTCAATGGCTTCCTTAAAAAAGATGAGTGCAGCATCATAATCGCCTTGATTTAAGCTGTAATATCCCATTAAGTTAGCTGTTTGAGCGCTGGGTTCGGCTTGATGTACAATGTTCAGCATCTCTACAAAAATCGGTGAAGATGTACAATTACCTTTATTCATGATGATTAACATTTTTTTGAGTACGGGAAGATTCTCTCTGTTTTGTTCCAACTTATTAGCATATACTTGTTCCAATACATGGCAAGGGGCAAATGGAGTGAATGTAATTTCAATATTTTTTAGTGTTCTTTCATAATTATTAATAAACTGCATGGAACGTGCCGTATCTTGAGCCAATCTTTGTTTTCTGTTTTCATATTCGGCTTGTATAATGTGCCCTTTTTCAAAAGCTTCTTCTAAGTTTTCAAAGTTAGGAATTTGTTTATCAATCTGTTTGTAGTAATCGAGAATTGCCATTTCAATATAATCGGTAGCGCGTTCGTAAGCATCGATCATGATGGTGGTATCTTTTTTAGCACGTGCAATTTGCTCGGCAATACGGAAATAGATATCCCAAATATTCGGTTGGGTTTTCTCTTTCTCCATTTCAATAGATTCAATAAATAAATCGAATGCTTGCATCACATCCTCTGTGTTTTTTCCTCTATATCGGATCATATAGAAAGCTTTAAATCCAAGCCCATTGCCTTCCGTATAGTTTTTTGGGAAAAAGAGGTGGCGGGTAGCTAAAGCATTTAGCAATTCGTCGGTATATTGATTTACAAGCTCTTCATCATCAGTTGATTTTATTAAATAATCAAAGATATTTTGCAAGTAAGTAGTATTGACGATGGCGCTCCATGAGCAGGGGCACATCTCTACAATGTTTTTCCAATGCGGATAAGCATCTTTGTAATTTTTTTGATCGTAATAGGTTCTAAAGAAAGATATCTCTTCTAAACATCTTACAGAGTCTTTTTCTGTTTTTCCATACTGAGGTCCACAGGGGGTTTGCGCAAAACTACTTGTTGCAATGAAGGTTACAAGCGCAAAAAGAATTAGTTTTTTCATGACAATATTAATTTAATTTATATTTAACCATATTATGGTTAGGTTTTTTAACGAAAATTGAAAGCATAAATTGTGTTAATTTAATTTTCGTCGTTGATACCATCTCTCTTGAAGGATAAAATTGACGGATAGCTTAAAGTAGTTTTGTAAGATTAAGTTGTTTTGCAGTGTTCCTAATTTGCTGTATTCAAACATGATATTTATAGAAGATCGTGTATTGAATGTTCTGATTGGGAATCCTAATCCTACAGAAACAGCAAATTCGGAAATCGGTTTTTGATTAATCATCATATATCCTGATGCGAAGCGTGTTCCTATCCGAAAATTAATTTTATTGTAATATTTTGAAGAGACTGGATCCGGCACGTACTGCATACCAATAGCAGCGATGAAACTATTTAACAACGTATCTTTGGAGCGCGACATGGAGAATCGTTTCCAATTTTGCCAGGTAAAATCTGCGGCAACAAGCAACTGGTCTTTGTAGCCATAAGATAGCCCACCTCCTACGATATGCGGCATAGTTACGAAACTTCTTATGGCATCCTTTCCTATGCTCATTTCAACGGTATCTATCATATTGTCTCTATAACTGAAAGTGGTTACATTTTCTCTTGACCATACTTTGATGGCATTTTCATATACCACACCAATTCCGATATGGTGCTTTTCTTTCACAGTAGCTTGATATTGTGCACCTCCCGATATATAGATACCGTCTAAATAACGAAAATCGGAAGTTATTGTATTGAAAGCATGATCCATTTCATCATACTCAGCAATTCTTGTGGTATTAATGGTGCCGAAAAGATAAGAAAGATTAGCCCCCAAAGTAAACCCTTTGCACACTTTAAAAGCATTTCCCCAATAGAGGAGTTGCAATCCGCCAGAGCCTGTATAGCGATTGGTAACTTTCTCAAAATGTTCTTTTTGAGATTCACTTACTATGCCATATCCCACATCACTGAAAGGCATAATGCCAACGCTGGTACGCCACACAGGTAAAACCGGCAATCCAATGGCAAGGTAGCCTAATTGGGCAAATGTGCCGCTTTGTTGTTGCGTGGTGGTTCTCAATTGATGACTTACCAAGTCGAACGACAAATCGGCAATAAACGAAAGCGAGTCGAAAGCGGCAAACGCAGCAGAATTCTTAAAGTTAATATAATAAGGATTTTGGAGGGCATACCCCACGCCGCCCATAGAAGTTGAAACAACATTGGTACGTGGCGACAAATTGCCCACTCCAAAACTTGAGTAAGGCGAGTTGATGTCGTTTTGGGCAACGCAAAAAACACATAATATACATAAAATGAAGCAGAATAGAAAACTTTTTTGCGTATTACACATTGAATTTAATAATTTCATTGAGTCCTTTCAAAACTACGTTTGAGGCGGCAAATGTAGTATTTTTTATTAACTTTTGCAAATAAACTGCATCTCCGCCTGTCAATAATACAATTAAATTTTCAAACCTTGCCCGATATGCTGTAATAAAACCGTCAATTTCGTAACCTATTCCGTTCATTACACCGCTACTAAGGGAGCCGAATGTGTCGGTTCCCAAAAAGTTAGGGGAATTTTCATTTGCCTTTACAAACGGGAGGTTTTTTGTTTTTTCGTGTAATGCCTCAAAACGCATTTTCATTCCGGGAGAGATAGAGCCGCCCAGATATTCTTTGCTTTCGTTCACAAAATCGAACACCAAGCAAGTTCCGGTTTGAATGGAGAGTACATTTTGATCAGGAAATAATGTTGCGGCGCCCACTGCATTGGCAATTCTGTCTAACCCTAAAGAGGCTGCACTTTTATACAAAATAGTAACCGGCAATTTTGTTTGATGCGTGTAATGAATCATTGTCGTATTTGTTTTCAGCAATTCAACGACCTGCTCATCCGGTTTCACTACGGAAGAAACGATGGAATATTTTATGGCATATTGATTGAAAACTGATAAGAGAATCTCTTTCGTAACAAAAGAAAAAGATTGACTATACACCTCATCATCGTTATTAAAAACTGCGATTTTTTGTAAGGTGTTGCCGATGTCAATGACGAGGTTCATGGTTAATTATGCACAATCAATTTCACGGTTTTGTTCCCCACCTTTACCATATAAACCCCCGCATAAAGATCTGAGATGTTGATGGTTTGTGTAGAGACGCCCTCTTTAGAGGATTGTCCGGTAAACGGCACGCTTTTTATTAATTGCCCGAAAATGTTGTAAAACTCTATTTGGCTAACGCCGTCATTGCTGTACTGAATCGAGTTCAGCAGACCCGCAGTCCCAATCCGTAACTCAATCGTATGATCTGCCGGATTTGGTACAATTTGTAGAGAGGTTGCGCGCAACGTCTCTACGATGCCCACGGTTTCTTTAAATACCGCATGAATGGTGTGTGCGGCTTTTATATTCGAGAACGTGTACGTGTTACCATTACCTACACTTTCGTCATCCACTAAAACATCTAATATTTCATAATCTGTATCGGGTATAATGGCAAATGTTCTATTACTTCCGTAATTTACAGTAACATTTCCCGATGGAGAGATGGCGCCGCCGGGCGTTGCCGTTGCTGTAATGGTATAGGTTACGGCTTGCCATCCTGCTGTAGCAGTCATATTTTGTGGATAGTCCCAAATGGTTTCTTCTGTCCAAACAGTGGTGGCGTACCTCCAATTCGTAAAATTATAGCCTGTTCTCACAGGAATGGGCATCTCTCCAATAGGCTCCCCAAAAGTTACTTGTTTAGAGGTTGGATTTACTGTGCCATCATTACCGGGGTTAAAAGTAAGTGTATAAGTATTGGCTACCCATTGGGCATATAAAGTTATATCTGTATTGCCGGGAAGTGTTATAGATTGTTGATTCTCGTACGAAGTTCCTGTACCATCGGCTTGTGTGTTCCACCCTGTAAATGTATGGCCTGTTTTGGTAAAATCATTTCGTCTTAAATCTTGTGCTACTCCGGGGAGGAATTGTTGGTTGGTCATGCTTCCTGTGCCACCGTTAGCCATAAAGGTTACCCAAGAGGCATTGGGATTAATTATAGGCTCTGTCCACCCCAAATCTAACAATACGCCTATTTTTCTTGTATTAAAAGTATGTAATCTCCAATTATTATTAATCCAGGGACCCATAAAAGTTGAAAAAGGCTGACCGGAAGGCTGCCAATGTGAAGTACTTGAACCGCCTGCCCAAGTAGTTGGAGCATACATTTTCACGCGATTTCCTCCGTTGGCATTTAACAGGTTTGAGCCAGGGGCGCCGGCAAATAAATTATCGCTTACCACCAATGCTGCACGCTCGGATTGAGTAAGTTCCGTTATGCAAGGTCCTGTAAGTCCACTAAATAATTGACGATCGAAAATCCCGGGATGTGCACCGTATGAATAAGCTCCATTTTGCCCAACTATAGGGTAAAAACCCAAGCCGTGGCATACTTCGTGCAGCATTACGGTAATCCAATCTATTCCTTGAACGGTGCCGGTTGGCTGCAAGTAAAAATTCATAGATGAGTTCATGTCCAACACAATATCTCTTTGCGCAGTAGCATCAAAACCTACCAATTGATTCCATAAAGGAGACGGATACCATGTATTTACAGGAACGCCGGGCACTTCACCGGTATTTAAGAAGTTTTGCGTGCGCCAGGATTGACCGATAACGCCGTTTCCCAAATTTTTAGATTCAATACTAATATCAACCGGTATCGGACCTGACAGTTGTTCACCCCAAAGCCCAAATGCGTACTCCGAAGCGGTTATTCTGGCTTCATTCATGTTAATAGCGGTTAAATCAAATTGCAAAGATTCTCCTATTCTTATGGCACTCTTACTGTTATCGGGATCAAAATGTTCATCATAAGTACATAAAGTGCCGTTGGGCAGTTTGAAGATATAGATGTAGTAGCTCCTCTCTTCTTCCCATTGTGCGGCGTAACGTAGAAGCTCCGGATCATCAGAATTGGCAAGGATAAGTCGTGGCGTTTGTTTGAAAATATCAACAATTTGCCTCTCTTTCGGCAACGCTTCTTTCACATTTTCTTTGCTTCCGTAAAAATATTGAGGAACAAACACACCTTCCTTTGTAGCAGAAACAGAAGCAACGCTTTTCACCGAAAAATCGTTTGTCGTTTCAAGAATTGCATAGCGGTTTGCATTTCCCAATACCCCTTGTCTCAATTCTTCAATAAAGAAAGGTGCCAGCTGAAATTCTGTAAATGATTCATCTGCCGGAGTAATGGTTACATTGTTTCCGGTTCGTTCATTCAAAATAACGATTTTCGTGTTTTGTGCAGATGACAAAGCTACCGAATATACATCTTTGTTTTCATTGTTTTTGGTTAACGACAAGGTAGCAATTTCCGATCTCGTCATCTGATTTTTTAACAATGTTACATTTTCTTTTGATACATCGTTGTAACTTACCGAAAAAAGATGTTGCGCCTGAAGAAAGGTAATGTTCAGCGCCAGCCCGAAGATTCCAACCACGAGCCATAAGATTTTTAAAAAAGTTATTTTTTTCATAATTAATGATTTGTATTATTTGATTTTGATTAATTTCATAGTTTTGTCTCCCACCTTTACCATATAAACTCCGGCGCTAAGATCGGAGATATTAATTATTTGTGTAACGACTTCTTCTTTGGAAGATTGTCCGGCAAAAGGCACATTTTTTACCAATTGCCCGAAAATATTGTAAAATTCTATTTGGTTAACACCGTCATTGCGGGCTTGATTCGCAATCCCAATTCGTAATTCAACCGTATGATTTGCCGGATTTGGTACAATTTGTAGAGACGTTGCGTGCAACGTCTCTACAATGCCCACTATAGGCGCCCAATTAGCCGAAGCTGTCCGGTCATAATCATAAGTCCAAATCGTTTCTGCATTAATATTATTTGCGTGATACAATGTCCATCCTTCGAAGGTATAGCCTGCCATTTCGGGGATAGGCAGCACTCCAATAGGCTCATTATAAACTACTTGTTTTGAAGTAGGGTTTACTGTGCCTCCTCTGGGAGAAAAGTTCAGAGTGTATGTACCGGATTCCCATTGTGCATATAAATTCAAATGGTCGAAAATTGTTATCGCTTCTCTGTCTGTGTATGAAATTCCCGTATCATCCGGTAGAGTATTCCAACTTTTAAATTCATAACCGGATTTAGTAAAGGAATTTATCTTTAGATTTCGTGCAATTCCCGGGCTGAATGGCTGCGACGATATATTACCCGTTCCGCTGTTGGCATTAAAAGTTACCCAAACGGCGTCGGGATCAATTACCGGAACCGCCCATCCCATGTCTATGAATATTCCTATTTTTCTGTTGTTAAAAGTATGTAAAGGAGCAAAATAGGCATATTTCATAAAAGTGGAGAAACTGACCTCAGTTGCCCAATGATGGGCAGTAGAGCCACTGCTATAAGAAGTTGGCGCATACATTTTTACACGAGTGCCACCATTAGCTTCTAATAATTTTGAATTAGGACGCCCCGCATATAAGTTATTGCTTATCAGTAATGCTGCACGGTCGGATTCGGAAAGCTCCGTAAAACAAGGCCCTGCAAGACCTTGATACAACATACGGTCGTAAATTACGGGATACTCATAGAAAAAAGTTCCGTTTCTGCGACACTGACTCCCAAACCCCAATCCATGAGTGGCTTCATGTATCATAATGGTAACATAATCAATTCGATTTTCGGAATTACCATCCAATCCATAGTAAAATCCAAACTCTGAATTCATTACGATAAAAATGTCCCACTCTTCGGATGCACTGTAATCTTTTAATTGTTTCCATAAAGCAGCGGGATAGAAGGTTTCTGCTTCACCTGTTTCACCATCCATAAAACATGGTGGAAAATAAGACATGCCAATTACTCCGGGTCCCAGTGCCCGAAAATCAACCTCTATATCCACAGGTACCGTACCTGCTATTTGTTCGCTCCAAAGTTCCAATGCATATTCTGTAGCTAAACGTTGCGTAGCGTCTAACGTGCCGGTTAAATTAAATTCCAAAAAATCACCTCCCTTGCAACTGAAGTTTTTGCTCTCCTTTGGGCTAAAGTGTTCATCGTATGTACATAAAGTGCCGTCGGGTAGTTTGTACATATATACATAGTAGCTCATTTCTTCTTCCAATTGTGCGATATCAAGTTGATATTCAGGATCGGGAATGATGCGTGGCTTCTGTTTGTAAATCTTAATAATTTGCCGGTCTTCCGGAAGAGCTTCCTTCACATTATCTTTTTTTCCATAAAAATAACGAGGGATATAAACATTCTCCTTTGTTGTAGAAAAGGAGGTAACGTTTTTCACTAAAAATTCGGAATTGGTTTCCATTATTAAATACCGGCTTGCTTCTCCCAATATTGCCTGTTTTAATTCTTCAATAAAGAAAGGCACTAATTGAAATTCGGTGGATTGTAGAGACGTGGCATGCCGCGTTTCTACAGGGATAATGGTTACGTTATTTCCGTTTTGTTCATTCAAAATAACAATTTTTGTATTTTCCGCAGATGAAAACTCAACAACATACACATCTTTATTCCCATTATTTTTGGTTAACGACAGCGTAGAAATTTCCGAATGTATAATTTGATTGGTTAATTGTGTTACATTTTCTATTGATAAATTATTATAATTTACTGAAAAAAGAAGTTGTGCGTGCACCAAAGCAGCGCTGAAGGTAAATGCAACAATAGCTGTAACAAGGAGAAAGTTTTTTTTCATATGGATTTAAGATTTAAAGATTCAAATTCTATTTTACTACTAATTTTATAGCCTTACCACCTGCTTTCACCACATAAATGCCGGAGCTTAAATCTGAAACATTAATTGTTTGCGACACTCCTTCTTTTGTGATTTTTCCGGCAAAGGGCACACTTTTCACCAATAGCCCAAAAATATTGTAAAACTCAATTTGATTAATATCTCCCTGAACTTGATTCAGAGCATAATTATTCCACTCCCTTTGCTCCCCGTCAGCGGGGGAGATTCGTAATTCAATCAAATGATCTGCTGGATTAGGTACGATTTGTAGAGGCGTTGCGTGCAACATCTCTACGATGCCCACTCCGAGATCCCATCTTGCCGTAGCCGTCATATTTTGCGTCCAAGTCCAAATTCTGTCTTCCGTGATATGGGCCCCGCTTATTCTCCAGCTGTTGAATGTATAGCCTTCTCTTACAGGGGTAGGGATTTCTCCTACAGGCGAGTCATAAACGACCTCTTTTGAAGTTGGGTTTACCGTGCCTCCGGCAGGATTAAAAGTAAGGGTGTATATATTGGCTTGCCATTGGGCGTACAGTTTCATATTGCCGAAAATGGTTATGTTTTGCCTGTCTGCATATGCGGTTCCGGTTCCATCCTGTGAAGTATTCCACCCTGTAAAAGTATAACCAGTTCGGTTAAAAATATTGGCTCTTAACTGTTTAGGTACGCCAGGCAGAAATTCTTGCGAAGGCATCTCCTTGTCTGCACCGTTAGCATCAAAAGTTACATAAACGGCATTAGGGTTATCGGGGCGCGTCCATCCGATATCAAGTAAGACGCCTATTTTTCGTGTATTAAAAGCATGTAAACCCGAATTAGAGCTGATACTGCGTTTCATAAAAGTTGGGAAATTGTTTACCGAATCGTCCCAATGTGAATTACTTGAACCACTATTGTAAATAGCCGGTGCATACATTCTTACACGAACGCCGTCATTGGCAGCCAATAAATGCGAACCTTGAGCGCCGGCATATAAATTACGGCTTGTCGTCAACGCTGCGCGCTCCTCTTGAGATAGCTCCGTTAAACAAGGTCCGTCAAGCCCTTGAAATAACTGACGATCGAAAATTCCGGGATAATTTGTATAAGCCCCGCCGCCACTTGGAGTTGTATAAGTATATCGTCCATCTTCTCTACACAAAGGGAAAAAACCTAACCCATGAGTTACTTCGTGCAACATAATGGTAACGCAATCGTATCTTCCACTACCGGGGTTGGCATTCAATTCGTAGTGAAAAGCGTAAGTTGAGTTCATTCTTATCCTTATATCTCTTTGGTTGGGCACCACATTATAGCCCGCCAATTGATTTCCTACAGCAGAGCAATACCATGATTGGGTTGCCGGATTCCAATAGTTTGGCATTCGGGTAGCGGAGCCAAGAATGCCGGATGCCATGGGCTCAAAGGAAACATTTATATCAACAGGTACTGTGCCTGCAAATTGTTCGCTCCAAAGTTCCAATGCGTATTCCGTTGCTGTACGTTGCTCGGTATTCATAGTGCCGGATAAAGTAAACTCTAAGTATCCGCCTATCCCTATTTTGCTCTCATTTTTATCATCATCAACATTAAGATGTTCATCGTAAATCCATAAACCACCATCAGGCAGTTGATACATATATACATAGTAGCTCATACTTTCTTCCCATTGTGCGGCATAACCTTGAAGTTCAGGATCTCTAGGATCAACAAGAATAAGTTCCGGTTTTTCCTTAAAAATATGAATAATTTGCCGGTCTTTCGGAAAAGCTTCCTTTATATCTTCTTTTGACCCATAAAAATAACGAGGGAGAAAAACCTCTCCCTTAGTTGTAGAAACAGAGGCAACATTATGCACCGAAAAATCCGAATTGGTTTCTAATATTAAATACCGGCTTGCCTCTCCTAATACTGCCTGTTTTAATTCTTCAATAAAGAAAGGCGCCAATTGAAATTCGGCGGCAACACCGGCGAACACCACATGGGCGCCTGTCTGTTCATTTAAAACAACGACTTGTGTATGCTGTACCGACGAAAGATCAACGACATACACATCTTTATTTTCATTATTTTTTTTTAAAAGTAAAGTGGAAATTTCCGAATCTATAATTTGATCGGTTAATTGTGTTATCTTTTCTATTGGTAAATCATTATAATTTACCGAAAAAAGATGCTGTGCATGAAGGAAAACAGCGCTAGATGTGAAGGCAAAAATGGCGGAAATAAGGATGAAGATTTTTTTCATGTTATTTAGATTTAATAATTTAAGGTTTAAAATTTAAGATTTATAGTTTAATTATTTTCTGTGTTTGCGTGCCTGCTTCTGTAGTTATCTTAACTAAATAAATACCGGAATTGATATGTGAGATATCAATTTTTTGATTAGATGATGAGTTGATTCATTATATCTGGTGATGCAAAATGAGTGGTATCTGAAACTGAAACAAAAATATGTTTTGTGTCGAAGTTCAAATATTGTTTTTCTCCCTTATAATAATAGAAATGAGGAGTTTGTGCAGAAATGCTGCTTGTAATGATAACGAAAATGAATCTTACTAATTTTAATGATTTCATAACTTAGGCTAAAGAAGATAGCGATAAAAATGTTTTTTATTTTATTTAATTTTAAAATTCCAATTAATCGAAGGAATAATGGGGAACAAACTCATCTTATAGGCTTTCGTAGTCATATCAAAAACAGGCGATTGCATATTAGGATCGAAGTTGGTGGTGGTTTCATAAAAGATAAAGAAAGGATTTTTTCGATTATACACGTTGTAAATTGAGAAGTTTAGACCTGTTTCAAAGCGCTTTCGTTTAACGATGTTCCAATTTACAGATAGATCTAAACGATGGTACGGCGGCAAGCGATAGTCGTTTCTATCGCTGTATTCTGTGATTAAATTGCCGTTAAAAAAGTAGTATCCTACGGGTACGGTCATGGTGTTTCCGCTTGCAAATATCCAAACAGCGGCAACCGACAGTTTATTGCGGATAATATCGAAGTTGAGGCTGATGGAGACATCGTGGCGGCGGTCGTATTTTGCCCAAAACCATTCTCCGTTATTGAGGGTCTCAAACCTTCTTTTTGTATAAGAAAGCGTGTAACCTACGAATCCGGTAAACCAGCCTCTGTTTTTTTGCAGGAAAAACTCGATGCCCCACGAGCGCCCTTCCCCTTGTGTAAGTATTTGATCCGGATTTACTTGCAATATTGAGAAATCTAATCCGTCTTTATATTCCGACAAATTATTCATGTGTTTATAATAGGCGTCGATGTATGCTTCAAACATATTTTGGTGAAAATTTCTGAAAACGCCCAACGAAACCTGATGTCCTACTTGCGGATCAATAAAAGCGGTGCTGGGCATCCAAACATCGGTGGGCAAAGAAATGGAAGACATAGAGATTTGGTGCAAATACTGATAATTCATTGTATATGACGTCTTTATGGATGTATTCGTATCTAACAAAAAACGTGCTGACAAACGGGGCTCCGGACGGTTAAACTGGTGGACCATTTCTCCGGGTTTATATACGATAGAATCAATAATTTGCATTTTTTCATCCAAGAGAAAACGGGTAAATGCGCCAATATGAGAGAAGTGCGAATAGCGCAACCCGTAGCTTATTTTTAACCATTTTACAATATCCCATTCATCATTGACATAAATTGCCAACTCATTAGCATAAAAAGGTTTCGATGTAGGAATGGTGAGATTGTTGTTTTGTCCTGCTTCCACTTCAAAATTGGATGGGAAAAAGGTGTGAAAAAGATAATGGGCGCCAAATTTAATATTATGCTTGGGGTTAGGTAGAAAAGTAAGCTCCGATTTCAGCGCATAACTTCTAACCCCTGAAGAGATTGCAAAATTATAAACACCCTGTTTCATCTCTGTTTTAAACTTGTAATCGCTAAATGTGCCCGAAGTATTTAAGAACAATTTGGGTGAAATAATGTAATTCCATCGTGCCGAAGCTGCTGCATTACCCCACGCAAAAACAGCACTCATGGTTCCGGTGTTTGACTTAAATCCGTAAACATCATCTCCATAATAACCTCCAAAATAGAGTCTGTGTTTATCGTTCACAATGACATTAAACTTGGCGTTCAAATCGTAGAAATAAAACTTTGCGCCTTTAAAAGGAGAATCTTTTTTTAGAAAAGGCTGAATTAACCAATCAATATAAGTTCTTCTGCCTGAAACAATAAAAGAG
>Ga0123353_10008018_pt1 | contig 14370 bp, 10 predicted proteins | sample TergutLab28metaG_3_FD_92763 | JGI IMG/M metagenome (GOLD analysis project Ga0123353, IMG submission 92763) | Labiotermes labralis P3 segment gut microbial communities from Petit-Saut dam, French Guiana - Lab288 P3 | ecosystem: Host-associated > Arthropoda: Insects > Digestive system > Gut ... | reverse complement strand
TGTAAACCGAAACATGTCGGAGATTTTAACTATTTTAACAAATTAAAGTTTTATAGTGTCAAATGAAAAAGTGTGCATGTGTTGGTGATTATTGTGAATATTGATCCCATATCTTGGTGAAATCTATATTTGGTAAAAGAAAGAGAAAATCTGTGGTAGTTTTGAATCGCATATCCGTATATGCTGTGTATATGATTCAACAAAGGTGAACACAGCATGTGCAGCTGTATTCATGCCAAATGTCCACAGATTCTTTCTCTATTTTAGTGTTTGTCTTTGTAGTCCTTGAGCTTACTGATGTATTAACTATGCTTTGTAAACATTCTTTCTGCTGCTCACCCCAATTTTCTAGTTTGGCCAGTGCATTGTATGTAAAAAGCTGCCATGAATTTGAAATTCAGCACAATGTAATATGTAACATTTGAGTATGGTAATTATTTGTACTGAAGAAGTAAAATAATAATGGAAGTGCTGATAGTTACCATAAATATGTGTTCAGAATTTTTGTTAATGTAAATTGTAGCATTGTGTCATACAGTGTGCATATCTTTAATGTTTCTATGTTTTTTGATGCTAAATGTTTATTTCTACAAGAGAAGTCCATTCCCTATACATAATCACCTGCTTTTTTATACAATAGTTGCCTTGTGAGTTCATTGCAGGCAAATTGTTAGATTGAACCACTGTGTACAAAAGGCACCATCTTCACTCTTTTGAACATATTTCTGGGTTTCTTTAGACCATGTACCCATACATACAGTGAATTGTCACCTGCATTCATAGTATTTTAGACATTTACTGCATTTAGTGCCAGCCATAGTATCATGCATTTAGTGATAATGGTTCAGTTTGCTGTTTCTTACTGCCTGTATAGTTGCTCACTTTGTGTTTGTGTGCTGTGATCTTGCCTTGTTTGATATCAAAGTCATGATAGGAACACTGTTGCATCTTAGTGCAACACTAAAAATTTCATAAAACTGTGAAGTAGTTATGATGTTTGGTGTGAAGTTCTTAAGTGTCACAAATAAAATCCATGAATACCAGAAGGAAGAAATAGAAAGTAGGAGAAGAAAGCAGAGCATTTGAAAAGAAATAGTGTATTGTTTAGTGACTGTTAAAGTACATTATGCTGTGTACAGAAGGGTACAACTTGTGTTGATGATGCTGCTTTCCAAATTTATATAAAACATTTCATGAATTCTCTGTAAGTTGTAGTTTCTGTTTTCAGACTTCATATATTCAAAATTTAGTACCATTTCAGAAGTCCTTGCTCATTACTGCTTTAGTGTTAATAATTTGCACTGTGAGGGATACGATGTATCTCTGAAATTCCTCCTATTTTAATGTGAACGTGCTTTTCATATACAACAGCTGATCTTCACTAGTCTTCGTTAACAAAGTTTCTGAACTAAATGTTACATTCATTGTTCAAGAAATTCCATGGGGTGGTGATGTATGACTGTTATATCTAGAAAATGGTAATGTTACCGCTAAAATTAGGTTCCTGTAGTTTTCATGTTGTTGCTGATGTAGCAGTTGCAATGACTATTTTTGTTACATAATTATTAATCTCCATTGCTAATTGTTTATTCACCTTCTCTGTACTGCTTTTACACTCTGTTAATAAAGTTGCCTCAGGAGTTACCAGAATCTGTATGCAAAATACTTTTTTCTCCTTTCTCGTGGACATAGATTCATGATTCTTTAATGTTTCAAGGGTTACAAAGGAATCAGCTGTTTCGTTGTTGAGAGAGATAGTCCTGGATTAAGTGTAGGCAAGCCAGAAGACAAGCTTGGAATAAAAGCTTCTGGGACCTGCATGATTCAGTTTGACAATGTCAGGGTAAGTTGTTAACCCATTTTATTGCCGAATATTGTCACACTAACTATCAGTTATCACTGTTGTAACTTATATACCATAATTCCTGATCAATGTAGTTCTGAAATATACCTCCTTTACAGTTTAAAATTATATTAAAAATTATAATTTCATGCCAAAACTAGGCATCTTATGACAAAAACTTTGCTGAACTGCTGTGTTAAATGATATCAAATGAAATACAGTAATGTGTGAGTACAATAGGCTCTGAAATTACAAATTTTTCAGCTGCACAAAATACTTTTTATATGCCATCCATCTAAAGATGTAAGCATATTACATTTAGTTCTTTTATACAGTTTATTAGGGTTCCTAATTGAGCTATGGAAACAGACAGTAAAGAACAATTTGTTAAAAATCTTCTGTTGAAGGTACCAGAATCTAACATGCTTGGTGAACCTGGCAAGGGCTACAAATATGCGGCAGAATTATTGAATGGCAGCCGCATAGGTATAGGAGCACAGATGATTGGTGTTGCTCAGGGTGCTTTTGATGCCACCATTCCATACACATTAGAAAGGCAACAATTTGGAAAGAAAATATTTTCATTTCAGGTGTGTATATATTCTTTTAGGAAATTGTCTATTGTAGTCTAGTGGTTGGTACTCCCACTTGGTGTTTCAGAGGAGAGAGAAGTAGTGTAGTTGATTATACTGTCAGTTTTAAAGAATATGTACCATTCATATAAGATGAATAATATATATATGGAGCATCAATAGAATGACAGTGACGGAGTAAAACCAAAGTACTTGGACAGAAAACTGTCCCAGTGCCCCTTCTTTCACCACACATTCACACAGACTGACCTGGTGACTGGCTGGCAGCTAACCACCCGAGTACTGGTACAGCCTATTTATAACATACACTCTTCAGTTACTAATGAGAGCATCATTCATTGAAGAAAATGCCAGAATTTTATCTTGAAACAGGCTACCACCATTTCCCTTCACATTCATTCCTTCATCATACCATAAGTAACTGTTCTCCCATTTCAGTAACTGCTGCTTATTTACTGCAACTGATAGGACATTTTTATGTCTGGATATATATTTCAAGATACTATGGAGAGGGATCCTTAAGGCATGAAACAGCTAACAGAGAAATGGAAGTTCTGCAAAAAGGATTTGTAATTCTTCAACTCTTAAAATTGTCATTAAATGCTCTGTATACTGGAAACTGTTTTATACCCAACCAAAAATGTAATGGGTATGGTCCAAGAGATTGTATAATGGAGTATTATTCCTGGTAGTTGGACATTTGTGGAAGTTGTTTGTCATTCTGTGATTTCTCTTTGAAACATTCATTGTGTTTATTGTCACTATTATTCGTACCATATAAAATATTCTTTTGTTTTTAATGCAGCAATATATGTTGGACATAAAGGATTTCTGCAGTTGAGGTAACTTTGAACACATTGCCTGACCAACAAATGTTTGACATATTTCCAGTGTGATTGTCACTGGACAGGGTGTCAAGAACATCACTATGGTGTCTTAGGAGGCTATATTTTTGTAAGCATCATACATATTGAAGAAAACAAAACACAGAAATGACGGTTAACTCGCAAACTTTGCCAGTAAATTTCCATGTCTTTACAATTTATAGCATGACATTATGTAACTGACTACTGACATCAGCCCATTACCTGTCTTAGTATCTCTGGAGTTGCTGGTTTAACAGCTGCAGTGATACACTGTGGGTTCATCTAAACTGGCCACCTGCCCATTACACCCAAACATGGCATATTTGTCATTAACCTGCATTCAGAAGTTAGGAGGAGTCAGCCCTGGTGATTTTGAATGGTAAACTATCAGGCACATTTGCCTGAAAACCTGTCCTTGAGTGTATCATCAGCAGCAGTATTGCTATAATGTTTCTTCACATTCTGGCAAGGTCCATGGAATATGTAGTGGAGTGTCAAATCACACACACCTCTTACAGTGTTATAAACCTCACTTCTCATTATAATATGCTGAAATTTTCACCATTTGAGATTTTAAAGAAGCATTGTTCATGCTGCACTCATTGACTGGTTTCCTGGGCATTGAACAGAGAAATGGAGCCCTGTAGTTGACATTCATTGTCACCATTGCTTTTCTTGTGGGGTCATGACAGAAATGCCATGTTTAGGTGTAGTGTGCAGGTGACAGAGCAGGTCATTTTACCTGATGAAGCATTAACAAAGGCATGTATACTGGCTGAAACCAGTTATTTTGCTATGTATTTGTCATAGTGTGGAGAGAATTCAAGGGGAAATTTATCTGAGCTGATTCATTTTCAGTGTGTAAAATTGTTAGGAAAAGTTAGCCACATAAAACCCTGGAGTGACTTTCTGCACATCCTGTACAATGTTATATCACTGTGGTTTATTATTGTTGCCATAGTCATTTCTTAAATGTGCAGTAAATGGATGTATGGTTAATGATGTTTCAAAGACATCTAGAAAATGGGCATACATTTTTCACTTTTTTCATCTTATACTGAACCTCCCTTTCCTCACCCCCTCCCCTTCCACTTTTTCTATCACTGTCAAGAGGAGGGATGCTATAAAGTAGGTAATTAATTTCAGGGAATGCAACACCAGATTGCCCAAGTGGCTACAGAAATCGAATGTGCTCGCCTTCTGGTGTATAATGCAGCACGTCTGCTGGAAGCAGGGCAACCATTCGTCAAACAGGCTTCAATGGCAAAATACTACGCATCTGGTAGGTATAAACCAGTAATGGAGAACCATTCATATGCATGCCACTTAAGTGGCATGAATGGTTGACACTTGTGTGAAACACTGTAAAAGTTTCAAAATGTAAAACTTACTCTAGTACCTGAGAACCTGGGAGTTTCATGTGCACATAACCTTGGTACTGGTTGGTGGTAATGAGCATAACATTGGTGGTGTAATCCTCAGGCTTGTATTTGGGATGTGCTTGTTTTGAATATCAGCTGGGACACCTGGTATTTTGAGGTGTTTGTGGTTTTAATCAGATCCTCCATGCAAATGTTAGGATACTGTCTCAATTAGACTATGGATGGATTGTTTTAAATCCTTAGAAAGTCGTCGTCATTCATTTTTTATATTATCTGACAGTATCATAAAATAAATAATTACATTTGAGTGACCAGTATTATGCTATGAATTAAGGATTATACTCCCCAACTGCTTCAATGTCTGATGGTAACTTTTAATGCTAGGAATGATAGATATTTATTTAACAGTAAATTTAATCTGCCCCCCCCAAAAAAAGTTTTGAACTTTTTTCACATGCAAGTTGGCAGAATATCATCTTTCTGGACAACCAGCCTTTTCAATATGTAATATGATGGAGACAAAGATGGCTCCTAGAGGTTGGATTTGAATTCCAGATTGGTACAAATGACTGCCTTAGAAGAGTGTATCACTTCTGTCTTAATGTATTGTATGAATTGTATCACTCTCAGTTGGCATAAATGTTCAAAGCCATACAGAAAGTGAAAGAAAGCTGTACCCTGTCAGTGTGAATTATGTATTATCAACAGTGAGGTTGCACATCTTTGTTCTGTAAAAGATCTTTTGTATTGCATGGAAGAAGAAAAACTTATTTACCTTTCACTTTCTGTCAGCTGCTAAGCACATTTCAACTTCATAGTAATGTGCAATGTTATCTTCAGGTGCATGATGAAAAAGTGTGGTACACTTTTACTGACATTCCAGAGTAACCTGCCATCTCCATCAGCAGGGTAGGTGGATGAGACATGCTGAGGAAATCAAATATGCATATAGGGACAGGATAGATGAAGGCAGGCCCATGGAAAAACCAGTCAGAAGGGTAGAAATGACAGCAAAGTAACTAGCATGGGACCCTTAAGGCCTGCACTAGTTACATGCTCTGCTTCCCCTCTTCCTGACGGTTTACTCAGAGCCCAATCCTGGTCAACATTATCCCCACATCCACCTGACTGCAAAGTATCACATCCTAGCAGACAGCTGTCTGTAGGAACTGCCATGAGAGCCTCAGATTTACATTTCTGTCCCTTTTCTCTTTCTGCTTGGGTTCATGGATTGAATTTTAGAATGCTCTGATTACTCTTTCAGTTTACCTTTAATGTATTTCTCTTTGACTGTGTCCCTTTACATTTATAATGCCAGACAAGAGTGTATGGGATTCCAACTCACCTCATGTCAATTCATGCAGGAAATTTGACATTCAGAGGATCATGCATCGTGATATATTCTTATAATAAAACCAACGAGATGCACTAATTTCTCAAATTTATTTTTGGAATAGAACTATGTGTTTTGGACAGTTTCTCTGTCCATCATCAGGAGTCTAGCACTGTTGCTGCTGTTTCACCAAAACCTGTATGACATATACCGTTGCTGTGTGTACAGTGCTAGACTCCTGATGATGGACAGAGAAACTGTCCAAAACATGCGAGTTCTATTCCAAAAATAAATTTGAGAAATTAGTGCATCTATTTGGTTTTATTATAAGAATCATGCAGGAAAGTATCTTCTGCCCTCAAACCCATGTGTTACATGAAGTTTAAAATGAAATGATCAATGTGAAACATCCAAATAATTGCTAAAGAGGCATTGTGCTATACACTCCTGATGTGAAGTCCTCTGTGAATGAAGTTGATTGAATATGTACTGAAAGGCAGCCTTCCATCCCATTTTCTTAGCCTACATGGCCCTGCTTTCTGATGACTGAAGTGGGCACCCTGTCTTTGTAGACCTACCACATAGTTTATAAAATTCCATTCATTTTGTCCAAATACAGTATTCAAACCAAAACACAGTGTAATCAAAATTAGCATGATTTGCTTGAACCTGATAGTCTTGTTCAGTGTATTCTCCTATTTGCTTTGTTTTAGAAATGGCACTTACTGCAACAGCCAAGTGTATTGACTGGATGGGTGGTGTTGGATTTACAAAAGACTTCCCTCAGGAAAAGTTCTATAGGGATTCCAAGATTGGAACTATTTATGAGGGAACATCTAACATACAACTCGATACAATTGCAAAGCACATTGGAAAAGAATACACTATGTAAGTGAATGTGGTAATATGTTCCCACATATTCAATAATACGAGGTATTTTATTCTTTCGGGACCAAGTCAGGGTGACTGGTATATGCATATTAGAGAATTATGTGCCTTAATTGATACAAATTATAAGGTTTCATTATTTTTATATTTTATTATACAGGAAGACAATAAAAAGGTTATATGCTGGTTACATTTATAACAAGGAGTTATGCATGAACCCATTACAAGTCACTATCCAATTCCTCTATGGCTTTCATATAGCCCTTCACAAGTTGGTTCGCTGTAGGTCGCCTTTCAGGGTTTGCGTTTTTGCAGCTTTTATGCAGAGAAAACAAATGATAACGTGCCATATCACTGTTCGGAACATCTCCAAGAAAGTGTTCACAAACAGATGCAGCTTTCCATATATCTGTCTTCTCATCATAGCTTGGCATTTTGTTGTCAATGAAAGGGCTTGAGAAGGGCCATAATTGTTCTGGCGCAACAAAAGTACCAGTGAGTTGCTGATGGCCACACTTTACACTAATTTTTTGTTTATGGTCAACCTCTGGTAAAGCATCAAGATCATTTAATACCAATGTAAGATGATCAGTTACCAAAAGCTGACTCAACAGTTTCACTAGGTCATTGGAATCACACATCACTCGCATACCAGATGGACTGTTATGCAAATATTCCAATAATAGAGCATAATTTAAACAGAGTTTCAACCTGAACTTCAAATTGCATGCAGACATCTGTGTAATATTTACAGCATTACCATTCTTATGGTATTCAGTTAAAATAACATTCTCTGCTTCACAAAATCCTACCAGCTGCACCACAAATGGACTAGGCTGAAACAATTTTACCATATGTAAACCACACTTAAAAGTCATTTAAATAATGGGGATTGTTGAGTTTAGAATATGCTAGAAAGAACTCTGTCCATGTGGCTTTATATACCGCCTTAACTGCACCAAAACCTATTAATTCTTTCACAGCAATGTACTCCAATTCCAGACAGGTCAACCAAGGATGACAGGAAATCATACCTGGCAAACGAAAATACCCATAACTACACTGTGAACTACCAATAAAGATGTGGTGTTTATAAATCAAAACAGAGATAGCTGATAATGGAACTAAAATAAAGGCAACTAGTATCCAGTTTGTCATTGTAAAATATTATATCATTTAGGATCATGTGGCAACTTGAAGCCCATCATGTCAGCTGATTCCTTGATAGACCGTTCACCTTTTACATGGTACTGGTCACAGATTTCTTTATACCGTCTTTGACTTTGAAGGTAACAAAGGTAGGATGAGGCCAAGAATTTCATTTCTTCCTGTGCCTTGCACAGCTGCTGATCAGTTTCTTTGTATTTGTGGAACTGCATCATTATGTATTTAACTAGCAGGGAGTCACCAAGTTTCTTCTCTGAGCTGAAGTAACGTATTTCAGACATAAGCTGGCGAAGAGTCCTTACAACCCCTGTATGTGACACGTTTATTGGTTATAAATGATAGCAAACACTAATTTTCCACTTTCAATCCTGAAATTAATTTATTTGTAATAAATTCAGTTTCATCAGCACTATATTTTGGTTCCTCACACAAATTCCAAAAATCCTGTGAAACAGAAGTAAGTCTCTCTTGTGGAAAAATGTGGATAGCAATATCATTAAATATATCTTTGTATCTGAAAGAATTATCTAAGCTAAATTCCTCTGTATATGGAATAATATTAAGGATGTATCCTGCACTGGTGTTCAAAATGCGTTTAGGCTGAGATTCGATAATTTTGGAGAAGCTATTGCTGAATATGATACAGTTTTTAAGTTCAAAACCCCAGTTAGACCATAAAAAGTTATTAGTCAGTTGTTTGGGACAATGTGGAAGATATACCAATGTCACTGTGTCAGGAGTGGTTTTGCGTTTGCCTTCTTCATTTGCTGTAATAACTTCACACCCTAGTTCCCTAAGTATTTCAATCTCTGCACTGTAAAATATGGGATCAAAGATGCAGACATTAGCAGAAAAATGATCCTTCAAACACAAGAGAAGACCGAATTGGTAGCGAGATTCCACACAGTCCACGAAGTGACCCAGTCCATAGCAGATGATATCTTTCACACCCACGAAGTTCAACTGTTGCAGTCCTTGATTTAATTTTATTAGTACAGATGAATAGAATTCAGATTTTGCAAATTCTATTTTGGTCAATGATATCCTCCTGAAAGACAAACATAAATATATTTTTACTCCACATTCAAGTTCTTCAAGTTTACATAATTATACAGAGATAATGGCATTACCTTATATGAGTCTCTTTATGAATCTTCAATTTATGACTCTCTGAACTTGTAGCTACCAACACTTTTTGAGAGGTGTCTGTATTTCTTCTGCTCCTTTTCCTTGTTTTCACATATATGAAGCCATCATCTGGCATTTCTGTAAATATATTTTGCAAGGTGATTACTGTACCTACTGCCAAGAAGAGCAGTCACTTGAAATTTGGTGTCACCTGAATTCAAATCTGGCCAAGTTATTGGTTATGACAATTGCAATTCAAACAAATGTCTCCTCCACCATCTCGTGGGCACTAGAAATGCACATGAGAGGAAATTTGGTACTGAGCTACAGCTCTGCATTTTATAATTATTCCACTGCTCTCTTAAACCATTTAAGAACAAAATTTGTCCAAGAACATGCCATTACAAAATGCTGAAAGGAAAACTTGGTGGTATGTGGATTGCACAGCTAGTAATGACAATGTCAACAATCTTCCTTTAACATTGTGAATCTCATGTTATTCCTGTTCCTACTGTCTTTCCTTTAACTCTCCAAACATTTGTACAAATGCTTTTCATAACTCCAGAATACTTTTATGTTTGATATTCATGACTGGCCTGAATTAGCACTCTAAATTGCTGCAAGGCCCTTGATTTGCCTACTGCACATATGTAACATGGCAACTACACATTATATAGGGCTTCTATATTCCTTGCGAATGTTCATATTAATAACCATACGACAGGTGATAAAATTGTTAGCATGAATACAGGTACAACATACGTGGATATCCAGGTAGCAAAGGGTACTGATTACAAGTGGTCCATGTCAACATTTACATGGAACTAGTATGAACATGGGTACATGACACCGACGATGTCTTTGCGAGGGTCTATACGCATATGTGCGCTATGATAAACGGTGTGCAACAAAAGTTGGTGTGTTAATAATATTATTACATACTGCTAAAAAGATAAACCTCATGAAAGTATTTGTAAATTTGATTAAAAGTTAAATAAACCCGAAAATGTTTAAGACAAGCTCAATAATGTTCCTTTTCTTCCGTCCTAATATCTTAATTCCAAACATATGACAAAGTACCAACACTTCACAACGTTAATATTTATTATTACACCAACAAATGCACATATAATTGGTATAAAATTATAAGTGCTCCAACATGTTTCGGTGCCCTCGCACCATCTTCAGGGTGCCTACAGGTTGTGTTAGTTAAAGCTTATATACTTCAGCTAACAGAACCTATAAGCTCCCTGAAGAACGTGCGAGTACACATTTTGGAGCAATAACAATAATATAATTTTATACTAATTATATGTGCGCTTGTTGGTGTAATAATAAATACTAATTAGTGAAAATGCACGGTATGAACAAAAAAATACTTCAATGTTCTAATTGCCTAGTTTCTGACATTACCAGAAACGAGGAACATTATTACAAAAGGGAAGACGTTACTCTTAGAGAGACGGAGAGCAGCGATGGACAGTAAGAGGCCAGCTACTCTTTCTACTTACATTACGATTCCCCCGTCGTATTTGATTCTATCGTACAATATGATCAATCTGTAAATAACATGCATATCACATTCGCAGTATTTAATTTGTAGTACTGCAGTCGATCGATTTTATATTCTAGTAGGCTGTGGACTTCGTTATCGCATGTTGGACGAACTGTACATAGCAGATGTAACTGCAATGTTGCCATGATGCGAGTGTGAGTAATCCGTGACTTATTGGTCTGCCTATAGAGTTAAGGAATATAATGTTGTGTGGTTCGTGGGATAGGCAACGTGAACGGTACTGGGCACAGCGGAAACATCCGTTTTCGCCCAGAATTAAAATCTAAGTGTCACATTGTGTAATAGTTGACAATTAAATTAGAGAGATCTAGGTACAGTAAGTACGGATTTACGTACTAACTACTGAAGATGAATACGGACTTCCTAACCCCATTTATATTTGACCAAGTATTAGAGGATTGTGATTACTAACTAATAATATGTGGTAGCTGCCGGAGATACCAGTATTTAAGTGTGTTAACTACGATTATGTCGTGATTTGTACCAGTGACGAAAGACAGTTTGAAGGTATTTGAAAAGCAGAACTTCGATTGCAGGTAACCCAGAATTCATGCAACAGTAATGGAGAACGATGTGTTTGACTTTTCTGAACGTGATGGTGTGACACGCAATCCCATATCCCCAGGTTTTACTCATCTGTCAGGTGGTGACCATCCGGGCAGTGGACGAAAATGGTACAGGATGGCAGCACACAGGTAAATGATTTTGCTTATATTCTGTAACTAAAAGGAGCGTTGGGGTTTCTTTGTTGCAGTGTTAGAAATTGTATTACTCCCCGTACCCCGGAAGTTAAAGACATTGTTATGTGTCATAAGAAGGGTGAGAGTACAGTTTGTGTGTTATGCGTGATTGCAGGCTTCTGCCTCGGTGTAAACGATATCTACGCTTTTTGGGGATTTTGCGCAGCGTGGAATGGTAGTTTGTTACCGGCGTTTCGGGACAGTTTATCAGCCAGATCGTCTAATGTCAAGCGCCTTGGACTGCTTGACCCAAGACGAGACCGATAGGTCGCCCCGAAACGTCAGTAACAACCTACCATTCTGCGCTGCGTAAAATCCCAGAATAGCTCAGATTTAAGCGTGTGCCTTGAACCTAATTCTGACCCAATCAAACAAGACCTACCGAGCGAGGGCCATTACGGATTCAGAAATATTCCTTGAATGTGGCATAATGGGAAACTCAAACTATGTTATCTGACAATATAACTGAGAGTAATTCAATACATGAAGTTTGATAATAGTCAAAAACATAACTAAACTTCGTTTTGTTTAATAGAACAACATGTTTAAGTCTAGGCTTGGCCATACTAAACTTCACAATCAATTTTAAAAAGTTATGGAGGTAAACTGTACAAATGGTTTCATAATGTTTAAATTGGTTAAATGTTAAAAATACATCAGAAAATTACATGTCAATTTGATCCTTTATGACAGTTATTTACAGTTCTTTTAAACAAATAATTACTTCCATTAGCAGTCCAAGGTTGTCACAGCACTGCCATCAGTCCGGTTTCCTCGATGTTAGTAACACATGTTAATCCATGTAGCAGATTCCCATCCTTCATAAACAGCTCACTTTGTAAAGTGAAGTACATAACTGGATAGCTGTATATTGTGTTTTTATTGCTTTTCATTTTCTATCTTCTTCTTCTGTTGGCACTACAGCCCACTGTGAGCTTTGGCCTGTCGAACAATGTCCGTCCATTTTTTCATATCTGCCACCAACTCTCTCCGTCTTCTCACTCCCAGCACTTGAAGATCTCTTTCTACTTTCTCTTTCCATCTTTTCCTGGGTCTTCCCCTTCTTCTCGTACCTTCCAGTTCTTGAGTGAAGATCTTTTTGGGCATCCTATCCTCCTCCATTCTCTCTAGGTGACCTAACCAGCTTATCCTTTTTCATTTCCTATGATGATACATTTGCACACTGTGTAGGCCATCCTACACAGTGCACAAACATGGGTGGTCAGTATCACACCCTAGCTGCTTTACCCCTGGGGACAATGCCGCTAGTACCCACTGACAATGAACCTGTGTGGGTCCCACAGCCATCTGAATGCTTGGAAGAAAGGAAGAATCTCTTTCCACTGTTTTATGTTTGAGATATGCTTAGTATATCCGCTGTTTCTAGAATAACTCAACTCTCATCCTCATGTTCTGGTTCTTGTTATGCTGATAGAATTTTATGTAGCTTGTGTTTCCATTATTAATGGTAGCAGTCAGCAATGAACCCAGAGTCCTTTTAATAGCGAACTCATGTGATTAATCATGAAACAGAGGGTTTGATCCCAGTAGTTGCAACAGATACCATATAAAAATATAAACAGATCAATGTAATTCAACCCATAAGAAGATGAGAGTGGAACCAGCTTCTGATATGTTGTGGATAATGACCATACATTGGACAGTGTCTGACATGTATGTACTTGATAAATTAATTAACCCTTCAGTGACACTAGGGTGTAAATTCCAGCTGCTGCCCAGGATGATGGGGCTTTTAATTTATGGTAATCTTAAGTGCATTCACAACCATACAGTGCACCAATACTGACATTCAAGGGATGAACAGTGTGCCACAAAGACATACTGAGGAGTGAGTGTATAGCTTCACAGCTCTGCCTTGTCATCAGATGGGTGAAATGGTCATAATGACAGACCTAATTGTGGAACAGTAATGGTTTGAATCAGGATCCATACAATACAAAGTTTTGGCAGTGGTTTGGTGATCCCTTGTTAACTTCAGATGGAATTCAACCTTGAATGCATTGAGAGGAAATGTACATTGAATTGAAATGAATGGGGGGGGACTAAGTGTCAATTTGGAACCCTCCTGAAGGGAATGAGACAACTTATGAAAATCCTTAGTCAGGGTAGCTGGTGCTCCAGTACAGACTCTCTTATGTTACCATGTTACCTGATGTACTACCCAGTGCATTAACCCTTTAAAGCTTACTGGTGACTTACATTTCACATTACAAAATTCTGCATTCTGCCCACATAGTGCAGTTACATGTTTTATTTGGATTGTGGAACAAACAGTGATTGTTTCCTGGTATAGCCTTAACTGTTTATATTTGTAACTGTGGCAGAATGTGTTTAATGTGCAGTTTGTAATGAATACTTAATTATAATTCTGATTAATTTCTGCCTTCAAAGGGTTGATGTGAATGGAAGGAATCAAAGTCAGACTTCTTACATTCAAGGACATGAGTTGTAAACAGTGATCATCTGTACTTGCTCTATTTGCTGTAGCTTATGTACTTTGTACCAACTGATGCACCATATGAACACAGTGATATCTTTCACTTCTGGGTTGGCTTGGATCAGATTAAAATTCTTCCATTTCCACTCCTGTTACAATATTCTACACATTGCTATGGTTGGTACTTACCTACTCCATGGTGCAGAGTCCTTCTTGAGAAGCTAGCTGGTTTTCAGCTAGTCAAGAAATTCCCCCCTTTCAAGGAATGCGAAGGTTCATTACCGCACTCACAAGCATCCGCCACCTGTCTCTATCCTGGGCCAGCCCAATCCAGTCCATATACCCACATCCCACCTCGTGGAGATCCATCCTAATATTATCCACCCATCTATGCCT